>Ga0209798_10001446_pt1 | contig 14303 bp, 11 predicted proteins | sample DOMMetBare3Fresh_FD_187475 | JGI IMG/M metagenome (GOLD analysis project Ga0209798, IMG submission 187475) | Wetland sediment microbial communities from St. Louis River estuary, USA, under dissolved organic matter induced mercury methylation -... | ecosystem: Environmental > Aquatic >...
TCGCTTCTGCATTGAAGATATCTGCTCCGAGTCCGTACACCGTTTCGGTCGGAAACGCGACGATTCCGCCCCGACGTAAAATCGCCGCCGCTTCTTCTACTGATGTCGTCAAGATCGTTTTCATACGAAACAAACCGCGAGCGATATTCCTCTGAAAAAGTGAAACGGGCGACAGAAATTCTGCCGCCCGCTAGAGCGGGCTTTGGATCTTGGGTTCATCGCAAACCAATTACTAAAGCCAGTGGCAATTTGTAATACAAAAAACTGAATCGAACAACCCAAACTTACCCATTCCGGATTTTGAGTTCTGATTAACCTTCGGCTTCGCGGCTGATCGCTGCTTCGCCGCCGACTTTTGAAGCGATTCTTGATAAGACAACTACGACCAAAACCGCTATAACTGTTGCAATTACCGCATAGAGAAAAAGTGCCGGAAGCTCTTCGCCCAGATTGAGCTCCTTCATCGCCGCCTTCATGGCGTCATTCCATGCGAGAGCCGCTATCAGACCAAGCGCCGCAGAAGCCAGCGCGATCATTGACTGTACAATCGCCTTTGTTTGTTCCACACCTTTAGACATATTTCGTTTCTCCTGAAATTTCGAAAATTTTTGTAAAGCGTGTGTGCATTTAACACTAACTGCTGAAAAAATATCAACCGCGATGTCGTTCTCGGCGAGTCTTCGCGCTAAAATCTTAGGAATGACTTTAGAGGAAAAGCTCAAAATTCTTCCCGCCTCTTTTGGCGTTTACCTTCACAAGGATTCGCGCGGAAAGATTATTTACGTCGGCAAAGCTAAGAGCTTACGAAGTCGGGTAAGACAATATTTTCAGGCGGCGCGAAATCTCGACGCGAAAACGCGTCGACTGGTAAAACGAATTGTCGATTTTGAGTTCATCGTCGTTGACAACGAAGTGGAAGCGCTGATTCTCGAAGCGAATCTCATCAAGAAACATCGTCCGCATTACAACATTCTGCTTAAGGACGATAAATCCTATCCCCACATTAAATTGACCAATGAACCATTTCCGAAAGCAATGATCACTCGCAGAATAGTCCGCGATGGTTCGCATTATTTCGGACCTTTTCTGCCCGGAAGTCTCGCCCGCAAAACTATAGATCTCATCAACCGTTCATTTCAGCTTCGCACCTGCAATATTGAGATTGACGGAAAACTGCCGCGACCTTGTCTCGAATATCACATCAAGAGATGTCTTGGTCCTTGCGTTAAAGGGCTTTGCTCAAATGAGCAATACGCCGAAGCTGCGCGCGATGTGAAACTCCTTCTCGAAGGAAAGAATACCTTTCTCGCCGATGATCTCGAGAGGCGCATGTGGGAAGCTTCAAACGAATCGCAGTATGAACTCGCCGCGAAATATCGCGACCTGAAAAAAACGGTTCTTGCGCTAGTTGAAAAACAAAAAATGGCGAGCGTCGCTGAAAGCGATGTAGACATCTTTGGAATGCATCGCGAAGGACCGCGCGCGGCGCTGCAGCTTTTTACTATGCGCGAGGGAAAGATCGTCGGGCGACGCGAATTCTTCTGGGAAGATCTCGATGAAGAACTCTTCGATGCTTCGGAGTTTTTCGGCGAAGTTCTTATGCAGTATTACTCGACCGATTATGTTCCGCTCGAAATTCACGTCCCAAATGATTTCGCCGATCGCGAAACTTTGGAAAAGGCGCTCACCGAGCGGCGCGGAAAACGGGTGCGAATATTGGACCCGAAACGCGGACGAAAACACGAGATGATTTCTCTCGTTGAGCGCAACGCAAAACTAGCATTCGAACAGCGCTTCCGAATTTTGAAACCGGATATGCAACGCGTTCTTGAAGAACTTCAGGAAGTTCTCGAGCTGCCGCATCTGCCAAAGAAAATAGAGTCGTTTGATATTTCCCACATCCAAGGTGCGGAAAATGTTGCGGGAATCGTCGTATACGAAAACGGAAAGCAAAACCGCGCGGCATTTCGTCGTCTGAAAATACAAACCGTAAAAGGTGCGGATGATTTCGCGTCGCTTCGGGAAGCAGTCTTTCGTCGCTATAGAAGAATGATCGACGAGAAAACGCCGCTACCCGATTTGATCTTTATCGATGGCGGACGCGGGCAACTCTCTTCAGCTGCAGATGCGATGCGCGAACTCGAGCGCGAAGCGATTCCGCTCGTCGGATTGGTGAAGCCGCCGAAGAAGCACAAGGAAATTTCGCACTTGCTTGTCTATGGACGCGAAGCGCAAATTCCCTTCGATGCGAATTCCACGGCATTTCGTCTCATTCAGGAAATTCGCGATGAGACTCATCGGGTAGCGGTTGAATATCATCGCAAGCGCCGAACGATGCGCGATCTCACCTCTGAACTCACCGCGATTCCCGGCATCGGTGAAACACGCAAAAGAAAACTCCTACGCGAACTTGGCTCGATCGAACGGGTTGCTAAAGCGAGCGTTGAGGATTTGAAAAAATACGTCGGAGAAAAAGCGGCAAAGGAAATCGCCGCTCACTTTAAGTCCCAGCAGAAATTCGTAGAATCTGCGAACTGAATTGACAATCGCGGTCGCGATTCCGGCATTAACCGATGGTCGGCGCGTCCGATCCGGGAACAAAACATCTTCGGCATCGCGCTTCGTATTTTCCACTCGCGCCAACTTCCACCAGTTCTTCCGATTCAAAAGTGCGTTGCGAATAGTTTGCGGTTTCACCGCACTTCACACAGATCGCATGAGTTTTCGTGATGAATTCGGCAATCGCCAAAAGGTGCGGCATCGGCTCAAAAGGTTTACCCAAATAATCCTGGTCCAAACCCGCAACGATTACACGGCGCCCTTCATCGGCAAATTGCGAAACGACTTTTACGATGTCGGCATCAAAAAACTGTCCTTCATCAATTCCGATCACCTGTGTATCCTTCTCAAATACATCGAGAAGCTCCTTCGTGTTCGCAACCGGAAAAGAAACGTGTTTCAAGCCCGAGTGCGACGCGATTTCTTCGTCAGCATATCGATTATCGATCTTGGGTTTGAAAACCTGCACTTTGAGTCGCGCGATATTCGCGCGCTTGAGTCTGCGAATCAATTCTTCGCTCTTTCCGGAAAACATCGAGCCGACGATTATCTCAATCGATCCCATCTTATTGCGTCGCGACATCCGACGCTCTTCCGTATTGTCGTAAGCAAATTCATCAACCATAACGCACAAATTTTTCCGCGAGATTTGGAAGTTCGAAAGGTTAACACAGCGCAACGCGGAAAATCCAAAGCGAATCGGCGGCGAGGTGTTTCATTGCAAGCCGGACCGGCGATATGCTTGAGTCGATGAAGCTGCATATTTGTCCAAGATGCAAGCGACCTTATCTGGAAGACGAAGAAACGTGTCCGCGCTGCGATCAACATTCCTGGGATCAGGATAGTTGGATGAATTTTGGATGCCTTATCGCGACAATTCTACCGCTTTTTATATTGATCGCTTTCTGGTTGCTCTTTATCTTCGGAGTTTTTCTCCGGTGAGTGACTTTAGTTCGCGATGTTTGAAACGATGGAGTCGATCAAAACTGAGCTATCTGATTTTTGTGTTTCATTATTAACAATCACAACGAAAGCAAAAGCTTCCTGATCGGCGCTTTTCAAATAGCCTGCCAGCGAATTTACGTAGGATATAGAACCGGTTTTCGCGACAACTCTACCGCGTAGATTTTGCAGCCGTCCTTTAAGAGTTCCGTCAGTTCCCGCGACTGGAAGCGAATTTTGAAACACCTCGGAAAATTTCGCCCGTGATGCAAAAACAAGCGCCCGCGCCAATGCCTCCGGACTAACAAAATCCAAACGCGATAAACCCGAACCGTCGTGTATGGAAATTTCCTCCGTCGCGATATTGTGCAATTCGAGCCATTTCTTAACGACCGCGGCGCCCGCTGAATCGTCACCGCGCAGCTTTTGCAGTTTCGGATTTTCGTCCGGCGCTTCCGAGCCAAACTTTTTTCCTAAAGTGCGCAAAATAAGTTCCGCATACAAATTTACGGAATCCTTGTTCATCTTATGCACAATTTCACCGAGCGTTGCGCTTTGCGCTGACGCGAATTCCTGTCCGCCATTCAGAATGTTCGTTTCCGATTTCCAATCTGTGTAGGTTGCATCACCTTCAACGGTAATTCCGTTCTTCTGCAATTCATTCCTTAAAATTTTTGCTGCCCAAAGCGCCGGATTCGAGACCGCCACGCGAGCATCGAGATCTTTTCCATTTCCCCAAACGTGAATTCGATTGTCTTCAAGACCGCGTTTAACGCCGATCGATTCGATTTCGTCATTTGGCGGCGCGACTGCGCCTGAGAGTTCTACGTAGTCAGTCGGAGGTGAAGTTACCGGTCGTCCGTTTTCAAGTTGGATTCTTACTTTGTTTTCATTGATAGAAAGCGCGCTCGCTTCCGCGCCGTAGTACCACTGCAATTCATTCCAAGTCCATCCATCGCCGATCGTATCGCCTTTGAAAAAACTTTCGTCGCCGATGATTTTCCCATTAACCCGCCGGAGATTTTTTGCTTTAAGCTGCGCGATGAGCCGGGAAATTTCATCACTGTCGAAATCCGGTGCGCCTTCACCACGGAGAATCAAATCGCCGCGCAGAATTCCATCAGCATCGATTTGTTTTTGAGAAATGATAGAAGTCTTCCAACGGAAATCCTTACCAAGTTTATCGAGCGCGACGATTGAAGTGAGTATTTTTTCGATTGACGCAGGATTAAAAAGCTTTTGTCCATCGCGTGAAACCGCAATCCTTCCGTCTCTGAGGCTAATCGCAATTACACCCCAACGCGCATTCGCAAAATCTCCGTTTTCGATGAGATCTCTTATGGTTTTTGCTTTTGCAATGTCTTCCGGTCGATCTGAAATGAGCAGCGGTTTAGCGAGATTGATTGCGGAATCGGAACTTGGTAAAGCAAAACTCTCATTCGATCCTGTCTGATTTGAGTTATCGGCGGGCGAGCTGGAAAAACATCCGATTGAGAAGAGCACACACAAAAAAAGAAATTCGAATTCAATAACTCTTCGAATTGATTTTCTCATGGGCTCAATAAAAATTTCTTGATGATTAGAAGCGCTAGTCGGTGATGTGCCGCAGATCGCGACCGGTCATTTCTGCAGGTGTTTCGATTCCCAGCACTCCCAAAATCGTCGGTGCAATATCTTCCAAAGCGCCGTCAGTCCGCAATTTCAACCCGTTCGCGCTTTCATCTACAAAATGAAAGGGCACGGGATTTCGCGTGTGAGTTCCGCTTCTCTCACCCGTGGAGAGATCAATCATCTCTTCACAATTTCCATGATCGGAGGTGATGATCGCGATGCCTTCCACTTCGCGTATTTTCTCGACGATTCCGCCAATACACGTATCGATAAACTGAACGGCTTCGATCGTTCTATTCAGATCGCCCGTATGTGCCATAACATCGGCGGCTGCCAGGTTGACGATGAAAACTTCGTGCTCACCGGAATCGAGACCGCTGCGTACTTTATCAGTGATGCGAAACGAGCTCATTTCCGGATACGACAATCCATCTGTTCCATTTCTGGGTGTAACCAACATTCGATGTTCGCCCGGAAATTCCGCCGCCATTCCGCCATTGAAGAACGAAGTAATATGGGCAAACTTTTCGAATTCGCTTACGCGGCAATTAGTAACTCCATTCTTCGCGAAAACTTCCGCCAGAAGATTTCTTTCTTCCTCCGCCCGAAACGCAACCGGAATCTTGAAAGTTTTGTCGTATTCAGTAAGACACACCAAATCGACATTAGGCTTCAACAAAACTGCAACTTCCTCTGCGCCATTCATCGAAATTGCCTGCACGAGTTGTCTCATTCGATCGCCGCGATGATTAAAGAAGATCACTACATCGCCATCTTCGACCTTTGCGACCGGATTATTATCTTCATCGATCATTACGATCGGCTGAATGAATTCATCTTCAATTCCGCGTAGGAAAGAATTGCGAATCGCCGTGATTCCATCGCGTGCCGGTTCGCCTTCGCCATGCACGAGCAAAGTATATGCGCGCGCCGTTCGTTCCCAATTCTGATCGCGATCCATGGCGAGAAATCGCCCGCACAATGTTGCAATCTTTCCGCAACCTACATCATTCAACTTCAGTTCCAGCGCTTCTACATAAATATCTGCCGTTCTTTTCGGTACATCTCTTCCATCGAGAATTCCATGGACGAAAACATTCTCAAGTCCGAGTGTCTTCGCAATTTTAAGCAGCGCGAAAAGACTGTTTTGATTCGAATGAATTCCTCCATCAGAAAGCAGTCCGACCAAATGCACGGCGGAATCGCGCTCGCGCGCTGCCTTCATCGCCGAAACCAATATTTCGTTTTGATAAAATTCGCCGCTGTCAATCGCTTGGGCAACCCGACTTGAACCGGTCCTTACGATTCTTCCCGCGCCGATCGTCATATGACCAACTTCGGAATTTCCGGCGGAACCGTGAGCGAGTCCGACGCGAGTTCCGGATGCTTCGAGCAGTGTCTTTGGATATCGATGACAAATCTCATCGTAGTTCGGTGTGCGCGCAAGCGCGATCGCGTTTCCTTCCCGACGCGGTGAGTAGCCCCAACCATCTATGATGATGAGTGCGAGCGGGCGTTTTCCCGTGCGTTCTTCGGATCCGATTCCGAAGCTGAAATTTCCAACCTTAACTGTATACATTTATTGTTTGGTCTTAACGGTAGTAACCTTCAACCGTCTTCTCCATCCAGCGCTGGGGGAATTCTAACTCAGTAAATCCAAATTTTGAATAGAGTTTTTGCGCATCTTTGGTGGCCAGGACCCATCTTTTGAAACCTTGCAGCTCCGAATGCGCCAAAATCGCGCTCATCAAAAGCTTGCCGATGCCTTTCCCGCGAAAATCTTTTGCCACAAAAACATCGCAAATCCAAGCAAAAGTCGCATAATCGGTCACAACTCGGGCAAATCCAACCTGAATGTTCTTATGATATGCACCGAAAGGCATGGAGTTTTCAATCGCCTTTCGCGTGATTTCTTCAGCGCGCCCTTCCGCCCAATAACTTTCCCCGGAAAGGGATTTGTGTACGAAATCAAAATTAATCCGACTTCGGTCGGTCGAAACTTCAAAATCGGTTTCTGAAAGTGTCATCAAAACTATCCAAGTTGATAAAAAGCTTTTCGTCCGGGAAATCTTGCCGCATCGCCCAACTCTTCCTCGATGCGAAGCAGTTGATTGTATTTTGCGATCCGATCCGAACGCGAAAGACTTCCGGTCTTTATCTGACCGGCATTAGTGCCGACTGCCAAATCTGCGATAAACGAATCTTCCGTCTCGCCGGAACGATGAGAAATTATCGCCGTACGATTATTCGTCTTGGCAAGCTCAATCGCATCGAGCGTTTCCGTCAGCGTTCCGATTTGATTCACCTTAATCAAAATCGAATTCGCGCAACCTTCATCGATTCCCTTTTGAAGAAACTTGACGTTGGTTACAAACAGATCGTCGCCGACGAGTTGAATTTTCGAACCGAGGTCGTCCGTTATTTTTTTCCAGCCGTTCCAATCATTTTCCGCCATTCCGTCTTCAATCGAGATGATCGGATATTTTTCGCACCAACTCTTCCAATAAGCGACCATTTCATCCGAAGAAAGTTTTCTTCCATCGCTCTTTTTGAAAACGTAGTTTTGTCCATCGAAGAATTCGCTTGCGGCAGGATCGAGCGCAAGCAAAACGTCTTCGCCCGCTTTATAACCGGCTTTCGTAATTGCTTCGAGAATAGTCTCGATCGCCTCTTCATTCGATTTCAAGTTTGGTGCAAAACCGCCCTCATCGCCTACGGAAGTTGAATAGCCGCGCGATTTCAGAACCGCTTTGAGGTGATGGAAAATTTCCGCACCTATTCGCAATGCCTCGGAAAAACTTTCCGCTCCGACCGGCATTACCATGAACTCCTGGAAGTCCACATTATTATCGGCATGCGCGCCGCCATTCAGAATATTCATCATCGGAACGGGAAGAGTTTTCGCATTGGCTCCGCCGAGATAACGATAAAGCGGCATTTCAAGCAACGCCGCGCCGGCGCGCGCAGTCGCGAGCGAAACCGCGAGCATCGCATTTGCACCCAGGTTGGATTTGTTTTCCGTTCCATCGAGTTCGATCAGCGTGCGATCAACTATCACCTGATCGAGCGCTGAAATTTCTTCCAGTTCAAAGGCAATTTTTTCATTTACGTTTTCAACGGCTTTCAGAACACCTTTGCCGAGATAACGCGATTTGTCTCCATCGCGAAGTTCCACGGCTTCGTGTTCGCCGGTCGATGCGCCCGATGGAACCGCGGCGCGTCCGGTAGTTCCGTCTTCCAAAACGACTTCCGCCTCAATCGTCGGATTTCCGCGCGAATCGAGAATTTCTCGTGCCCATACTTCTTCAATCAAACTCATTTAAATTAATTTCCTGTTTGGATGCTTTGGATAAGAAAACTCTGCGAATGCCGAGTAAAGATAACAGAACTTGCTTTTTGATTCTATTAGTTTTGTGAAAGTCGCGATGAAGCTAAGATTTCCCAACTTCATGCTCAGCCGACTTTCTCATTCTTACTTTCAGGATTCGGCGCTTTTCAACTTTCTCGACTTCAAAGACATGTCCATTGAATGAAACTTTCGCGCCTTCGCTCATAATCTCGCCCGATTCATTCATTAGGAAGCCGGCGATCGTTGTGTAAGATTCTGAAACGGGCAAATTCATTCCCAGCCGGCGATTCAAATCACGAACCGCAAGTCCGCCTTCAAGTGTGTAACTTCCGTCGGCTTCCGTCTGAATCTGTTCATTTACTTCTACGTCGTGTTCATCGGAAATATCGCCGACGATTTCTTCGAGCAGATCTTCCAGCGTAATTATTCCCTCGATTCCGCCGTGTTCATCAACGACAAAACCGAAATGAAATTTTTCCTTTTGCATTTGGCGCAAAACGTCTTCCAAGCGCGCATTATCGACGACATAATTCGGCTTTTGAAGCACCCGCTCCAAACGAAACGCCTTCGGTCGCAAAAAATAACTCATCACATCTTTGCTATGAATAATTCCCGCTATGTCATCCAAAGAGTCACGATAAACCGCCAACCGCGAATAACCGTATTGACGAAAAGCGCGAACAATATCTTCCAGTGAAGAAGTTGCCGGAACTCCAACCATCTCCGTTCTCGGAACCATAGCTTCGCGAACCGTCGTCTCGGAAAATTCAAAAACCCGATTGATGAGTTTCTGTTCTTCCTTATTAAGATGTCCGCCGCGGTGTGATGCATCGATGATGTATCGGATTTCGTCTTGCGTGTAAGAAGATGCATGCTCCGCTTCGGATTTCAGTCCGAATGGTTTCACCACTTTGGCGCTCGCCCAATCAAGCGCGTAAATAAATGGCTTGAATACTTTGTAGAAAACCTGCATCGGAAGCGCTGTGCCCAATGCGACCTTCTCCGCGAATTCCAGTCCAAGAAGTTTTGGTGATTGTTCGCCAAGCACGATATGCAAAACGGTAATAATTGAGAATGCGATTCCAAATGAAATCAAATGCTTTACATATTCGCTCAGCCCGCTCATTGAGTTCTCGAGGATCGAGGCGATCAACGGTTCGCCCAGCCAACCAAGCCCGAGCGATGCGAGTGTTATTCCAAGTTGTGATGCAGAAAGATAAGGAGTGAGATTATCCAAAATTGAAAGCAACCGAATCGCCGACGAATTTCCTTCTTTCGCCAATGCTTCAATTCGCGAACGCCTCGCGCCGACGAACGCAAATTCCGCCGCAACGAAAAATCCATTCACCGCAACCAGCACAAAGACGCCCATAATTTTCAGAATAATGAGCGAAAAACGTGAAGCCGGGATTGAATCCTCTTGAAACAAAAAGAAAAGCAACAAACTACCAGCAGGATCGTCCATCTTTATTTATAACGCAGGGTCGAAACCAATCGCGTGAAAAACTGATTGTAACATAGCAAAATCCGATTCACGATAACCGTTTTCCGCGATCAAGAATCTCGCGGATCAATGGCTGACAGGAACCGCAGCCGCGTCCGGCGCCGCACAATAATCCGATATCTTTCACTCCGGCAAAGGGATTTTCCGTCATAATTTCCTCGATGCGTTTTTCCGTGACTCCGAAACATGTACAAATTAAAACGTCTTCGCCCTGCCAGCTTCGGAGTTCACTAGCACGATAATCGGCGAGAGTTTGGCGAAGAGTTTCAATACAAAGGTTCAGACAGTGCTGCCGCTCAAATGGAAACTCCCCGAGTATCTCGCTAACGGCGCTCTCCAATTCTTTATCATTCAGCCCTTGAAGCTCGGTTAGGCGAATTCCGATCAACTTGCTCAGCAAGACTTCTGATGCGGCGACCATATATCCGCATCCATTGGTTCGAAACCGATCATCGGCAATTCTCTTTTCGGCAGAGTCCACGCGAATCTGAAATCGCAACACACATCCGCACTCCAAGGTCGCACAGGTAGCACGTCCATTTGCGTCCGAAAGATTTCCCTTTCTACCGGAACAAGAAATTCTTTCGTCAATCGCTGCCGGAAAAAATGTCATCACCGGAATTCTCGCACAGACAACTCGTTATCAACCAGATGCCGTCGCTCCTGACTTTGTTTCATATTTAGCCGCGCCATTGTGTAAACTGATGCCGATGAGATCGATGATGCTCGGAATATTGTTGGTGGCGTTTTCGTTTTTTGCCGCGGCTTGTGTCGATAGTCCGCCGCCGGTGACGATTACGCGTCAAGAAGTTCGCACCGGTGGAATTCCTTCGACGAATCTCCCGATGCCCACACGCGAAAACCTTGAAAACCTCGGCTGGAAAACTTCCGAGGGCAAGAGTGAAACCCTGAAAACTTTGCGGGGGAAAGTATTGGTTTTAGATATGTGGGCGACTTATTGCCCGCCTTGTATTGAGGAAATTCCGCATTTATCGAAACTGCAGGAACAATATGGTTTAGAAAAAATTCGCGTGGTCGGGCTGCACGTTGGCGGTGATGAAGACAAGGAAAAAATTCCCGCCTTTCTCGAAAAACATAATATGAGTTATACGCTTGCCTATCCCGATGACGAGCTGACGCGAATTCTTACGGCGAATGATTCCCGGATTCCGCAGACATTCGTCTTCGATGAAGAAGGAGTGCTGTTGAAGAAAATAATCGGCTTCAGCTCGGACGAAAAGGCTGCGCTGGATAAAGCCGTAGCGGACGCGCTCAACTGACGGCGTTCAGTTACTGTGAAACTGAAACGCATTGTTTCCTTTTTCGAAAGAGAAAATTAAAAGACGCAAATCTATAATTAATGAGAGATCTAGCGGTTGGAAACGGTTCAATGCTCGTCAATTTCGACGAGCATTATCAAATTCGCGATGTGTATTTTCCGCATGTCGGACAGGAAAACCACACGAAAGGATCTCCTTTTCGTTTCGGTGTCTGGGTCGATGGCGAGTTCTCTTGGATACATGAAGATGGATGGAAGCGCGACCTTCGATATCTAAACGAAACGCTCGTCACCAACGTTAAACTGGTAAATGAAAGTCTCGGCATCGAAATCGTCTCAAACGATACGATTGCGAGTCACGAAAATATTTTTCTTCGTCGGGTGCGCGTCAGCAATCTGCGCGATGCTCCGCGCGATGTAAGAGTTTTTCTCCATCATGATTTTCGGATCTCCGAAACGAAAGTTGGCGATACTGCATATTTCGATCCGGAAACTTACGCGCTTATCCACTACAAACGCGATCGCTATTTCCTGATCAAGACTGCGCCGCATTTTGCTTCATTCGCGACCGGGCGCAAAGCTTTTCGCGGACAAGAAGGTACATGGCGCGATGCCGAGGATGGAAATCTTGAAGGCGGAGTAATTACGGAAGGTTCGGTAGATTCAACCTTGGGCGTGTTTTTGCAACTCGAACCACAGGAAGCAAAAGATTTTTTCTACTGGATTTGCGTAGGTAAAACTCACGAAGAAGTCGCGTTGCTGAATTCCCACGTTAAGAATGAAACTCCGCAGGCTTTGCTCAACTACACCGAAAATTATTGGAGAGTTTGGGTCAATAAAAACGACGTCGATTTCGGCGAGCTCTCACCGGAAGTCATTGCGCTCTACAAAAGATCGCTTCTTCTTATTCGCACACAGATTGACAACGATGGCGCGATTCTCGCGGCAAATGACTCTGATGTGACCGAGCGCGCGACCGATCATTACAGTTACCTTTGGACGCGAGATGGCTCACTCGTAGCGCATGCGCTGGACCTCGCCGGTTACTCATTTCTCACTCGAAAGTTCTTTGAATTGTGCGGAAAAATTATTCACCCGGATGGTTACTTTGTGCAGAAATATAATCCCGATGGGACGGTTGCTTCCGGCTGGCATGCGCCTTGGGATCGCCTCCGCAAGCAAATTCTCATACCGATTCAGGAAGACGAAACTGCATTGGTGATCTGGGCGCTTTGGCAACATTACGATAAGTTTCGCGATATCGAATTCGTAAGAAAACTATATCGTCCTCTGATAATTCGCGCCGCCGATTTTATGACTGAATTTCAGGATGATAATTTGCGTCTGCCGAAACCGAGCTGGAATCTTTGGGAAGATCAAAAAGGAATTCATACCTTCACTTGCGCTAGCGTCGTAGGCGGACTTCGCGCGGCTGCGCGTTTTGCATTTCTTTTCGGTGAACGCGAAAAAGGCACGCACTATGAGAATGTGGCAAATGAAATCGTGTCCGCGATGCGAAAACATCTTTACAGTGCGCGTCACAAAAGATTTTTGCGCGCGCTGCAATTCGTAAACGATGAACAATTCGAACCCGACGCAACGGTTGATGCTTCGCTCTTCGCCACTTTTTATTTCGGCGCCTTCGCTCCTGAAGATGAGCTTGTCCGAACGACGATGGACGCGATTGAGAAATCGCTTTCAGTAAGCGGAGATATCGGCGGAATCGCGCGGTTTGAAAACGACAGTTATATGCGGGTTTCGGATTCGCACACGGGAAACCCTTGGTTTATCTGCACGCTTTGGCTTGCCGATTATCACATTGCGAAGGCGCAAACGCGCAGCGAACTCGATCTTGCCTTGCCACTTCTTGAGTGGTGCGTAAAGCGCGCGCTGCCTTCAGGCGTGATGGCGGAACAGGTGAATCCGATCACCGGTGAAGATTTATCGGTTTCTCCGCTCACCTGGTCACACTCAACTTTCGTTGCGACCGTGATGAGCTATCTTCGCCGTCAATCGACGCTCAAATAGTTAGCCGATTCTTTGACGGTTGTGATTGGTTTTCGGTTTTGTGGTTTGCCAATTACCAAGAACCATTTACTGCCTTCGAATTGAGACTTGAGACCGCAGTTGTGGCACAATCTCTTCTTTATGAGACGTGCAAAGATTCTCGCAACGCTTGGACCTTCATCTACAACCGCAGAACAAATCGAGGGGCTGATTCAAGCCGGATTAAACGCGGTGCGCATAAACATGTCGCACGGAACTCACGCTGAACACACAGAGCGAATCGCAAATGCGCGCGCTGCTGCAAAGAAGCTGAATAAGCCGCTCGCGATTCTGGTAGATCTTTCCGGACCGAAAATTCGCACCCGCACTCTGATAAATCACACTCCGGTTTTTTTGGAAAATGGCGCGAACTTCTCGATCACTACCCGCGGAATCGAAGGAACTGCCCGAGAAGTTGCGACAACTTTTCTCGAACTTCCAAAGCTCGTAAAAAAAGATACGAAAATTTTGCTGGATGATGGCGCGATCGAACTTCGAGTCGTAAGCAAAACCGAGACCGATGTTTTGACGACCATCATAAATGGCGGCTGGCTCGACGAAAGAAAAGGTTTGAATCTTCCGGGCACAAGCTTGCCGATTCCCTCGCTTACTGAAAAAGACCGCGAAGATCTTAAATTCGCAATCGAACAAAACGCCGATTACATTGCGCTCTCTTTTGTGAGAAAGGCGGATGATTGCCGCGAAGTGAAGGAACTGATCAAGGCGCAGACGCGACGCAAAATCGGGCGCCCGCTGCTTGTCGCAAAAATTGAAAAGGCGGAAGCGATTGAAAATCTTGACGAAATTATTTCCGCCACCGATGGAGTGATGGTTGCCCGCGGCGATCTCGGAGTCGAGACAAGCGTCGAACTCGTTCCGCTTTATCAAAAACAAATAATCGAAAAATCAGTCGCGAAGGATAAGTTTGTTATCACGGCAACTCAGATGTTGCAGTCAATGGTCGCCGAGCCGCGCCCGACTCGCGCCGAGGCATCGGATGTTGCGAATGCGGT
>Ga0209798_10001448_pt1 | contig 14299 bp, 13 predicted proteins | sample DOMMetBare3Fresh_FD_187475 | JGI IMG/M metagenome (GOLD analysis project Ga0209798, IMG submission 187475) | Wetland sediment microbial communities from St. Louis River estuary, USA, under dissolved organic matter induced mercury methylation -... | ecosystem: Environmental > Aquatic >...
CTCTTGGCCATCGCCACGCCAGTCACCAGGCCCCAGGCAGCGATGCCCAGGGCGGTGCCCGTCATCTCACGCGCGCCGCGCGCGAACTCCGGGTGGCGCCAGACCTGCATGCGCGGCATTGTCGCCGCGCCCATCGCGCGCTCAGCCTTGCAACGCGAACTCGGCCTCGGCCGTCTGGTCTTGCTTGACGATCCGAACTAGATCGGGCAACCCCGGTCAGGGCCGCTGTCAAATCGAGCCGCTGCCGGCCACCCGGCTCTTGGCGAGCGTGGCCGCGCCGCTGCATTCGACGTCGCCGGAACCGGCGATCGACACCGCCAGCGTCTTGTTGGCCTGCACGCTGGCGTCGCCCGAGCCGGCCATCGAGAGGGTCACGTCGTCGGCGGCGAGGTCACGCGCCTTCACGTCGCCCGAGCCGGCGATCGATACTTCCAGCTTCGCAGCCTTTCCGTTGGCACGCACGTCGCCGGATCCCGCGATGCTGATGCTGAACTGGGCCGTGTCGAGCTGATTCACCCGCGCGTCCGATGAACCTGAGATCGACAGCGACAGGGATCATTGGGGCGCTCCTTCGGATCGTGGATTCGAAGGCGCCACGATGCCCGAGGCGACGGACCCTGTCACGCCGGCCGCGACGACCTGCGGCTTCGCGCGACGCAATGCACTTCAGGACTTCTTGGCCTTGGCCGGTGGCTTGGCGGCCTCGTCGGAGACGGGTGGCGCCGGCTCGACCTTGGCGGCGCTCTCGGCCGGCGCCGGCGTGGTCTGCGGTACGGCGGTCTCGACCTTGTTATCACGCATGTAGTCGTTCATTTCCCGCCAGCCGGCAAAGATGGCCGCTTTGTCGGCGCGCTTGTTGAGCGCGAAGCAGTCCTCGATCGCGCGCCCGACATGGCGGCAAGCGCCGCCGACGGCCTTGCCCTCGGCTTCCTTGCGTGCCGCCTGCACTTCAGGCGACTCGCTGCTGCCGAATTCGCAGGCAACCAGCGGCAGCGCGAGGACGGTGATCAGGAGGGCGGTGCGGAACATGGCGGGCTGGGACGGGTTGGTGTCCCTTTATCGGCGCCGGCTCAACTGCCTTGAGCCCGCCGTGGAGTCAACCTCCCCGTTTCGAAGCAAGCCAGGTGGCAACCGCCAGGCGGCGCCCGCCCGGACGCTGAACCTCCAGCAACTCGAGCGCACCGTCACCACAGGCTACGACCACACGATCTCCAGCGATCTTGATGCTGCCTGGCTCCGCATCGAAGCCAGCACTCACAGTCGCACGCCAGACCTTGAGCGGCGCGCCTTCGAATTCGAAATGGCAGCCCGGTTGCGGGTCGAAAGCCCGCAGGCGCCGCTCGATCGTGGTGGCACTGTCGTGCCAGTCGATGGCGCCCTGCGCTTTGTCGATCTTGGCGGCGTAGGTCACGCCAGCGCCGGCTTGGCGCTGCGGCGCAAGGCCACCGCAGGCGGCGGCCTCCAACGCCTCCACGATCAGCCGCCCGCCCAACAGCGCCAGTTTGTCGTGCAGAGAAGCACTGGTGTCGTCTGGCGCGATCCGGATGGCCTCGGCCAGCAACACGTCTCCGGTGTCGAGCCCCTCGTCCATCTGCATGATCGTGATGCCGGTCTTTGCGTCGCCGGCTTCGATCGCGCGCTGGATCGGCGCGGCGCCACGCCAGCGCGGCAACAGCGACGCATGAATGTTGATGCACCCCAGGCGCGGCAGCACCAGCATCCAGCGCGGCAGGATCAGGCCATACGCCGCGACCACGATCACGTCGGGCTGCGCGGCCTCGAGGGCCTTACGCGCGGCAACAGCGTCCCCGGGGAACTTGCCGTCGAGCTTCAGGCTGCGCGGCTGGGCAATCGGCAACCGGCACGCCAGAGCGGCCTGCTTGACTGCCGATGCCTGCAGCTTCATGCCGCGGCCGGCGGGCCGGTCGGGCTGCGTTAGCACCAGCGTGAGCTGCAACCGTGCCTCGATCAGGCACCGCAGGGCGACAGCAGCGAACTCGGGCGTGCCGGCGAATGCGACGCGCATCGGGCTCCGGGCCTCAGAGCCGCCGCTCGGGATGGGCCTGCTCCTCGCGCGACTTCTTCAGCATCTTGGTCCTGATGCGCTCGCGCTTGAGCGGGCTGAGGTACTCGACGAACACCTTGCCGACCAGGTGATCCATTTCATGCTGAACGCAAACCGCCTCGAGCCCCTCGGCATCGAATTGAAAGGCCTGCCCGTCGCGGCCGAGCGCACGCACCGTCACGCGCGCGTGGCGCGGCACCTTGTCGTAGATCGCCGGTACCGACAGGCAGCCTTCCTCGCCAAGCACCATCTCCTCGCTGCGTGCAACGAGTTCGGGGTTGATCAGCACGCGCGGCGCGTCGTGCTGCTCGGAGGTATCGATCACGATCACGCGTTCATGCACGTTGACTTGTGTCGCCGCCAGCCCGACACCGTCGTTGGCGTACATCGTCTCGAGCATGTCATCGACCAGCTGGCGCACGCGTGCGTCGACCTCGGCCACGGGTTTTGCGACCTGGTTCAGGCGAGCATCGGGGTAGCGCAGTATCGACAACAGGGACATGATTCGTGAAAGGTGACACGCCTGCACCGCTCGCGCGGTACTTTCGTTGCGGCATCAAGGGTTTAGGGGCAGAATCTGCCAAACCAAGTGAGCATTTTGCCGGCTGCGATCGAGCGTGCCGGACAAGTACTCGAAGACCTTAGAAGCGGCACCAGGATTGTCTCATCGCGCCGCCGCGGCACCGGGAGCCCCGTTCATGATCCGACGCCACGTTCAGCGCCATGTCACCCCGTTGATCGCGAGCCTGCTCGCGTTGACCTGCGGAAGTGCATGGGCGCAGAAATACCCCATCACGCCGCAGCAGCGTTCGACGGCCCAGCAGACCGCCCAGGTCGGCGTGCCGCTGGAGGACCTGGCGCCCAACGCACCCGACAGTTACACCGTCAAGCGCGGCGACACGCTGTGGGACATCTCCAAGCTCTACCTCAAGTCGCCATGGCGCTGGCCGCAGCTGTGGGGCATGAACCTGGAGCAGATCCGCAATCCGCACCTGATCTACCCTGGTCAGCTTCTGTTGCTCGACAAGTCGGGAGGCCGCGCTCGCCTGAACGTCGCGCAGCAGGGTCCGGACGGCACCGTCAAGCTGTCGCCGCGAATCCGTGGCGAGGCCGTCGGCGACGGCGCGATTCCATCGATCCCGCTCAACCTGATCGGGCCTTTCCTGAATGACGCGGTGGTCTTCAACGCCAACGAACTGGAACGCGCTCCGCGCGTGGTGGCTGCGCCCGAAGGCCGCGTCCTGATGGGCCGGGGCGACCTGGCCTACGTGCGTGGTGAACTCGCCGGCCAGTCGGATTGGCGTGTGTTCCGCCAGGCCACGCCGCTGCGCGATCCGTCGACCAAGGAAATCCTCGGCTACGAAGCGCGGTTCGTCGGCTCGGCGAACTTCGTGCGCGATGGCGGCAGCAGCGCCGGTGCCGACGGCAAGGGCAGCGTGCCGGTGCCGTCGACCTTCGAGATCACGGCGGTGAAGGAAGAGATCGGCGTGGGTGACCGGCTGGCCTCGGCACCGCCGCGCGACTACAGCAACTTCGCGCCGCGAGCGCCGGCCAAGCCGGTCGCAGGACAGATCATCCAGGTCTACGGCGACAGCCTGATCGCCGGCCAGAACCACGTCGTCTCGATCAACCGCGGAACGCGTGACGGCATCGAGCGCGGCCACGTGCTCGCCGTGCTGACTGACGGTGCACGAGTCGTCGACCGCACCTACGACAAGCCGCAGGACATCAAGTTGCCCGACGAGCGACATGGCCTGTTGTTCGTGTTCCGCGTCTTCGACCGCGTGTCGTACGCGTTGGTGCTGCAGGTGAAGCAGCCGGTGCAGGCCGGCGACCGATTCGCGCAACCTTGAGCCCGCGCCGCCTTGGCCGGCGCTTGTGACGACCTCGATGCCTGGCTGCGCCTGTTGCGCACGCCTGGAGTGGGGCGTGACGCCGCGCGGCAACTGCTCAAGGCTTGCGGTTCTCCCGAAAGTGTCTTGAATGCCGGTGCAGCGGCCTGGCGCGAGGTGGTCGGGCCGGTTGTCGCGCAAGCATTGGCCGCGCCGCCAGCCGATCATGCCGAGTTGCTTTCGGCCACGCGAACATGGCTGGCCGCCGACGATGCGCGGCAGGTGATCGTTCTGGGCGATGACGCGTATCCGAATGCATTGCTCGAGTCACCCGATCCTCCGCTGCTCCTGTACGCCCAGGGGCGCATCGAGTTGCTTGCCGCCCCCGCGGTTGCTGTTGTCGGTAGCCGCAACCCCACTGCGCAAGGAGCGGACAATGCGCGCGCATTCGCGACGTGCTTGTCGCATGCCGGCCTGACCGTCGTGTCCGGGCTGGCCTTGGGCGTCGACGGTGCTGCGCATCACGGGGGCCTGGATGGCCGCGGCAGCACGATTGCCGTGATGGGCACGGGTGCCGATCGCATCTATCCTGCGCGTCATCGAGCACTGGCGCACCGCATCGCCAGGGAAGGCCTGCTGTTGACCGAGTTCGACATCGGCATGCCGCCGCTGCCCGCGAACTTCCCAATGCGCAATCGGATCATTGCGGGCCTCGCCCGCGGCACGCTGGTGGTGGAGGCGGCGCTGCCCTCGGGGTCCCTGTCCACCGCCCGTGCAGCAGTGGAGGCCGGACGCGAGGTGTTCGCGATCCCGGGCTCGATCCATTCACCGCAATCGCGCGGATGCCATGCGCTGATCAAGCAAGGGGCGAAACTGGTGGAGTCGGCCGACGACATCCTCGGCGAACTGGACTGGCATGCCCCGTCGCGTCCGGTCACGGGGAATCCAGGACTGGCATCGGACAACGCCGACCCGTTGCTGGCCGCCCTCGGCCACGATCCAACCTCGCTCGACGCTCTGGGGGCGCGCACCGGCTACGGCGCAGGCGAGCTCAATGCGCGACTGCTCGAACTCGAACTCGAGGGTCGGGTGGCTCGCCTGCCCGGCGGCCTGTTCCAGCGCCGCGGGAACGGTTGAGCACCAGAGCTGCTGCGCTATAGTGGTTTTCATGTTCGACGTTCTGGTCTACCTGTACGAGACCTACTGGCGCCCCGATGCCTGCCCGGACCACGCGCAGCTCACGCGCAAGCTCTCGGCGGCGGGTTTCGAGAATGACGAGATCGAAGAGGCGCTGACCTGGCTCGACGGCCTGGCGGGCGCAGCCGAGAGTTACAGCGGCCAGCAAAGCGCGTCATCGGTGCGCGTCTATTCGGCCGCCGAACACGAGCGCCTCGGCGAGGAGTCGATCGGCTTCGTCAGTTTCCTGGAATCGGCCGGGGTGCTGCCCCCGCCAATGCGCGAGATGGTGGTCGACCGTGCCATGGCTGCCAGCGCCAACCCGATCGAGCTCGAAGACCTGAAGGTGATCGTGCTGATGGTGTTCTGGAGCCTGGGTGAAGAGCCCGATGCGCTGATCCTCGACGAGTTGTTCGTTGCCCCCGAAGAGCGCGTGGTGCACTGAGCCCGGCAATCGCCTGTCGACACGACCGCAAAGCGGTGTTCTACGTTTAGTTCAGCAGCCTGGCCGGATCGGCATCGAGCTTGGCCAGTGCGGTGCGCGTGGCGCGCACCGTGAGCGCTTCGTCCTGCGCCGGCAGCAACAGCCCCGCCTGCAGGTAGGACGCCAACCGGTTCTGTTCGAACAGCAGACAGCGCCCGGTAGGTGTGACGAACAAGGACAGATGGCGCCGCATGCCCTGCCACGCGAGCTGGACTGCCTCCGTGCTGCCGCCGTATTCCAGCATGTACCAGCTGCCCACCTGCAGCTCGCGCGCCCACTGCACCATCGCGGGCGTCGGCATCGAGCCCCCTTCACCCACCACCTCGAGCGCGCTCTGGTCATCGCCCGAGATGTCGAGCATCAGGGTCTGGTCGAGCTGGACATCGCCGGCTTCAGGCAACAGCTCCTCGAGGGCCTCGAGACGCTCGCGCAGTTCCTCGAATCGTTCCGGCGGAATCGCTGCGGCCTTGGCGCTGAACGCCGCGGCCAAAGACTCGTTGAGCGTTCGCACATGCTCGTCGCGCTTCAACGCATCGACCCCGGCCGACTCCATGCCCTCGCGCAGCTTCTTCAGCAGGGGCGGCAGCTTGCGGATCACCTCGGCGCGCTCCTCGCGCGTGACCTTGGCGCCAGCCGACCAGATCAGGTCGGTCGCCGCAGCGCGCATCGCCTTGGTGGCGTCGCTCTGCGGCCCGGTGCGCACGGCCGTCATCGCCATCACGTCCGCCCACACATGGAACAGGAATTGGCGCACGCCCTCCTGGACCGGCACCTCGTTGAGCAGCTTGCGCAATTCGATCGTGTACTGGATCGCCAGCGTCTCGCGCTGCTCGACCTGCTGCGCCAGCGACACGCCGCGCTTGGTCGCGGCATCGCTCTTGAAGTAGTTCTCGAGGAATCGCTCGAACTCGGTCAGCACGGTCTGGAACACGCGTCGACCGGTGTCGGGATAGGCCTCGACCACTTGCACGACGCGCTTGATCTCGGCCTCCAGTGCATCGCTGACCGCGCGCGCGGTGGCTTCGAAGCCCATCACGCAGGCGCCCATGCGATCGATCAGTCGGCGCGCCGGGTGGTCGATCGTGGCGAAGAAGTCGGGTTCGCCGACGGCCACGCGCAGCACAGGCATCTGCAGGCGCGCGAACCACACGCGCACCGACGATGGTATGCGCTCCTCGGTCAGGATGCTCTGGAACAGCAACGCGACGATCTCGATCGTCGCGCGCTCGACCGGTGACTCGGCCGCGCGCTTGAGCGCCTGCTTGCGCGCCTGGAGTTCCTCCAGCAACGCGGGCGAGACGGTCGCCACATGCTGATCCTGCTCGGCTTGAAGGCGGCGCTGCACGCCTTGCTGCGCACTGCCGATCGCATTCGACAAGGCCGGCGAGACCGTGCGCTGGCCGACATGAGCAGTGTCGGCAAAGGCCGGCACCTGGCGCTCGATCATCTTGTTCAGGCGCGCCAGCACCGCCGTCGCATTCTCTCCCGTCGGCGACGACGACGTCGCGCCGGCACCGGAGCGCGTCAACATCCGCGTCTCGTCGCTCACCAGGCCGGCATAACCCGTGTTGACACCGCCGCGCGAGCGCCGGATCAGCGGGCGCAGATCGATGTCGGCCATCACCCGGTGCGCGACCAGCAGGCTGTTGGCCTCGTGATAGGCCTCCTGCACCAGCAGCGCGAACTCGTCGTGCAGAACAGGCTGCACGTCGCGCAGTGCGCTATCGGACAGGCCGGCGCCGATCCACGCTGCGGTGACGATGCGCGCCAGCACGTGGGCGCGCAGCAGATCGTTCGCATCGAGTTCATCGCGCCGCTCCAACAGCGCCACGCGCGCGCGCAGATCGCTGAACTCGGAGCCCGCGACGTCCATGATGGCCAGCGCGAGGCGCGAGGTGGTGATCTCGAGTTCGATGGTCTCGTCATCCACCAGCGACAGCTTGCGTGCCTGCGTGCTGGTGCCCAGTTCGCCCGGTCCCGAGATCGCCGTCCCACGGCGCAACGCATCCTGGAGCGCCGCCACCACGGCCTGGTGCCACACCACGCCCCGCGGCTTGAGGTCCGCCGCCAGGTCACGCAGGCGCTGCAACAGCATCGGCTCCATGCCGGGCATCGTGCTTCGCTCGGGCGCGCCGGCCCAGTGCGTCACCGCAGTGACCAGTGCCGGCAGGCCCTTGACCAACTCCTCGGTGTAGACGCGCCGGGCCTGGTAGGCCAGGCCGGCTGCTTCGCCGATGGTCGCCATGGATGCTGCGTGCTGGTGAGGCCGGAAGTTACAAGGACTCTACACCAGCGCCCGCACCGCTAGACCATGGCGCCGGCGTTCGGATCGTTCGGGTCGCCGCCCTTTGCGGAAGCCTTCACGAGGTCCTCCCGTTTGACGCGCAGCCACATGACGATCGCCGCCGCGACGAAGACCGAGGAGTAGATGCCGAACAGGATGCCGATGGTCAACGCCAGCGCGAAGTAGTGCAGCGTGGGTCCGCCGAAGACCAGCATCGAGACCACCATCATCAGGGTCGAGCCGTGGGTGATGATGGTGCGGCTGATGGTGCTGGTGATCGCGTGGTCGATCACCTGCTGCGTGTCGAGCTTGCGGTAACGCCGGAAGCTCTCGCGCACGCGGTCGAAGATCACCACCGATTCGTTGACCGAGTACCCCAGCACTGCCAGCACCGCCGCCAGCACCGGCAGCGAGAACTCCCATTGGAAGAAGGCGAAGAAGCCGAGGATGATCACCACGTCATGCAGGTTGGCGATGATGCCGGCCACCGAGAACTTCCACTCGAAGCGGAAGGCCAGGTAGATCATGATCCCGACCACCGTGACCAGCAGCGCGAGCGCGCCGTCGAGCGCCAGTTCCTGCCCCACGGTCGGGCCGACGAACTCGGTGCGCGAGAGTTTGATCGGCTCCTTCTCGCCGGCCACGCAGGCCTGGCGCTGCACTTGCTCGCCCTGCGGCGTCGTGTAGGCCTTGCCGACCACCGCGCCCGACTCGGCCTGGCACAAGGCACCGAACACGCGAGCGGCCACCGCGTCCTGCTTGGCGTCCCCGCGCAGGGGCAGGCGGATCAGCACATCGCGCGATGTCCCGAACTTCTGCACCTGCACCTCGCCGAAGCCCAATGACTCGACGGCGGCGCGCGTCTTGCCGATGTCGGCCGCCTGCGCGTACTCGATCTCCATCACCGTGCCGCCGGTGAACTCGATCGACAGGTGCAGGCCGCGCGAGACTAGGAAGAAGACCGCGGCCAGGAAGGTGACTAAGGAGATCGCGTTGAGCACCAACGCGTGGCGCATGAACGGGATGTCTCTGGAGATGCGGAAGAACTCCATGGCTCACATGTCCCGGTCGACGGCGTTGCCGGCCGCCGCAGCGGGCTTCCAGACCTGCCCGATCGACACGCTCTTGAGCTTCTTCTGTCGTCCGTACCAGAAGTTGACCAGCGCGCGCGAGAACACGACCGCCGAGAACATCGACGTCAGGATACCGAGGCAGTGCACGACAGCGAAGCCTTTGACAGGACCGGAACCGAACGCGAACAGGGCCAGACCGGCAATCAGGGTCGTGATGTTGGAGTCGAGGATGGTGCCCCAGGCGCGCTCGTAGCCGGTCTGGATCGCGATCTGGGCGCTCACGCCCGCACGCAACTCCTCGCGCACCCGTTCGTTGATCAGCACGTTCGCATCGATGGCCATGCCCAGCGTCAGCGCGATGGCCGCAATGCCCGGCAGCGTCAACGTGGCCTGCAGCATCGACAGCAGCGCCACCAGCAGCAGCAGGTTGAAGGCCAGCGCCAGCGTCGAGAACACGCCGAACAGCAGGTAGTACACGCACATGAACAGCGCGATCGCGGCGAAACCGTAGCGCACGCTGTCGAATCCCTTGGCGATGTTTTCTGCACCCAGGCTGGGGCCGATCGTGCGCTCCTCGATGATCTCCATCGGCGCGGCCAGCGAGCCCGCGCGCAGCAGGAGCGCGGTGTCGTTGGCCTCCTGCGTCGACATGCGGCCCGAGATCTGGAAGCGCGCCCCGAGTTCGCCGCGGATCACGGGGGCGGTGACCACTTCGCCCTTGCCCTTCTCGAACAGCACGATGGCCATGCGCTTGCCGATGTTGTCGCGCGAGACGTCGCGCACGATGCGCGCGCCCTTGGCGTCCACCGTCAGGTCGACCTTGGGCTCCTGGTTCTGGGTGTCGATGCCGGCCTGCGCGTCCGTCAGGTTGTCTCCGGTGATGATGACCTGGCGCTTGAGGATCAGGGGCGCGCCATTGCGTTCGATGAAACGCTCGGTGCCGAAGGGCACCGCGCCGGAACCCACCGCGGCCGCGGCCGCCTCGGCGCTGTCGTCGACCATGCGCATCTCGAGTGTCGCGGTGCGGCCGATGATGTCCTTGGCCTTGGCCGTATCTTGCACGCCGGGCAGCTGCACCACCACGCGGTCGACACCCTGCTGCTGGATCACGGGCTCGGCCACGCCGAGTTCATTGACGCGGTTGTGCAGTGTCGTGATGTTCTGCTTGACCGCCTGGTCCTGGATGCGCTTGGCAGCCTCGGGCTTGAGCGAGCCGGTGAGCCGGAAGGTGTCGCCGTCCTGGGACTCGGCCCAGGCCATGTCGGCGAGGTTGTCCAGCAGCACGGCGCGCGCTGCATCGGCGGCGGTCTTGTCTCGCACGCGCACCTCGACGCTGTTGGCGTCGCGCGTGACGCCGGCGCGGATCTTCTTGTCGCGCAGCAGCGTGGCCGCATCGCCCGCGAAGGCCTCGGCCTTCTTGGTCAACGCGGCCTTCATGTCGACCTGCATCAGGAAGTGCACACCGCCGCGCAGGTCCAGACCGAGGTACATCGGCTTGGGTTCGGCGCCGGCGACTCGCAGCGCCGACAGCCAACCCGGGGTACGCGACACCAGGTTGAGGGCGACGATGTAGGAGGGATTGGCAGCGTCCGGGTTGAGTGCCTGCGAGACCGCGTCCTTGGCCTTGATCTGGGTATCGGTATCGGTGAAGCGCGCGCGCACCGAGTTGCCCTCGAGCTGCACGAAGTCGGCCTTGAGCTTGACGGCGGCCAGCGCGTCCTGCACCCGCCCCACCATCGCCGCATCGACCTTCACGGTCGGCTTGGCCGACGAGACCTGCACTGCGGGCGACTCGCCGAACAGGTTGGGCGCCGTGTAGACCAGACCGACGATCAGGGCAAACGCGATCAGCGCGTACTTCCACCAGGGATAGCGGTTCATGAGGAATGCACCGGCTGCACCGCGCGCTGGGCGCGGCGGGGGGTTGAAACGCCGCCTACTTCAAACTGCCCTTGGGCAGCACCTGCACCACCGCCGTGCGCTGGATCTGCACCTCGACATTGGCGGCGATCTCCAGGCTCAGGTAGGTCTCGCCGAGCTTGCTGACCTTGCCCGCGAGGCCACCGGCCGTGACGATCTCGTCACCCTTGGCGAGCGCCTCGATCATCGCCTTGTGTTCCTTTTGCCGCTTCATCTGCGGGCGGATCATCAGGAAGTACATCGCGGCGAACATGATCACCAGCATCAGCACCGGACTGGCCAGGAACGATTCGGCGCCGCCCGCGGCAGCGGCCGGCGCAGTTTGCGCATGAGCGTTGGAGATGAACACTTGGAAGGATCCTTGTCGTCAGGATGAAGGCGGCAAGCGTGCCAACGGGCCCGAGCCTGCGCGATTGCAATGGGGGACGCAGCGAATGCCGCGATCGGGACCAACCCCAGGCGCCATGAGGCGTGCGATTCTAGTCGAACGCCTGCGCGGGCTAGGATGCGCCGCACCATGAAGACCCTTCGCATCGCCGTGATCGGCGCCGGCCCGGTGGGCTTGGCGCTGGCGCTGCTGGCTGCGCGCCACTTGCCGGGTGCGCAGGTGTGTCTGTTCGACGCCCGGCCCGCCGATCGCGACGTATCCGCCGACGCACGAACATTGGCGCTGGCGCTGGGCAGCCAGCATCTGCTCGAACGGCTGCAGGCCTGGGACGGCTCGCGCGCCGAGCCGATCTGCGAGATCTGGGTCTCGCAGCAGCCGGCCGTGCTGGCCGTGCCGGCGTGGGTCGGTGCGCCCGAGGTGCGCCTGAAGGCCGGCGACCTTGACGTGCCGCAGCTCGGCGCGGTGCTGCCCTATGGCGCGCTCGTGGCGCCGATGCAGCGCGCATGGGAAGCGCTTGCCGCGGCCGAGCCGTCGCGCCTGGTCAGCCGGTTCGGCACGCCGGTGCAGGCATTGAAAGACTTGGCCGACGGCGTCGAAGTCGACGCTGGCGTGGCCGAGTCCTTCGATCTCGCGGTGGTGGCCGAGGGAGGCGTCTTTGGCGAGCAGAAGCAACTTGCCGACCTGTCGAGCGACTACCGGCAGAACGCGTGGGTGGGCACCGTCACGCTCGAAGGCTTCCAGCCCGGCCTGGCGGTGGAACGCTTCACGCGCCAGGGCCCGGTCGCCCTGCTGCCCCTGCCCGGCGGCCGGCGCGCTGCGCTCGTGTGGTGCGTGCCGCGCGACGCCGATCCGGTGCGCGACCTCGATAACGCTCAGCGCGTGGTCGTGCTCGCCAGCGTGTTCGGCACCGGCATCGGTCATATCGTCGAAGTCTCGCCGCTGAAATGCTTCCCCCTGGGCTTGAGCGCACAGCGCAGCCTCGTGCGCGGGCGCCAGGTGAGAATCGGCAACGCCGCTCAGACCTTGCATCCGGTTGCGGGCCAGGGCTTGAATCTCGGCCTGCGCGACGCGGTCGCACTCGCCACCGCTTTGCGTGACGCCTGCGACCGCAGCCGCTCATCGCCTGATCTCGACGCCGCGCTTTCGCGCGTGGCCTGGCAGCGCGCACCCGACCGCTGGGCCATGATCGCGGCCACGGATTTCCTCGCGCGCAGCTTCACCTGGAACGCGCCAGGACTGGATACGTTGCGCGGCGTCGGCCTGGCGCTGGTCGACAAGCTGCCTTGGGCCAAGGACGCGCTGGCGCGTCGGATGATGTTCGGCGCGCGCTGAGCGCTACAGGCGCCGATGCGCCAGCGCCGGCAGTTGCTGCCGCACCGCGGCAAGCCGCTTGGGATCGATCTCGGCCATCACGACACCTTCCCCTTCGGGCCGCACGGCAAGCACCTCGCCCCACGGATCGACGATCATGCTGTGGCCCCATGTGCGACGGCCGTTCTCGTGCGTGCCGCCCTGGGCTGCGGCGAGCACGTAGCACTGATTCTCGACCGCGCGTGCGCGCAGCAGCAGTTCCCAATGCGCGCGACCGGTCGTGTAGGTGAAGGCGGCCGGCACGCTCAGCAGGTCGCAGGGCGGTGAGGCGAGCGCGCGGTAGAGCTCGGGAAAGCGCACGTCATAGCAGATCGACAAGCCCACGCGCAATGCGCCGACCTGCAGCGCCACGGGCGCGTCGCCTGCATCGAGCACGCGTGCCTCGTCGTAGCTTTCGCGCCCGTTGTCGAAGCGAAAGAGGTGGACCTTGTCGTAGCGCGCCGCCAGCGCCCCATCGGGCGCAAAGACGCAACAGGCATTGCGTACGCGCACGGCGTCGGGCGCCGGGCGGATCGGCAACGTGCCGCCGATCAGCCACAGGCCGTGCTGGCGGGCCTGCTCGGCCAGGAAAGACTGGATCGGCCCCTGGCCCGCGGCTTCGGCGATCGCGAGCTTGTCGGTGTCGCGCAAGCCCATCAGACAGAAGTACTCCGGTAGCGACACCAGCATGGCACCCTCGCGCGCAGCCTGCCCGATCAGGCGGGCTGCCGCCTCGAGGTTGCGATCGACGTCTGGCGTGGACACCGTCTGCAGCGCAGCGATCTTCATGTCGGCACCCGACTCACGATGCTGCCTTCGGCGCCGAGGCCGCCGGGGCCAGGGGCGCATCCGGATCCGGGATCGGGTCGCCCGGCTTGCGTTCGACGCGCTCGACCTTCGGTTCGGCCCAGCTGCCCTGCACGCTGAATTCGCGTGTGCTCGCAGCCATCAACGGGCGACGCAGGAACAGTTGTGCAAGGAACGTCCCGAGCCCGATCGCCGGGTTGATCGCGGCATAGGCCAGCGATGCCGTGCCGGCATTGATCTCGGGCACCACGATCACGCGCAGGTTCTGGGTCTCGCGGTTCAGGTCGGCACTGCCCTCCATCAGCACCGCCGCCTGCACACCCCGCATCCGCAGGTTGCGCGTGGAGGCCACGCCGTCATCGACGGTCACGTCGCCGGTGATGTTGTCGAAGGCGAACCCTTCCTGGAAGAGATCGCGAAAGTCGAGTGACAGGCGACGCGGCAGCGCCTGCAGGCTCAATACAGAGAGCAGTCTTCCCGCGCCCGGTCCAGCCTTGAGGAACTGGCCGGCGTCGAGCACCAGGTTGAGCTTGCCGTCCAGGCTGGGCACGTGCAAAGCCAGTGGCGAGCCCGCCCATGACAGCTGGCCGGCGATGCGACCCTTGCCGCCGCGCAGCGTGCCCGGAAAACCCACGCGCTCGAGGAAGGCACCACTGTCGGCCAGCTCGAGCCTGAAGTCCATCACCATGCGCTGCTGGCCGGCACCGGATTGCCATTGACCGCTGCCGATGAGTTGCGCTTCGGGGTTGGTGAGCGCCAGGCGCGTCAGGCGCCACTCGCGCGTGGCACGGGCGTTGACCGCCTCGACTTCGACCCGGCCGAGTCGCTTGCCGCGAAGCTCGAAATTGTCGATCACGACGTCCAGCGCCGGTACCGTGTCCGGCACTTCGGCGAGCAGGTTCTCGACCGAACTGGCCTGC
>Ga0209798_10001449_pt1 | contig 14296 bp, 5 predicted proteins | sample DOMMetBare3Fresh_FD_187475 | JGI IMG/M metagenome (GOLD analysis project Ga0209798, IMG submission 187475) | Wetland sediment microbial communities from St. Louis River estuary, USA, under dissolved organic matter induced mercury methylation -... | ecosystem: Environmental > Aquatic > Freshwater...
GACCGCTAACCATGCCACCCCATCCCTGTCTCCCTGGTGGGCCGCCACAGCGAGCGGTGCGCTGATATTCCTCGGCTATGCCGGTTTTGACCAGTTCTACCTGGCCTGGATCTGCCTGGTACCGCTGCTGTGGGGGATCCGCAACCAGACCCCTGCCCGCGCCTTCCGCATCGGCTGGCTGGCGGGGATCATCATGAACATCGGCGGCTTCTACTGGGCGATCCAGATGTTCCGTGACTTTGCCGGGCTCCCCTGGCCGCTGGCTGTTCTCGGCCTGCTGTTGCTCGCCGCGGCCAACGGTTTCCTGGTGGCTGCCTGGGCCTGGGGAACTCGCTTGATCACCCGTGAAACCAGCTGGAGTGTGGCCTGGGTCTCCCCGGTGCTCTGGACTGCCCTGGAAAAGTTCTGGCCCGAGCTGTTCCCCAACTACCTCGGCGCCAGTCAGTACCAGTTCCATCTGGTAACCCAGATCGCCGATCTGGCCGGTATCCTGGGGGTTACCTTCCTGCTGGTCTACTTCAATTCCGCGCTCTTTGCGGCGATTGAGCAGTGGCAAGCCAAGCGACGCAGCGCACTGCGACAGCTACTGCTGATGGCAGCAGTGATGGCAATGGTGGTGATCTACGGGCAATTCCGTATCAGCGCCGTTGACCGGCAGGCCGCGGCAGCCGAACATCTGACCATCGGTATGGTGCAGACCAACCGTGGCGCCGGTGATAAACGCCATCACCCGCAAAGCCTGTTGCGCGAGCATCAGGAGATGTCCCGCACGCTGGCTGCCAGCCAGCCGCTAGACCTGATTGTCTGGCCCGAATCGATCCTCGGCATCAACCTTTCTTCCCGCCAGGGTATACTCCCCGGCGGGTTGCTTGGTGACAGCCAGACCCCGACCCTGTTCGGCGCTCTCCTGCAGCTGGAGAATGACCGTTCCTCCCTCCCCCGTGGTTCCGCCGTGCTGGCGGATGGTGATGGCCGCATACTCGGCAGTTACGACAAGATGGTGTTGGTCCCCTTCGGCGAGTACATCCCGTTTGGCGAGAGCTTTCCGTGGCTCTATTCCTTCTTGCCGGTCCCCGGGAGATTCCAGCCGGGTGAGAGCCGCGAGCCGTTACCTTTGGGCAAGTACCTGTTGTCGGTCAACATCTGCTACGAAGATATTTTTCCCGCCCATATCAGGTCTCTGATGCAGGGAACAGCTGATCGCCGTATTCCCGATCTGATCTTCAATCTGACCAACGACTCCTGGTACGGCCAGACAACCGAACCGATCGAGCATCTGGCGCTGGCCACCTTCCGTTCCATCGAGCATCGCCGTGCCCTGGTCCGTTCCACCATCACCGGCATCTCGGCCTTTGTCGATCCGGTCGGCCGGATCGCCTCCCGTAGCGGCGTCTGGACCAGGGAAACCGTGGTGGGCAAGGTCGCCATACTGCAAGGGAAAACCGTCTACGCACTGTTGGGGGATTGGCTGGGATGGCTCTCGGCGCTGATAACAGTGGTCGGCATCGGGGTCGCAAGGCAACGGAAGAAGCAAGCGGTTGGCAGGCATTAAAAAGCTAGTACAGGTTAAAAAATTGTCTTCAGGACTTGAAATTTGATCCGGAATAAGCTATGGTGCGTTTTCACTCACGGAGAGGTGTCCGAGTGGTCGATGGTGCCTGACTCGAAATCAGGTGTACGGAAACGTACCTAGGGTTCGAATCCCTACCTCTCCGCCACTAAAAATTAAAGGGCTACGGCAGAAATGCTGTAGCCCTTTTTTTGATATCCGAAAACGCAGACTACAACATGTTCCTTAACAGATTTCCTACTTCACACTCGTTAAATATTTGCTGCCAATTTAATTGCGAATCTGATTTAAATTGGTATCACACTTAAACTCTTATTTAATCAGCTTTTCCCACCATGTCCCATTACATCCCATCATGCCCCGGTTACTGCCATATCAATCACTGGGTTTACTTTTCCTTTTTATACGCCAACGCATCAACATCCCTGCACTGTTGTTCTACCTGATGGGCAACCCGTTGGATCATCTCGGGGGAAAGTGGTGACTCCGTGGTGATCTTTAGCAGATATTGAGGATTCCTACCGTTATAAATCATTAAATCTTTGGCCTTACGATCCACATACCATCCCGGCAGCGCCAGAACCGGCTTGACTGGTATCTGTTCGCCTACGGCTTTGGAGAGCCAGCCCGAAAGCCAAACGGCCTGACGCTTTGCCTGTTCCAGAGGTTTTTTTTCACGCCATGTGGGAAACTGTAACATCTGTCCATCGTAGATAACCTTGGCATCCTCCTGCCCTCTCCCACGGTCCGGTTTTGGCCGTCCTTTTGTTTCAATGGCGAAGACACCGTTTTCCCCAATGGCAACATGATCGATATTAAAGTTATCGGCCTGAAAATCGTGATAGACCCGGTACCCGTCAAGCATAAGCTGGTTCAGTTCCTGTCCAACCGCTCGTTCACAATCAAGCCCCAACTGTTCCTTATGGCGCTGCCTGAATACCACGTTCAGTTTAAAACCAAAATATACTAAGAATCCAGCGCCCAATATTACGAATATAATCGGCGATACCTGAACATTGGCAACATAGCGTGTTGAAAGGAACATGGAGTAACAGAGTAATGGAGCAATCCCTGAAAAAGTTAAATATTGATCAACATCATCATTCAACTGTTCAATCCGTTGGCTGATTGACTCGCCAGGTGCTCGTAACATTTGGTAATTGAGAGGATTTCTACGATGTTTGCGCTGATAACGAATCCATTGAATAATGCCAACGGGTAGCCCAAGAGAACCAAGAAAAATTACTGCCGGAATAAACTGGATGAGTAAGGTATTCATGAGGTTTCCGTTCTTGAATTTCGTAATGCCAAATTACAAACGCCATTCCTTACGATGCTCTGCCAGATACTGCTGTGCAGGCCAGAGATTGCGGTCTGGCGGAGGAATAATACCTCGTCCGCTTAGTGTAAGCAAAAAACCGGGGACGTTGGGATTGGCGGCGATCTGACGCGAGGTGATGACAGCGTAGGAGTCGGATACTCCCATCATTCCCTCGTCAAAGGCCCAGTGGCAGAGCTTGCACAGGGCCATGCCGTTGCGGATGTCGTCGTTCTGACTCTTGCTCCAAGGGACGATATGGGCGGCATCCACCACGGTGTGCTGTTCCGGCGTGATGATCCGCACCCCGCAGAGGGCGCAGCGGTGGTCATAGGCCTTCACCACGATGCGGCGAAAGCCCTGATCACGGGCTGCGGCGCGGTAGCTGTCCGCCTCCACGATTTCCTTCACCAGCGGCAGGTGGGCCTTTTCCTCCAAGAGTCGGCTGTAGTCGAAGGCCTCCCGGTTGATGATCGACTGCTCCCGCAATATCGCCGCGACTTCGGGCGAAAAGCACGACTGCAGCAGCGCTTCCCGCAGCGCCTCTCTCCCCTCCCCGCTCTGCATGACCCGGAACAGCCCCTCGTCCAGCTTGGCGCCCAGGGCGTGCCTGCGCAGGTAGGTGACGGAGGAGGAGGTGTTGATGATGGCCGGGGTGATGGTCGTGCCCGGCAGCGGCACCAGTTCCCAGAATGGTTCCCGGTCGAGGCGGGAGAAGGGAAAGGCGATGCTGCTGGTCTGGCCGAGGGGGATGATCCGCCGCCAGTAGAGGTTGAACAGCTCGTTCAGCTCCACCAGATCGCCGCTGACGGCGATGAACGGCGTGGTGATGACGCCCCGGTGCACCAGGTCCAGCACCGCAAGCAGCAGGAGCGGCTTGTGCGGTGCCTTGCGCTTGGTGGCGTCGGTCCAGGTTGCGCCGGGGGCGCGGTTGAGGGAGGCGAAGTGCTTGATGGAGGTGGTAAGTGAGGTCATAGCTTTCCAAAATGTAATAAAATAGTATGGGTTGAGACAACGCCCTCTATGATGTCTCGATTCCAGCTAATCAAAAAGGTAGCGCCTACCATGGCGGGAGCCTGCTTGCCTGAGCACCTCATGAATATTATTCAATAGTGGCTGTTTTGCATTAGGAAGTAGCGGCAACAGATGTTCAGTAACAAATTGTTCAGTTGCAGCGTCGCCTAGAAGATGTCCGTGAAAATAATTTATTCCGCCCTCGCGGCTCAGATCGGCCAGCAGAAATGAAATAGAGTCCTCACTAAATACTTCAGTAGTAATGTTCTTGCATGTAGGGAGAATTGTTTTCATCAGCAACCGCCGGAACTTGGAGCTTGTTTTATTGAACTCGGCAGTGAATTCGTCCTGTACTTTCTTGTTCAGGTGTTCTCCAAACAACGCCCCAAACTGAAAGCAAAACCAATATCCATCGTCTGTAGAGTTAACCTCCATCATCCATTCCAACCACCATTCAATTGGCCCAATTTCCAGATTTCCTAAATTCAAGACTGTAGGAGGGGAGCTGCCGCCAAATAGTGCTGACGCCAGCTGTTTATTGCGTAACTTCAGGAGTTGGACAAATAGGACTTCTTTCCCGGCCCAGTCAAATTCAATTCGTTTGAGAATCCGAAATGGCTGATTTTTTAGTTCTTCGTCACTCATCGCGATTAAATCACCCAGCGCTTGAAAACCCGGCGTCAAGTCGGCAGACGAAGCACAATAGAGAAGAGCAGCCTTTTCTATACCGGCTTTCTTTGAGGCTTCTTTTTTAACCACCTCTGCGAGGTCGGATCGCACATCACAAATACATTTTAGAGCATCTATTGACCAATTTTCGTCAGCTTGATCCAAAATAGATAGAAGTTGATCGACGTGGGCGGTCGTAAATGAATCCAAAGAGACTTCAGACTCTGACTTTGAAAATCTTAAAATAAAATAGATTGTTATAGATGCTGCTCTGACTCCACGAAGCAACAATTCACCAGCAAAATTGAGTGAATCTGTTGTATGGACGTCTTTGAGAATATCACAGACTATTTCCGTTCGAATTTCAGGAAGTTCCGTCAGTTTTTCTAACGGAAGAATGTCTCTCCGAATAACCGACAAATCAAGCTCTGCTAAGAATCTTGCCGCACCACTGGCAAATCCATCATACTTATCATCAGAGTCTAGCGTTGTATTAACCTGGATAGAATCTGCCCAAGCAGCAATTTTTAAGGCATCTTCATTAGTTGCAAACGGGCTCAACGCCCTCGCAACACCATTGAAACAAAAATTGAAGTCCTTGTGATTTTCGAAAAGCAATTGCAGCATTTCATCTTTAACTTCGATCCCTTTGAGTTCGACGAGGCGTATTACAGCTGCGGCACCAAGTGAGTTACCATATTTAATTAGCATCTTAATTTGGGGCTCATGAACATCCGTAACGGGTAAACTATATCTCAAAGCTGATTCAATTTTGTGCTCAAACCTCCCAGCAGTCTGAATTTGATTCGGGATTTCTGAGAGAAGCTTTGATACGACTTCATCACGTCCTATTTCAAGATATTTTACTGCATTCAAAGCAAGAACAAAGTCAGCCTTTGTGACATCTTGTAAAAACTTATCGGCCTGCTCTGGTAACAAGAGACTAAGTGTCAGAAACAGAGCTTGATCCCATCTCGTAAGAGTGAGTTTTTCCTTCAAAATATATGGGGTGGCTTGGTATCTTCGCGCAAGTTCTGATGCTGCCAAGTACTCTGTTACTGATTGGTGAACAAAAGCAACACGCCCTCCAGTGTGCGGGATTAATACCGATGATGAAACCAACCAGTTCGCAATGTCACGAGCATCAATATCGTCCAAACCGGCGGATTGTATACTTGTCTTCAAAACGCGGAGAAGTTCGGATAGAGAAAAAACCTCTTCCCCCCGATTAAGCGCATCGTAAGCGGTAAGCGAGAGCGCATTTTCAAGGTCAAGTTGTTTACCGAATCGTATCGTGAATGTTTTGCATACGTTCTCAAAAAACAATTGATAAAAATCCCGAGGGTGTGCTTCCTTGGGCAATTTTACGACGCCATTTGCAACATACTGAAAATAAAATGGTCTCTGTAACAGCCATCGAACCTCACGATTAAACCTTCCTTCAATTTCAATCCCCAAACGTAGAAGCGCAGCTGATATAGCCTCATCATCTATTTGATCGAGGCAGTATACTGGCAACCCCAGCTTATCCAGGCCATCGCTGGTTCGCGAGCCTATAACAAGTGATGCACGTCCAATGCCTTTAATAAACTTCTCAATGTCTGATTCGTAGCTGCCATTTTCCCAATATTCCCGAGGCATTTCGTTGAACGAATCAAGAAATATTTTCACTTTGAAGCATCGAATTAGTTCATCAAAAGGTAGACTCTTTGGCAACATTTGACTAACCAACTCACAAATGTCACCACGGTATAACTTTAGGTCAACCAATATGGGCACTACGACAGACTTCTCATCGAATGGCTCCGACAAGCATGCTTCATTAAGTTTTTCAGCTAATCGTACAGCGGCGCGACGAAGAGAATAGGTTTTGCCAGCGCCCGGCAGACCGACAAGAATTGTATGTTCAGGTCCATCATCTAAAAATTTCTCAACAGGAGAGTGATCAAACTTTTCGGACGTATAGCGGATGTCACCACTTCCCCGCTTTTTTGTCTCTGCATGAACTCGAATACTGATCTCAGGACTTATTTTTGGACTACGCGCTAACACAGCGGCATGGCGAGCTAACGTAAGAACAACTTCAGGACAGCATGGATCAAAACAAACAGGTGCCTGTAACTCAGGTGTTTTTATGAGGAGTTTCTCAAGTAAGATCAATAGCTCATTGTGGTCCTTGGTTTTGTCTGGACGCTCATTTGTAGAATAGCTAACAAGATGAATGCCGTAATTCCGTCTCCAGTAGTCACTCTCCTCATCCGAAACATCTGCTACAATTGCATAGTGGTCGCGTGTTCCTCCCTTGTAGGTATTAGCCAAAAGATCACGCACGTAGATAAAATCGGGGTCACGAAGGCCAAAACCGAGGTAGACAACTGGCCTGCTTGCCAAAAGCATTTTAAGAGATTCTAAGGCAGCCTGACGCTCTCCTTGTGGAAGCAGTTGACGATATTGCTCTCGCGTCAAAATAATGCTCTCACTATCAGCCGCGTCGCCGTGAGGCTTAAAAATAAAGTCGATAGCGCGTGCGTGAACAATCTCGGCGGTTTCGGTAAGATGGCGATTTGTTACCGGGGGCCGAAAAAAACGATCCGGTTGCCATTGTCGAAGGCTTTCTTCGATCAGATTATCATAATTAGTTGTGATGAAGCAGCGGGGACCAAGCGTGACAATTTTTTGGTGAATCTCATGCGGTTTCGCAACACCATAACGGCATGCGTATCGGATAAAATCGCCTATCTGTTGTTTCGTTAGCTTGTCAAAGCCATAGCTCGCTGCTTGCAAAAGGTCACCTTTTTGAGCCTCCGAACGGACGAGATCGGCCTTAGCACCAGATGACTCTAAAAAGAGTGCCAACTCTTCAATTACGCCTGACCAAGAAGGGAGGCCAGACCACATTGATATGCCTGATCCAATGAATAAAACCGTGTCTTCTTGTGCAAGAACTTGTCTTAGCTTTTCCATTCTTAACGACTCCAATTACAGATAAATGTTTAACTCATTAGTAATACATACTGAAAATAAAGATTTTTCCCGAAACCACAAACAAACCCGGGGCTAGCGAGATATAGCTCCAAGTATCAAACTTTACCTCAGCACTCTACCCACCCCGCCGATTATCCTCAAACATCTCCACCGGCATCGAGTGCCGCAACCGCCACACAACCTTGATCGGCCGGTCGCTCTCATAGCTGACCATATCCACCGGCCCTAGATAGGTAAACGGCACCGTGACGTTGTTCCGCTTTTTCTGATCACGGGCAAAGACCAGGATCGTGTAGCCCCGCTCCTGATGGTGAATCAGGTTCTGCCCGTCAGTGTGATGCTGCGCGGTATTCGCCTGGGACTCCCAGTGCATGAGCTCCCTGCTGATGGGGTAATCGGCATACATGGTGCTCGGTGAAAACTCCTTCTCGGTCTTCTGAAAGGTGACCAGCAGCACATATGTCTTTACGTCAGCGAAATGAAACGAGCCCACACCGGTCTGACCGGCGGTCTCCAGATTTGCCCGGCCAAAGACCGCCTGAATCTCCTTGCCGCCGTAATGGGCGTGCAGCTCAAGCGGGCAGGCAAAAGAGAGCTGCGGAATCAGGCCGCTGACCTCGGTAATATCCTGCGACCAAGTCAGGATTTCGTCCAGGTCGGCCAGGATCGACGGATTGCGCGCCAGTCGGCGGAAGGCATCATCCAGCGAGGTGATGTCGAGTTTGCTCCCTTTATCGCCCCAGAGCCGGTAGTAGACCGACATGACGGCATCCCCGGCCAGTGCCAGCGCTTCGTCAATGGCTCCTTGGGCAACCTTGGCGAGGACATCACGCAGCAGAGCAACTTCCCGCGGACCGTTGATAAAGGCGGCGCGCACAAGTGTTTTCTTCAGCCGCGCCAGATCCGGGTCAATGGGGATTGGGCCTAACTGCGCCTTGGCTTTCCATTCTGACCAGGTTTCCTTGACCAAGAGCACTTCCGGCTCGTAATCGTGGTAACGGATAAAATTGCCGAAGGTCAGTTCCAGGCCGCTTTCACTGGTGAAGGTCTGCAGCCGATCGGGCACCTGTACAGCCAGGCGACCCAGGTTCTCTCTGATGTTCTCCAGCACGTACTGCCGGGAGAGGCGGTCGAGCTGAATGGAGCAACCGGCCGGGAGGTGGGGGAAATCCTGTTCCACTTCCTTGTCGATGGAAAAGCGGTGCCGGGGGAGGAGCGCTTTCAGTTTGGTATCGACCCGGTAGCGGCGGTGAGTCTGGCCGACGAAGTCGAGCACGGTGAGACAATCTTTGCCCGGAGCATGGCGCAGGCCACGCCCGAGTTGCTGGAGGAAAACTGTCAGGCTCTCGGTGGGGCGGAGAAACAGCACAGTGTTGATCTCCGGAACGTCCACCCCTTCACTCAGCTTGTCCACGGTAAAGAGGAAAGTAATTCTACCGTTTATCAGGTCAGCCAGCAACTCACGGCAACGATCACTGTCTACCCCGGAAACAAAGGCGGCGGAGGGGACACCCAGATTGGTGAAGGTCTCCGCCATAAACTGGGCATGCTTGATGGTGACACAGAAACCGATCCCCTTGAGGTCGGTGAGAACGGGCTCGTAGCGGTGGAGGGCCGTTATGATGGCATCGACGCGCTGCCGGGCTTTCACATGATCCAGCACATAGACGTTTTCCAGAGCCGAGGCATCGTACTTGCCGTTACGCCAGAACTGGTCGCCGTTGATGGCGATCGGGTCTGCGACGCCGAAATAGTGGAAGGGACAGAGGAGCTTTTCTTCCAACGCTTCCGGGAGGCGAATCTCGGCGGCAAAGCGGTTGCCGAAGTCAGCGGCCACGTTGTCGCCATCCATTCGCTCCGGGGTGGCGGTCAGGCCAAGGAGAACCTGCGGTGTAAAGTGGTCGAAGAGCGGCCGATAACTGTTGGCGGTGCCATGGTGGGCCTCATCAACGACGATATAGTCGTAGAAGCCGCTCCCCACCTGCTCCCAGAGGCGGCGACTGGTAAGCATGCCAACGGAACAGAAGAGGTGTTCCATGCGGTTGGCTTGAAACTGCCCCACCAGCAGTTCACCGAAGTTCTGGTCGCGCAGGACATTGGCAAAGGTGGCCTGGGCTTGCTGGAGAATCTCCTGGCGGTGGGCCACGAAGAGCAGCTTAGCTTGCTTCTGTTTCGACTCGAAGAAGCGCTTGAAATCGAAGGCGGCGACCACCGTCTTGCCGGTACCGGTGGCGGCAATCACCAGGTTGCGCCAACGATCGTGTCCACTTCGCTCCCGCTCCAGTGCTTCCAGAATACGCTCCTGAAACGGGTGGGGACGGAGATCAAAGAAGACTGCCGGACCTTTGCTGCGATCTTTACCATGGGCTATGGCCGCTCGTAAAATTTCCGGTTCTTGCGGATCAAAGGGGATGAAGTCCCGGTTGTGCCAGTAGGTATCAAACTCTGCCGTAAATTTTTCTATGATATGCCCCATGTCCTGGGCGGTTACTTTCAGATTCCATTCGAGGCCGCTGGTCATGGCAGCCTGGGACATATTGGATGAGCCGATGTAGGCCGTGGAGAAGCCACTGTTGCGCTTGAAATGGTAGGCCTTGGCATGCAAGCGGGTCCGCTCGGTATCGTAGGAGACACGGACCTTGACGTTGGGCAGTTTCGCTAGCCACTCCACCGCCGGGGCATCGGAGGCCCCCATGTAGGATGTGGTGATGAGCCGCACCGGCACCTGACGATCGCGCAGGTCTTCAAAGCCGGGCATGAGCAGCCTGAGGCCCGGCCACTTGATGAACGACACCAGAATGTCCACCCCATCGGCGGAACGCATCTCTTCCAGCAGTTCATGGACAAGCTGCGGACCCTTGTCGGAACCGGTAAAGAGAGAGCTTTCGGAAAGTGAGGTATGCGGTCGGGGGATGTGCGACGTGCCATAGTGCGGCGGGGTGATTTCAAGAAGGAGCGGCTTTTGATTCTGAATCAGACGGTGTTTTTCCAGGTGCCCCCTACCCGGTTCACCGGCAACCTGGCCGAGCAGGTGATTACAGAGGGCAAGGCGCTTCTCCGAATCTGATTCTTCGCGCAGCGCCTGTTCCAGCACCTTGGCGACGAACGCCGCATAGCGAGCCGGTTGCTCTTCCGGGTCGATCTTGCCGAAGACGGTCCTTAATTCCGGTCGCAAGGCAAGGGCATCGCGAAGGTATTCATCGACGAGTGCTTCGTATATGCCGTGGGATACAAGCTTTATCAAATCTAAACCCCAAGTACCCGATCAATTTTCTCTGATAAGTTGAACGATCTGTTCGTCATATACAGATTGAAAAACGGGACATTTCCCCCATTTAATCATAGTGCCGCAATTCATAACTCATAGATTCAAGGTAACGTACAAAAAAGGCCGTTCAACCGGCATTATTCCCGGTTCAGCGGCCTTTGCTATCGTCTGTTAATTCCTTCCATTTCATTCTCACATCCATAACATCCCATAAAAAACAGGAAAATGATTTCCTACTTACTAAAAGTGCCTCACCCTACTCCGGCAAGCTACAGATGTCAATGAGTTACAACGCAAACCGGGCGTATTCCTGCCTACCCACACAACGCTCTCATCACCGCTTCCGGTTCACGGTCGATTCACCTGCATCACTGTCCGTCCCAAACATTTCAACCAAATTTCCGAACGTTCGGAAATGGTATAACCTATTGATTTATAACATATCAACTCTCAGAAAATCCCGTTTTTTATGCTGTGACGCTCACCGGCACCTTTAACTTCTTCGTCTTTTCCAGCAACATACTGCGAAGCTTATTATATGTATTGAAACAGATAGCCCTCCCAATAGCTCTGTTCATCTTTTGTGAACAGATCATTTTGTGAACAACAATCAAGGCGTTGATCATATCGCACGTCCCACCTCGTTTTTACAGTTTCATCCTTCCTCACGTGGCCTGTCATATATGGCAGTTATGTCAAACATGGCGGGACATTTCCATCAAGCTCAAGCGAACTCATTTTATTACCCTTTATAATCAACCCCTTAAAGATCACCGCACCCGCACCATACGTGGCACGTTAGTTGCCTTTATTACTACACCACAAGCTTGCACAAGAGATGATCGCACGGCAGACATACCCATGTTGATTGGCAGCAACATTCCTCCACCATATATGCATCCGAAATTTTCGGACAGACACTATCTTGAACCACTGAAAGGAGAACAGAATCATGTTTATCAAGCAGATAGGAATCGTGCTGATAACACTGCTGGTATGCGGGGTAGCCTGGGCGTCCGGCGAGTCCGATGTATCCATACGTGTTGCCAGACCGGGGGCAACCGTAACCTTGGATCATGTCATCAAGGAAGGCAAAGCATTGGTGAGCGTTGTCGATGCCAAAAAGAATCCGGTGCTGGGGCTGAAAAAAGGCGATTTTTCCGTAACCCAATCCGGCCGCAAAGGAAAAATAACATCCGTGCAGACCTTCTCTGAAAACCAGGATGTGCCGCGACACATTGTCCTGGTACTGGACAATTCATACTCCATGTATGAGCGTAAGGCCATCAAGGCACTGCTTACCGGTGTGGGAGAAGTTTTAAAGACCGTGCGACCGATCGACGATGTGCAGATGGTCGTCTTTGACAACAACAAAACCGTCAACATAGGAGGACGGGATCTGCATGTACAAACATTGGCGTCCAGCCAACCGGAAGAGTTGAAAGACTTTGCGGTCAAAGCCTACAGCACCAAAGGACTTACCGGAGGCACCGTGTTGTACGAGTCGCTGTTGGCAGGGCTTGACATCATCAGCAAAATGCCGGCCACCGAACCACGCTTTATGGTGGTATTTTCCGACGGTGAAGACCTGAACAGCACCTTCAAACAGGAGGATGTCTTTACAACGGCTAAGAGCTTGAACCGGTTCAGACTCTACGCCATTGATTACATGGAAAGGCCGAAAACCGACAAGTTCCTGACCAAGTTGGCGGTCGATAACGGCGGCCAGATCTGGAAAGCCAAGTCCGAGACCAACCTTGTTCCCATATTCCAAAAAGTTGCCTCCAAAATGCTGCACTTTTATGTTGTCAATTACCAGTTTTCCACCACCGGTTCCTTATCGGTTGTCCCGGCAAATCTGGTGATCGATGAGGTCAAGACCATGGGAAGCGCGCCCCCTTCCACCCGGATCAGCGCCACCGAACTGTCGTTGCGACCGGTGTTCGATGCCCCCTACGGAATTGCGCGCTGGAGGGCAGTGGTCAGCAACAGCAAGGGAAACGTCGCCGAACTGGCCGGTGAGGGAGCGCCTGCTGCGGAGCTGAAAATCCCGCTGCCAACCACGGATCTCCAAGCTCTTGCCGCTAACGGCGACCTGGCAGTCAGGATGGAACTGGAGAATAATAAAGGACAAGGTTTGGCGCTGAACGCTCCGCCGGTCAAAGTCAAACATATGCAGACCAGGGGGAGCCTGATCGTCGCACCAGCCACCCTGAAGATCGAAGAGGTCAAGACCATTGATGTTTCACCGATGCTTGGTCACATCTATTTTGCCAAAGAATCCGCCGAAATTTCCAGCCAGTACGTACGCCTGGGCACAGCAGGCGAAACAGCAGGTTTCGATGAACAAAAATTCAGCGGTACGCTGGAAAAATATTATCAGGACCTGAACATCGTCGGGAAAAGGCTACGGGAAAATTCCGGGGCGATGATTACGCTGATCGGTTGTAATGACAACAGTGCTAAGGAACGAGGTAATAAAAAACTATCCGCCCTGCGCGCTGAGGCGATAAAAAATTATCTGACGGAAATCTGGACGATCGCTCCTGAACGGATAACGATTCAAGCACGTAATCTTCCGGCAAAAGCGAGCTCGATTCGACTGAAGGAAGGGCAGGCAGAGAACCGGAGAGTTGAGATAGCTGCGTCGGATCCGGCGATTCTTGCGCCAATTCGCAGCACCTACCTTACTACTATGATCGATTCACCGAATGTTACCGTGCAGTCGAACGTAGTTGCACCGTATGGTATTGCCGAGTGGAGCATTACGGCAACCAATCTCTCGGGAACCGTTGCCAAACTGTCCGGAAAAGGCGCCCCAGCCAAAGCGACCCGGATTCCGTTCAATCTCGGCGATCTGAAAAACCTGGGCACCGGTGGCGATATCACCGTGAAGATGGAGTTGACGGACAGCAAGGGACAACGCATGTCGCTAGCTCCCGAACCGGTCAAGGTTGAGTTCATCCAGACCAGCCAGCGGCTGGCACAAAAGCAGAATCTGCGGGTTCAGGAAAAATACGCGATGGTTCTGTTTGATTTTGACAAAGAGACCATTGACCTCCCCAACCAGACTATTATCAACATGATCGTGGCGCGCATCAAGACACTCCCCCAGGCTACGATTGAAATAGTCGGTCATACCGACACCATTGGTACGGAGAAGTACAACATGAAACTCTCCGAGCGACGGGCTCTGGCTGTATATACGTTGCTGGCAGCCGCATTTGTCGAATCCCCTGCCGAGCGTATCCGCTATTCAGGGGTTGGTCCGAACAGTCCCTTGTTCGACAACCTGTCACCGGAAGCGCGCACATTCAACCGCACCGTAACCGTCACACTGGAATACCTGAGCGCTGACTAGTGCCTTGTAACCCTTATTCTTTCGCAGCAAACCCCTCCAAACCTCCCCTTATCAGGGGAGGCTTAAAGGCTTCCCCCCTGACAAGGGGGGACTGAGGGGGGTTGGTTTAGA
>Ga0209798_10001450_pt1 | contig 14290 bp, 8 predicted proteins | sample DOMMetBare3Fresh_FD_187475 | JGI IMG/M metagenome (GOLD analysis project Ga0209798, IMG submission 187475) | Wetland sediment microbial communities from St. Louis River estuary, USA, under dissolved organic matter induced mercury methylation -... | ecosystem: Environmental > Aquatic > Freshwater...
ATTGTGTTCCTTCTTCATCAATAGCAAAATTCTTTGCATCATTAAAACCTTTCATTACCGTATCTACTTTCCCTGTAATCATATTCATCCATAATACGGAAGCCTTACTGAGCGTATCTGCATTTTTTCTTGTTGTTTCAATAACTAATACATTTCCTTTTTTACTGAAATAATAATCACTTACTAATTTATATTTTACTTCTTCGCCCGATAATAAATTATGCAGCACCAGCTCTGTTCCTTCTTCAACAGGTTCTTCAGCTGCTTTTGGTTTTGTATCTTTCTTTTGTACCTGTAAAACACTTAATCCTTTGGCTTTTGCTTCATTTGCTTTATTTTTTAAACTATCAGCAACCCGTATTAACGAGTCGGCTGCAGCAACCATTTTGTTGATTTGCGTTAATGAATCAGGTTTTGCAGAAGGTTTGGGAATATCAGTTGATTTCTCCATTTGATAAGTGATCCAGTTATTCCCTTTTTCGGGCATTTTAAACGATTTAACTCTGGCTACTTTCCAAACACTATCTTTTCCAAATTCAACAATAGCCAAACTATCCTTTGGCATTTCATCGGGCTTTTTCTTTTTTATTCTGGCTTCTCTTGTGTCTTTAAAAAGCGGTTTTATTTTAAATACAACAAAACGGCTGTCGTTGCTGATGATTGAATTATAACCACGGGGAATAACTTTTTTATAAAGTCCATCTGATGATTGTATAATGAAATCTCCATTCCCTTCCTGTGGATTAACCTGGTAAACCACCCATTTCCCATCATCACTAATTTGTGGTTGAACAACCGTTTGCCATTTATCATATACAGAATGATCTAATGGTTTTTTATCTTGTGCATTCAAAAGTGCCGGAAACATTAAAATGTTTAGGGCTATAACAAATTTTCTCATATACAGAAGGTTTTAAAAGTTTGTCAAGATAAATTAAACAAATAAAGCAGAACGCTGTTTTATACAAGTGGAAAATTAAACTTATGAATAGAATTATCGCCTTTCTTTTTTTCTTTTTTGGAATATATACACAGGTTTTTGCCCAAAACAAGGGAGTTATTGCCGGAACTGTCATTGAAAAGAGTAATCAGTTGCCACTTGAGGGAGTGAGTGTTAAAGTTGAAAACTCAGAATTTGGAACTATAACCGATTCGCTGGGCAGATTCAGAATCATCAATATTCCATCCCTTACTTATTCAATTCAATTTACAAAAGTTGGTTATAAGTCTTATACATTATATAATGTGGTGATCACTTACGGTAATGAATTAAGTTTTTCTATAGAACTGGAGCAGGAAATAAAATCAATTGCTGAAATTACAATTACCGGAAAAAAAACAGCCAAAGCAGCCACTCTTGAAACACCTTTAAGTGTTCAGCGATTAACAACAGAAGAAATAAAAGCAAACCCCGGTGGTAATTTTGATATCAGCCGGGTTATTAATACACTACCCGGTGTAGGTGGAACTGCAGGCAGTGTTGGAGGTTTTAGAAACGATATTGTAATACGTGGGGGCGGTCCCGGTGAAAATGTATTTTATTTAGATGGAATTGAAATTCCTGTTATTAATCATTTTGCAACGCAGGGTTCCGGTGGCGGGCCAACAGGAATTTTAAATGTGAGTTTTCTTGAAGATGTAAAACTTTCTTCTTCTGCTTTTGATGCCCGTTATGATAATGCATTAAGCAGTGTTTTTGAATTTAAACAAAAGAAAGGAAATAGCAACCATGTACAGGGAAATGTACGCCTGAGTGCAACAGAATTAGCAGCAACTTTAGAAGGGCCTTTAAGTAAAACAAAGAAAACAACTTTTCTTGCAAGTGCAAGAAGAAGTTACCTCCAGTTTTTGTTTCAGGCATTGGACTTACCTATCCGTCCTAACTACTGGGATTTTCAATACAAAATCACCCACCAGGTAAATAAAAAAACAACACTAACTTTTATTGGTATTGGTGCCATTGATGAATTTAGTTTTGCAGCACCTAATGAATCAACTTCTGAAAAATTATATATTCTCAACAGCAATCCTAACATTAACCAATGGAATTATACAGTTGGGGCCAGTTTAAAAAGAACAGTAAAAAATGGTTTTTGGAATTTAGCATTGAGTCGAAATGCATTCAATAATGAAATTACACGTTTTGAAGATAATCTCAACCCCACTGCATCAAAGCAATCACTTGATTTAAATTCAAATGAAACAGAAAACAAATTAAGGTTTGATGTAAATAAAACAGTAAAAGGATGGAAGTTGAGTTATGGAGCAGCAGCACAATATGTTCAATTCAGCAATAATGGTTTTGCAAGAATCAGAGCCGAAATAAAAGATACAAACAACAATATCATTCAACCTGAATTAAAAGCCAACTTTAATTCTTCATTGAACTTTTTAAAGCTTGGAACATTTATACAGGCAGGTAAACGGTTTTTTAACAACCGCCTGGGAGTAAATGCAGGAGTAAGATTTGATGGTAATACTTTTACAGATAATGGTATGAATTTATTGCAGACTATGAGTCCACGCATTGGATTAAGTTATGTATTGAGTGATGAATGGACAGTAAATGCAAGTGTGGGAAGATATTATAAACTTGCACCTTATACTATTCTTGGTTTTGAGAATAATGCAGGAATTTATACAAATAAAGATGCCAAATACCTGCGTAGTGATCATTATGTAATCGGACTTGAATTTTTACCAAAAAACACTACCCGTTTTACCATTGAAGGTTTTTACAAGCAATATGGAAATATGCCGGTTAGTGTACGTGATGGAGTGAATCTTGCAAACAGGGGCGGCGATTTTAATGTATTGGGCAATGAAGCAGTTGTTAGTAATGGTAAAGGGAAAACATATGGCATTGAATTTTTTGCACAACAGAAATTAACCAAACGATTTTATGGTGTTTTCAGTTATACACTTTTTGTAAGTCAATTTAGTGGGATTAATGCAAAATATATTTCAAGTGCATGGGACAACCGGCATTTGTTAAGTATTACATGGGGTTATAAATTTCAACGTAATTGGGAATTAGGTTTAAAATTCCGTTACCAGGGCGGTGCACCTTTTACCCCTTTTGATGAAACATTGAGCCGGCAAAATTATTTAAGCCTGGGAGAAGGTGTACTGGATAATTCTAAATTGAATGCAAACAGATTAACTGCTTTTCATGCAAGTGATGTTAGAATAGATAAGAAATGGAATTTTAAACGACTGACACTGGATGTTTTCCTTGATGTTAGTAACTGGTATGTTGCAAAAAGCCCGGCATTTCCTCAGTATACATTTAAACGCACAACAGATAATTCAGCTTTTGCTACTAACAATGGAAGGCCAATTGCCTATGATGGAAGCAATGCAATTCCTTTAATACTTCAAAACAACGATCCAAGTGTTACTCCTACTATTGGATTTATTCTGGAATTTTAATTGGAGATAAAACGGCTTCTGATTTTTTTCTGTTTTTCCAAACTCTGAGGGTTTGTATGGCAATACTTAAAACAATCAGTGCCATGCCCATATAAAAACCTTTCCCCAAATGTTCATCTTCATGAAAAATAAAAAAGGCTAAAGCAATTCCATAAACAGGCTCCAGGTTATAAGATAGATTTGCAGTAAATGCAGAAATCCGTTTAAGTGCATTGATTGATAGTTGCATGGCCAGTACTGTGCAGAATAATGACAGTATAAACAACCAAACTACATCCATGAATGAAGGAAGCATATTAGTTGCCGGAGATAGTTTAAAATAAAAAGGTAATACAAAACATAAAAACAACCATCCAAAACTTAATTCATATAATGTAAGACTAGCAGCAGGAACATATTGAATTAACCGTTTATTAAAAATGGGAAATAAAGCAGAAAGGAATGCAGCAGCAACTCCCAGCAATATTCCGGTTTTAAATTGTACATCAAAATGAAAGATGAGATAGATACCCAGCAAAACCAATATACCCAGCAAAATTTCAAACAAATCAATTCTTCGTTTTAAAATCAGGGGCTCAAGCAATGCAGTAAAAGAACCGGTTGCAGCAAAACAAACCAATGCAATTGAAATGTTTGCATACTTAATACTTCCATAAAAAAATATCCAATGCATGGCAATCATCACTCCAATATAAAAGCATGGGAGCAGATATTTTTTATAAATACGAAATGATGTTTTTGAAAAAAACAGAAATAAGAATAAAAGAACAGCAGATAATAACATGCGGTACCAAACCAACCAACCTTCATTTAATTCAATAAGCCTGCCTAATACTCCTGTAAAACCTGCAAGAAAAATTGCAGCATGTAATTGCAGAAAAGCTTTAGTGGTGGCATTCATTCATTTCAGGAATTGTGTTGGGCTATTACTTCTTCTGCTGAAATATTTTTAATAGCTTCTCCGTTTTTTTTCATTCGTTGATGATAGTCTTTAAAGAGACTTTGCCATTTTAATTTCAACACACCAATAATACCTTCTTTCACAATTCCTTTATTCATTTTGCTTATGCCCAGTTTGCGGTCAACAAAAGTGATGGGCACTTCTTTTATTTTAAATTTCAATTTCCACGCAGCAAACTTCATTTCAATCTGGAAAGCATATCCAACAAAACCAATTTGATCAAGATTTATGGCTTCCAATACTTCCTTTTTATAACAAACAAATCCGGCTGTGGTATCTTTTACCGGCAACCTGGTTATAATACGGGTATATAAAGAAGCTCCCTTTGATAACAAAATTCTGTTACGGGGCCAGTTTTCAACTGCTCCTCCTTTTATATATCTGCTGCCCACTGCAACATCTGCTCCCTCATCTTTACAAGCTTTGTATAATCTTACTAAATCTGCCGGGTTGTGACTGAAATCGGCATCCATTTCACAAATGAATTGATAGTCTTTTTCAATTGACCATTTAAAGCCATGTATATAGGCAGTGCCTAACCCTAATTTTCCTTTTCTTTCCTGCAGGAATAATTGGGTTGGGTATTGTTGCTGTAATTGCTTTACCGCATTTGCAGTTCCATCAGGAGAACCATCATCAATAACCAAAATATCAAATGGGTTGGGTTGAGAAAATACCACATGAATTATTTTTTCGATATTTTCTATCTCATTATAAGTAGGTATAATTACAATCTTTTCCAAAGTGATGATGGGTTGTATCGCTTTTTTTTAATCTGTTTAACTTCTGCTTACTTTTTAACCAATGTACGATTTAAAATTTCTGTGAGCTTCTGTTTGGTATGAAGAGCAAAATCACCTTTCATCATCCAATCATAATATTGAGGCTCCTGTTTTAAAACATCTGTAACAGGTTTCCCTTTATGCTTTCCGAAATTAAATACTTCTACTCCATTTTCCATTACAAACCTGCGTGCAAAATCAACAATCTGATCTTCTCCGGTAAATTTAACAATTGCTTCAACGGTATTACCCATTTGCGGATAACGCTGAACCTGTGCTTCCAGAATATCACATGTGGCTGTTGCATCAACTTCAGCACCATGGGCTCCATCCAATTGTTTGTCACAATAAAACTTATAAGCTGCAGACAGTGTTCTTTGTTCCATCATGTGAAACACTTTCTGTACATCTAAAAGCATTCTGTTATTTAAATCAATATCAATACCTGATCTTAAAAATTCTTCTAGCAACAATGGAATATCAAAACGGTTTGAATTATATCCTGCCAAATCACAATTTTCAATAAACTGCTTTAATTCATTGGCTGCTTGCTTAAATGTTGGTGCATCTTTTACCATTTCATTGCTTATACCATGTATTTCAGTAGAACCGGGAGGAATAGGCATTTCAGGATTAATTAGTTTCCGTTTTACTATTCTGCTGCCATCAACCATTTGTTTAACAATGGCTATTTCCACAATCCGGTCAGTACCAATATTAATTCCGGTTGTTTCAAGGTCAATGTAAGCAAGGGGTCTCTTTAATTGTAAATTCATGAAAAATGGTGTGTTTGTTTTTGATTTTCAGCTTTTTCAGCAAAAAATGTGATTTGGCAAAAATAAATAAAACATATTCAATACAGCCATATCATAAAATACTGATTTTAACGTTATTTGGTAAAGGTTCAGCTTTTTAAAAAAAAGCTTACTTTTATGTATTCAAAATCCCTCGAAAATGAAAAAAGTTTTTGTATTTACTTTATTAATAACCTTTCTAAGCCTCCTTTTTACATCATGTGCAGGAAGCCATAAAGGATACGGTTGCCCCCAGTCAACAAGCAGTAAACCTTTCCGCAGTTAATTTGTTTGAATAAAAAATTTCATGAACTGGATACCTCTAAGCTCTACTGAAGAATTGGAGCAACTTATACTTTTATCTCAACAAAAGCCTTTAGTTATTTTTAAGCACAGTACCCGATGCAGCATTAGTACTGTAGCAAAAAACAGGCTGGAGAAATCTTCTGTTCCCCATGATATTCCTTTTTACTATCTCGATTTAATTGCCTTCCGCAACGTTTCTAATTCAATTGCAGTACAATTTGGAATTATACATGAATCGCCACAAATTCTTCTTATTAAAAATGGAAAATGTGTATATGATGAAAGCCATATGGGCATAGATATGGACGATATTAAAAAACAACTTCTACATCACTAAATACAAAAGGCCACCAGAGCGGTGGCCTTTTTGGGTCATAATCAATAGCCGATTATAAAAGAACTGATTTTAGTCTATTACTTTTTTAACTCTTTTCTTGGAAAATCTATTGCTGCATGAGCTGCTGCCAAACGGGCAATTGGTACACGGAAAGGTGAACAACTTACATAGTTCATTCCTATCCTGTGACAGAAAACCACACTTTCAGGATCACCACCATGTTCACCACAGATACCAATTTTCAAATTTGGTTTGGTAATACGACCTCTTTCCACACCAATCTTAATCAGCTCACCAACACCACTCTGGTCTATTGTCTGGAATGGATCAGATGGCAGCAATTTCAGATCAAGATATTTTGGAAGAAATCCACCAATATCATCACGGCTAAATCCAAAACTCATCTGTGTAAGATCGTTAGTGCCAAAGCTGAAGAAATCGGCTTCTTCTGCCATGCTGTTTGCTTTTAAGGCTGCACGTGGAATTTCAATCATTGTTCCATACAGGTAAGGAATTTTCTTAACGCCCATTTTTTCACAGGTTTCCTTATACACTGTATTAACAATTGCACGTTGATGGCTTAATTCATGTTTACCACAGGTAACAGGAATCATAATTTCAGGCATAGCTTTCTTACCTTTTTTAATCAATTCAACGGTTGCTTCAAAAATGGCACGTATCTGCATTTCTGTAATCTCGGGATAACTCACACCCAAACGCACACCTCTGTGTCCAAGCATTGGATTGTTTTCATGCAAAGCAAGCACCCTTCTGTTCAATATACTCATGCTGATGCCTAATTCTTTACTTAGCTGTTTTAATTTTTCCTTGTCATGAGGAACAAATTCATGCAATGGCGGATCGAGTAAACGGATGGTTACCGGATGTCCGTTCATCACTTCCAGTGTTTCTTTAATATCTTTTTTTACATATTTGAACAATCCGTTCAAAGCTTCACGTCTTTCTTTTTCTGTTTTACTTACAATCATTTTACGCAGCAGGAACAATGGCTCATCACTTCCTTCACCATAAAACATATGTTCTGTACGGAATAAGCCAATACCTTCTGCACCAAACTTGAAGCCTTGCATTGCATCACCGGGAGTTTCTGCATTGGTACGAACACCCATCACTTTCACCTTATCTACCAGCTTCATCAGATTTTTATACGCCAGATTTTTATCGAGGTCAATATCAACCAAAGCCATACTGCCTAAATAAACCAAGCCTTTTGTACCATCAAGGCTTAGCCAGTCACCTTCTTTAATATAAGTACCATCATTTGCTTTAAATGATTTCGTTTCGCTGTGTATTTCAATATCGGTACATCCAACAATACAGCATTTACCCCAGCCTCTTGCAACCAGTGCAGCATGTGATGTCATACCACCCTTTGTTGTGAGAATTGCTTGTGATTTATGCATACCATCAACATCCTCAGGTGAGGTTTCTTCTCTAACAAGAATCACTTTTTCTCCTCTGCTTGCCCACTCAACTGCATCATTCGATGAAAAGACAACACGGCCTTTTGCACCACCTGGTCCTGCTGGTAAGCCTTTAGCAATAGCCTTGGTTACTTTCTGCACTTCAGGATCGAGCATTGGAAGTAATAATTCAACCAGTTGATTTGGTGCAACTCGCTTTACTGCAGTTTTTGCATCTATCAGTTTTGAATTATACATATCACTGGCAATTCTTACTGCTGCCACACCATTTCGTTTACCAACACGGCACTGCAACATATACAGCGTACCTTTTTCAATGGTAAACTCAATATCCTGCATGTCTTTATAATGTACCTCCAGTCTTTTTTGAATATCAAACAATTCTTTATACACTTTAGGCATTATTTCCTGCAGTGTAGGCAAATGTTTACTCTGATCATTTTTAGAATAATCATTAACAGGAGCCGGAGTTCTGATACCAGCAACCACATCTTCACCCTGTGCATTTAATAAATATTCACCGTAGAATTTATTTTCACCATTGCCCGGGTTTCTAGTAAACGCAACACCCGTTGCACTTGTATCGCCCATATTGCCAAACACCATTGCCTGTACATTTACAGCAGTTCCCCATTCATCTGGAATGTTTTCAATGCGGCGATATTCAATTGCCCTCTTGCCCATCCAGCTGCTAAACACAGCACCAATACTTCCCCATAATTGTTCCTGTGGATCTTCTGGGAAAGGTTTACCTAATACTTTAATGATGGTTGCTTTAAAATCTTTAACCAGCGCTTTTAATTCATCAACTGTAATATCTGTATCAAACTGGTAACCTTTGGTATGTTTTACTTTTTCAAGTTTTTCATCTAATACTTTACGAATGCCTTTACCTCCCTTGGGTTCAATACCTCCGGCTTTTTCCATTACCACATCGGCATACATCATAATTAAACGGCGGTAAGCATCATAAGCAAAACGGGCATCGCCTGATTGTTGAATTACACCTTCAATGGTTTTTTCATTTAAACCAATATCAAGTACGGTTTCCATCATACCGGGCATTGATTTTCTTGCACCCGAACGCACAGAAACCAATAATGGATTTATAGGATCACCAAATTTTTTACCCATTTCCTTTTCAACTGCGGCCAATGCTTTTTCTGCCTGTGCAGCTAATTGAGCAGGATATTTCTTTTTGTTCTGATAATAGTGAGTACATACTTCCGTTGTGAGTGTATAACCCGGAGGAACCGGTAAACGGAGTTTTGGATGACCTGCCATTTCTGCTAAGTTGGCGCCTTTACCACCCAATAAGTTTTTCATAGATTCATTTCCATCGGCTTTTCCACCGCCAAAAGAATAAACATACTTTACTGTTTTTGTTTTTGTTGCCATAATTAAGAGCTTGTTTTATGAATGCAGAGTTAGAAATTAAGCAAATGAATTAAAGCAACGATGGTCAGATCATAGGTTGATTTAAATCATACTCAATAAGAAGATTAATCAGGATACAGAAAAAAAGCGATCGTTACGGATCGCTTTTTATAATTTTTATTTTACCCCTTTCACATACTTTTCTAACCAGGTATGTTCTTCCCAAAGCAGGTGCAGAATATTTTCTCTGCCTCTGTAACCATGCGCTTCATAAGGTAAACTTACATACCGAACATTTCCACCATTGCCTTTTAATGCTGCAAACATCCGCTCACTTTGAATGGGATAAGTTCCTGTGTTATCATCTGTGTCGCCATGTACTAATAATATTGGTGTTTTAATTTTATGTGCATAGCTGAAGGGACTCAAATCAAAATACAATTGCGGTGCCTGCCAGTAAGTTCTGTCTTCGTTCTGGAAACTGAATGGAGTGAGCGTACGGTTATATGCACCACTTCGTGCAATACCTGCTTTAAACCAATTGGTATGCGATAAAAGATGCGCTGTCATAAATGCACCATAACTATGACCTCCAACTCCTACTCTTGTGCTATCTCCCACACCCATCTCAGCTAATTTATCAATAGCGGCTCTTGCATTAAGTTTTAATTGATCAATAAAATCATCATTGGGCTTTTTATCAGGTGAGGTGCTTACTATGGGCATTTCTGCATTATCAAGAACTGCATAACCCTGTGTTACCCAAAATATAGGTGAACCCCAGTTAATACGTGTGAACATGTTTTTTGAACCTCTTACCTGTGCTGCATCACGGGCATTTGTAAACTCACGGGGGTATGCCCACATAATTACAGGAAGTGGTCCGTCTTTTTTCACATCATAACCTTTAGGTAAATACAAATCGCCGGTTAAATCAACTCCATCGGTTCGTTTAAAAGAAATTTTTTGCTTACTGATTCCTTCTAACTGTGGGTATGGATTTTTAAAATCAGTTACTTGATTATCTGCAACTTTTCCATTTAACGATTTTATCCAGTAGTTAGGAACCTGTGTTTGTGTTTCTTTTCTGGTTAATATAATCATATTCTCTTTATCAAGAACTTCCACTACCACTTCATAACTTTCTTCATTGCATCGCCATATGATTTCATTCTTTTTGGTAGCAAGATCAAAATAAGAAAGGAATGGCATATCTCCTTTTGCTGAAGCCCCGGTTGTATTATTCATAAGCAGTTTACCATTATGAGGTATTACCACATCTATACCATAACTGTTTTTTTCAGTAACTGCCACTCCCGGATTACTGTATGCATCATTTAAACTGCGTTCAAATAAAATTTCTGTTTCGCCTGTTGATGGATTTAGTTTACTTGTTTTAGTGATGGCTTTGCCACGCAAAACTTCCATAACCAGAGCAAAGTTGCTGTTACCCCAGCTTGTTCCGGCATAACGCATCTTTGTTTTAAACAGTTCTTTTGGCTGAGTGTTAAACGGAGCACTCAATGCATATATAGCATCATGAAATTCAACATTATTTTTTATTAATCCTCCATCTAAAGGTTTACACCAAACTATTGTTGCAGTTTCATCATCACGCCATTCAATATTTCTTGGAGCATCCTGTACATTATCATTTCCTGCCGGTGCTGTTTCTGTTGAAGGTAATTTTACAAGTTCCTTAATTAGTTTACCATTTGCATCATGAATTGTTACAGCGGAATTAAAGCCCATCGCCGGAACCGTATATGAAAATGGTTTATTAATTGTACGAACCATTAAATATTTTTTATCGGGTGATGCTGTTACAGAAACATAAATAGCAGGTTGATTTATTTTTGTTTCAATTCCATTCGTATTTTTTACCAGTTGTGAAGTTGTAAAAAAATCAAACAACTGCTCATCATAAGGAGATTTAATTAAATCCTGAAAGGTGGGCCTGGGCGATGCACTTCCAAAACTTTCCTGTACGGTTGGCCCTTTTGGAGTAATGGGCCGTTTTGGCATTGCAGCCGCAGTTTTAATAATTGTTTTATATAATAATGTATTATCATCTAACCAACTGAAGGCGCCGCCAAGGATTACATTTAATGGCGACTTATTAATTTTTGTTGCTTTTTGTGTTGCTACTTCTATCACATATAAATCAACTTGTGCACCATTCGTATTAGTAAAAGCAATTTTCTTTTCATTAAAGCTCCATGCAACAGCATTAGCTAATAGATTTGAAGGCAAGCCGTTTATTTTATATTCTTTACCAGTTTTGATATTCTTTAATAAAAAGTTGTTGATATAATTCTGGCGGCTCAAAGAAAAATTGAGGGGGTTTATCCGTAGTCCGGCAACTCTAACTTCCGGCTGTCCTAATTCTTCTACTGTGGGATATGTATTACGTTCAATCAATAACATCCACTCACCCTTACTATCTATACTAACAGATGGTGTAGGTTTTGCTAAAGCAAGATCCATTATAACCTTTGGCGGCAGTTGATACTTTACAGATTCCTGGGCAAATGCACTTAAGCTGAATATGAAAGCGAGTACAACAAAAATCTTTTTCATGCTAATAGTTGTTTGTTTTGGAGATCGAATGTACTGATATGACAGCAACTACATCAACCGTTCAACAAATTATTTGCCGTTTAATGATCTGCCCTTATTTTTGCATCATGATTCAAAGCACACATATCCATCATCACCACACTTGCCTTGCCGGGTAAGCCAGATGTTGTATTGTGTTTAACAATAATTCAAGGGCTTACAATAGTGAGCCCTTTTTATTTATACTAATTAAACCAATGATCAGATGCAGGATAAAAAATATACACCTTTAAGTGAACTGAGCGGTGGAAACAGCAGCACACAAACCAAACTTCGTATTGCGATTCAAAAAAGCGGAAGATTATATGATGAATCTGTTAAACTGCTGAATGAATGTGGCATTGAGTTACGCAATGTGAAAGACAGATTGAAAACGGAATCGGACACATTTCCCATGGAAATATTTTTCTTAAGGGATGATGATATACCGCAATATGTAGAAGATGGTGTAGCAGATATTGGCATTGTTGGGGAAAATGTTTTGTTTGAAAAAAACAAACAAGCTGAAATTGTTGAAAAATTAAGCTTTGGCAAATGCCGTTTAAGCATTGCCATTCCAAAATCACAAACATATGATGGTGTAAAAAGCCTGGATGGCAAACGCATTGCTACCAGTTATCCTTTTCTGGTTAAAGAATTTTTAAAGAAAAATAATATCAGTGCAGATATTCATGAAATAAGCGGCAGTGTGGAAATTGCTCCGGGCATAGGATTGGCAGATGTTGTTGTTGATTTGGTAAGCAGCGGGTCTACTCTTTTTATGAATGGCTTAAAAGAAGTAGAAACTATTCTTCAATCACAATCAGTTTTAATTAAAAATAACAAACTGAGTAAAGACCAGGAATTGCTTTTAAATAAACTTGTTTTTCGTATAAAGGCAGTTAAAAAAGCAAAACGTAATAAATATGTATTAATGAATGCACCCAATGAAAAGCTGCAGGAAATTATTGCCTTGTTACCCGGTATGAAAAGCCCCACTGTTTTACCATTGGCAGAAAGTGGCTGGAGCAGTGTACATAGTGTTTTAAGTGAAGATGAATTTTGGGAAAAAATTGAACAATTAAAAGCTGCTGGTGCACAAGGTATACTGGTAGTTCCTATTGAGAAGATGGTGATGTGAGGCGGCCCCCTAAATCCCCCAAAAGAGGACTTTCCAAGTCACCATGCCAGCATATTTAAAAAACTTGACAGGTATTATAGACAACGATTATTTTGAACTGATCAAACTTTAATATTCGTAAGATGTTATGTAAGAAAAATTGATTGAAATAATTATAAATAAAAACTTTCCGTCCTGTAGGGGCGATTGACACATATGCAGATTATTAAACATCCGAAAAGAGCAGATTGGGACAGATTATTAAAACGGCCGGCACTTGAAACTCTATCATTAGAAGCTAGTGTAACAAACATTTTGCAGCAGGTGAAAGCAAGTGGTGATGAAGCGCTGATTCGTTTTTCTACCATTTTTGATAAAGTTTCCGTAGATGAATTATTGGTTTCAAAAAATGAAATAAAGGAAGCTGCTGCATTAATAAGTAAAGAACTGAAAGATGCTATTGCACTTGCAATGAAAAACATTGAATTGTTTCATCAACAACAAATACATAAAGATGAAAGCATTGAAACAATGCCCGGCGTTTTATGCTGGCGCAAAACAGTAGCAATTGAAAAAGTAGGATTATATATTCCGGGAGGAACAGCCCCTTTATTTTCAACCTTATTAATGTTGGCTACTCCAGCAAAGATTGCAGGATGTAAAGAAATTATTATTTGTACACCTCCAGGAAAAGACGGGAAAATTAATGCAGCAATATTATACACTGCACAACTTGTTGGTATTACAAAAATATTTAAAACTGGTGGTGCACAGGCAATAGCTGCTATGGCGTATGGTACTGAAACAATTCCGAAAGTTTATAAAATATTTGGACCCGGAAACCAATATGTTACCTGTGCAAAACAATTAGTACAAAAAGATGCCGTTGCCATTGATATGCCAGCAGGCCCCAGTGAAGTTTGTATAATGGCTGATGATACAGCTAATCCTGTTTTTGTTGCAGCCGATTTGTTATCACAGGCAGAACACGGAGTTGATTCACAGGTTTTACTTGTTAGCAATTCAGAAAAAATTATAAATGAAGTGTTGATTGAGTTGGATCATCAATTACAACAACTGCCAAGAAAAGAATTTGCTGAAAAAGCATTGGAGAACAGCAAAGCCATTTTACTGACTA
>Ga0209798_10001451_pt1 | contig 14271 bp, 15 predicted proteins | sample DOMMetBare3Fresh_FD_187475 | JGI IMG/M metagenome (GOLD analysis project Ga0209798, IMG submission 187475) | Wetland sediment microbial communities from St. Louis River estuary, USA, under dissolved organic matter induced mercury methylation -... | ecosystem: Environmental > Aquatic >...
ACGCGATTTTTCACCGCCGCTAACAGGTGATCAACCCCTCGAACTTGGTCAGCAGAAGTGAGAGTCTTAAGGGGTTTCTAACGTCAAATTATTCGGTAAGTCGCAGGGCTAATTGCTACAAACGAAAAATTTCTGTGAATTGGCAGAAACAAATATCAATTTTTGGAGATTAGGCGAGGTTTTAATGGCTCCACATCCATTTCAAAATCGATTTGTATGCGTTTTGCGACCGCTTTGACTTCAGATTTATTCTTAAATGGTCCCGCAATCACCTGATAGGTGTCGTTTTTTTTGATTTTTCGGGCCGGTATGGTGGGGCCTTGATGAGTTAGCATTGCCGCCATTTGCTGTGCTTTTGCTTCGTCATCATAGGTGGCTACCAAAATGGACCAATCGCTTTCTTTTACTTCTCCGATTACCGGTTGTTCAAATAGCCGATCCGGATGCGACATTTGTAGAGCGGCCTTGGTAATTTCTCCTATGTCGGGGCTATTGGTGAGTATGGGGGTGGGAATGCCATCTGAGCGTTCGATAATGCGATCAACTTTTTTCCAATCAATCGAAACATTAGCGCTAGCGCTTATTTTGCGTAATTTTTTTAATAATTGCTTTTTCAGTTGAGCTTTGTTCCGGCTCCATTTATCGAGTGGCTCATGAGCTTCCAGGTAGAGCATCTTGTTGTCCCAAGCAGTTAGATATGGCTGGTGAGTTATTCTTACTTCCATGCCTACCGAGGCTTTATTGAACAAATCTTTCATGTCTTCAGGATAAAGCTGGACACAGCCATGGCTTATCTGCATGCCGATTCCATAGGGTTTATTGGTGCCGTGAATGAGATATCCGGGAAAACCAAGATGCATGGCATAGAATCCTAGGGGATTATCTGGACCGGAGCGGACGATTTTGGGTAAAGGAGCTCCTTTTTCAGCATGTTCGCGTTGTATTGACTCCGGTACAACCCAAGTTGGATTAGCTTTCTTATCGGCTATGCGGGTAAGCCCCATAGGGGTACTCCAGCCTTGTCGTCCAATGCCTATTGGGTAGGTGATTAATTTGTTTGGTTGTTTCCTAGGGAAATAATACATGCGCATATTTGCCAGATTTAAAACAATTCCTTTGCGTGGCGCATCGGGAAGGATAAACCGTAACGGCAGCAATACGCGGCTATTTGGTTTGGGGGCCCAGGGCTCGATACTTGGATTGGCGATACTAACATCGTTATAACCGAGACCAAAATGTCGGGCTATGTCTGACAGAGTATCATTTTCACGGGTATTGACGGAGGCCAGGCTGCCGACTATATCCTGATTCTTGGAAATTTGAAACTCGTGAATGGCAATGGTTTTATGTTCAATTGGTGCCGGATTTGCATTGACAATGCTATCGGGTTTATCAAGAAACACACCAGATAAAGTTTGGCAGCCGCTGAGGCTGAATATTCCTGAGAATATGAAAAAAGTTAAAGAGAAGTTTTTTATATTAGACATGGTGATTTATACATCCAAGGTAGTATTTTGTGATGTGTTATGAATATCTTCAGGATTAAGAAGATACTGTAAACTTGAGAGGATTAAGAGAACATTAAATGGTTGTTAATTGTTATTTATACAAGGTCTTATAAGCTTTATCCTGTGTAGTTTACATTGCTATACGGCTCTTTGCATAACAATATTATATCGAGAGTTCTTAAAAATTGTAAAGCAGGCATATGCAATTTATATGTAGATAACTACTTAATAATAAAAGACTTGCTGATTTTTTTAAAAAAGTGTTAACATCAAAACCAATAAATCCCTCAGTCTAAAAATATTATTCCAGCTAAAACGACATCACATTACTCTGATTTATTTACTACTTGCTACAAGTAAGGAAGAGAAAATATGAAACAATACTTTGCAGAATTTTTTGGAACGTTTTGGCTAGTTCTCGGTGGATGCGGAAGCGCGGTATTGGCGGCGGGGGTTCCTGATGTTGGTATCGGGTTGCTGGGGGTGTCCTTTGCTTTTGGTTTAACTGTTTTGACAATGGCTTACGCGATTGGCCATATCTCCGGTTGTCACCTGAATCCCGCAGTTTCAATTGGGCTTTGGGCGGGAGGGCGTTTCTCTGCGAACAAGCTACTTCCTTATATTGCCGCTCAAATTTTGGGTGGTGTGGTTGCCGGTGGTGTTTTATTTCTTATTGCAAGTGGCAAAGCCGACTTTACTGCCATTGGTGATTTTGCTTCTAATGGTTATGGTGACCATTCGCCCGGCAAATACTCTTTGCTCGCTGCTTTCGTGACGGAAGTGGTCATGACCATGATGTTTTTGCTTATTATTCTTGGTGCTACTGATAAACGGGCGCCACAAGGTTTTGCGCCTATTGCCATCGGTTTGGGCCTGACCTTGATTCATTTGATCAGTATTCCCATTACCAATACTTCAGTAAATCCTGCTCGAAGTCTTGGGGTTGCGATTTATGTCGGAGATTGGGCTTTAGCGCAGCTTTGGTTGTTTTGGGTTGCGCCAATTATTGGAGCCCTAATGGGTGCGCTAGTTTATCGCTACATGGAATATGGCGACAATTAAAGGATTTTCAAATAAATCACCATAACACTGCTAATGCAGTTCCCTGTGGCGGACAATAACATTGAGTATGGGGCTTTTAAACTGTCTGGCCAGCGCATCAACCAGATACACCGATCGATGTTGTCCGCCGGTGCAGCCAATGGCGACGGTCAAATAACTGCGACCTTCCGTCTCGAAGTGGGGAATCCAGCGTTCAAGAAAACCGATAATATCTTGATAAAATTCGGTTACTAGTCGTTGGTCTTTGAGAAATTCCACTACCGCCTGGTCTTTTCCGGTTAATCCACGCAATTCCGGAATCCAGTAAGGATTAGGGAGGCTACGCGCATCGAAAACAAAATCCGCATCCAGAGGTATGCCGTGTTTATAACCAAATGATTGAAACTGCAAAGATATGTGTTTAACGTCGCGTTCACCCACCTGATCTTTGATAAGTTCCCTTAATTGATGATAAAGCGTTCGACTGGTGTCAATCAGAACGCTGGCATGTTTGGCAACCGGCATCAACATTTCCTTTTCGATTTTCAAGGCTTCTTTGAGCGGGAGATTATAGTCGGTCAGTGGATGCTTTCGGCGTGTTTCACTATATCGCTTCAGCAAAGTAGCCTCTTCGGCTTCCATGAAGATGATTTCGCAGCTGATTCCTTTATCTCGGATCATGGCCAGATTTTCAGAAAAATTGGCTAGACTTTCGCTTTGATTTCTGGCGTCAATCCCAATCGCCGTTTTTGCATAGGTTTTTTTATCGACCAGCATGACGTGGTTGATAAAGCTTTCCAGTAGTTTAACTGGTAGATTATCGATGCAATAGTAACCGCAATCCTCCAATGTGTCTAAAGCGATAGTTTTACCGGATCCGGAAAGGCCGCTAACGATGATAAGTTTCATGAGTATTTCAGGTACGGGGTGAAAGGCACAAGTCTAAAAAAGCACTATGTGCCTTCGACCTGCTTTAACGATGGCTTCCGGTTTTTTCTTTGTGCTTGGTAATTTGGCGGTCCAGTTTGTCAACCATGTTATCAATAGCAGCATACATATCTTCCTGGTGGTCCTCGGCAAACAATTTAGCGCCGCTCAATTGCAGCGTGGCTTCGGCTTTTTGAACCAGCTTTTCCACACTTAAAATGACGTGTACATCGGTAACATTATCGAAATGGCGGGCTAATTTTTCAAATTTTGAATCGATATGTGCTTTTAAAGCTTCAGTAATTTCAAGATGATGGCCTGTTATAATAACATGCATGGCATAACTCCTTTATTTATGAATGGATAGTTTTATTATCAGCAAGCGTTATAGAGTACGCTTTCTGTCACTGGATGATGGAATTAACATTGCTTCCCGATACTTTGCGATGGTTCTTCTGGCAACATTTATGCCTTTTTCTTTTAGCATGTCCGCTATTTTACTATCACTGAGCGGTCTTGCCAGATTTTCATTGCTAATTAATTCTTTGATAAATGCTCTGATAGCTGTGGAAGAGCACTCTCCGCCTCCTTCGGTGGAAACATGACTGGAAAAAAAGTATTTGAATTCAATGATGCCATTTGGAGTATGCATGAATTTTTGAGTCGTTACTCTGGATATGGTCGACTCATGTAAATCCAGGTCTTCGGCAACAACCTTTAGTCCCATGGGTTTCATGGCAATGGAGCCATGTTCAAGAAATCCCGTCTGTTTTTCCACAATACACTGGGCGACTCGGATCAAGGTTTCATTACGGCCATGCAAACTTTTGATAAACCATTTTGCTTCCTGCAGATGATTTTTCATACTGGTATTATCCTTGCTATAATCGGCCCGTTTGACCATCTTAGAGTAAAAAGGGTTGATGCGCAATTTGGGCGCAATGTCGGGATTCAGGGTAACCTGCCAATGATTGTTGTGCTTGGTTACATATACATCCGGGATAACATATTCGGAGTCCGTATCCTGTATTTTGGTACCGGGTTTTGGATTCAGCGATCGGATTAGTGCCACAATTTCATGGAGTTGCCGATCCGTTACATCCAGTCGGCGCATGAGTTTAGGTTGATCATGGGAGGCCAAAAGGTCAAGATGGTGCATAACGACTTTTAAGGCATCCTCCCTAAAGGGTGTGGTTTCAGGAAGCTGCAGTAACTGTAAGCGCAAACAATCGCCAAGATCGATGGCCGCCACGCCCGGCGGGTCAAAATGCTGTATTCTGTGCAGGACGGCAGTAACTTCATCCAACTCGAGGTCATCGAGCTGATTTTGCAAGCCTTGAAAAATTTCCTCGGGTAAGCTTCTAAGATAGCCATCTTCATTGACAGCATCGATGATAGCCATCGCGATGGCATGATCCCGTTCGGAAAACCGGGTCAATTCAAGTTGCCATAGCAAATGATCCAGTAAAGTCGAGGATTTACTGCGCTGCGACTCAAATTCAAAGGTATCGGTTTCCGAAGAGGTAAAACTCGATTCCAGGACACTTTCATAAACGTCATCCCATGATGAATCCAGAGGCAATTCATCAGGTATATCGGTTTGCGATCCTTCACTGGTTATTGAATCAGAGGGTTCGTTCTTTTTTTCTACGGTGGTATTATTCAAGCCCTGAAAACTCATGTCTTCTTCATCAATTTCCAGCATCATATTAGATTCCAGCGCTTGCTGGATTTCCTGCTGTAAATCTAATGTCGACATTTGCAACAACTTGATCGCCTGCTGCAATTGCGGCGTCATGCTGAGCTGTTGGCCTAGCCGAAGATGTAGGGATTGTTTCATTGGGTGGTGGTCTTAGTAAATACTATGAAATTAAAGACTAAAGTTTTTGCCTAAATAAACTTTTCGTACTTCATCATTGGCAATGATGCTTTCTGCAACGCCTTCCGCGATAACTTTGCCATTATTAAGTATATACGCACGATCACAAATGCCTAGGGTCTCCCGTACATTGTGTTCGGTAATCAGCACACCGATACCCCTTTCTTTTAAATGTTCGATAATTTTCTTTATATCATCCACCGAAATCGGATCAACACCGGCGAAAGGTTCATCCAGTAATATAAATTGCGGGTTAGTCGCCAAAGCTCTTGCTATTTCCACGCGTCTGCGTTCGCCACCGGACAAGCTCAAAGCAATCTGATCACGCAAATGAAAAATGTGAAACTCCTGCAATAACTCCTCGATCACGAGTTCCATTTGTCCCGCTGTCAAGTCAGCACGGATTTGTAATACCGCCCGTAAATTGTCTGCAACGCTCAGTTTACGGAATACCGATGGCTCCTGTGGTAAATAACCGATGCCCAGTTGTGCCCGTAAATGCATGGGTTCGAGGGTTATCAATCGTGAATCCAGCCTGATTTCACCTGCATCGGCTTTAACCAGCCCGACCATCATATAAAAGCTGGTGGTTTTGCCGGCGCCATTGGGCCCCAACAGGCCAACAATCTCGCCGGTACTCACCTGTAAAGATACGCCATTGACGACATTGCGCTTGTTATATTGTTTAATCAGATGTGTTGCTGAGAGTGTGGCCATGGTTATTGCGCCGTTTTGGCTTTTGGTTTCAGGATAACATGCACACGCTTGGCATCCGATGATTTTTCTCCTGCTTTAACCAGTGAGCTTTTGCTGTCATATTCAATCAATTTGCTGGAGTACGTAGCATTGCCTTGCCATACGGTGGCTTCATCAATCAGCACCAGCAGGTTTTTTTTAGGGTAATACTCACCGGTTAACGCTTCGCCGGTTATATCTTCCTCGCCTTCGCTCGGTGTTTGCTTGAATTTGGCTCGCTTGCCCGTAAAGACTAATTTGTCGACATCGCCGTTGACAAAATAGACCACCAGTTTATCCGAATTTACCCGGATACTGCCCTGAATGGAAATAACATTGCCGGTATACGTGCTGGTAGCGGACGCGTCGTCGTATGTGGCGGTATTTGAGTCGATCGTTATGGGTTGCTCGGAATCGCTTTCCAGAGCGGGTATAGAGCTACTCGTAACTCCTAATATCAATGACAAAAGGTAAACGATGGTTTGTTTTTTATTTTGTTTCATAGTTCCCCTTGACATGAGAAAGTAATTCCAGACGAATAGGCTGGGTGTAAATCAGTTTCATTCCGGTTCCGGTTGTCCTGTTCGGAGGGCTTATCAATTCTGCCCATTCGTCCGTTTCTGCATAACTGGTTTCCGGCTTCACTTTCAGATTGGACGTATTGATGGTTAATGGCCTGATGCCTTGGGCCTTGGCCCGATTGATAGCCACTGTGCCGCTTAACAGAAGATCTTTACCATCGGAGGAAAGTAATCCGGTTTCTGATTTAATGACCCAGGGCGGGCTTTTTTCGTTATAAAAATGGATCAATGGCTTCAGCATATGCGTTGTGCCGTCATCGCTATAATGGATCATCTGATCGGCTGTCAACTGACTTTTCAAAGTACCGGATTCATTCATTTCCCATTTGGTATAACCTTTACTGAAATAGTCAGCACTATGGGGCGGCGCCTGAGTGCTAGTGATTTCATCCAGTCCGGTCAGTTTGACCAGCCACCAGCTCAAAAGAGCGAGAGCGGTTAAATACAAATAATTAGTTAAATTCATTATTGCAGATAAACATTCAAGATCTGTTCAAAGCTTCCTTGAGCCTGCATAATAAAATCGCAAACTTCCCGGACCGCGCCTTGGCCTCCAGGCAAAGCCGTACACCAGTCGGCACGTTGTTTGACGGCAAAGTTCGCATCATTGACTGCAATTGCAAAGCCCACCCTCAGCATGATGGGCAAATCCAGTAAGTCGTCCCCGACATGGGCAGTCTGTTCAGGTGCAATGCCCGTTTTTTCAATAATCTCGATAAAAGCGGATCGCTTATTTTCATGTCCCTGATAGACATGTTCAATTCCCAGATTTTTCATGCGCAGCGCCACCATATTTGATTTACGCCCGGAAATAACGGCCACCTTAACGCCGGACTGTTGTAATAGCTTGAGGCCATGACCATCCCTTGCGTGGAAAGATTTGTATTCGTTGCCTTCATTATCAAAAAAAAGCCTGCCGTCCGTTAACACACCATCAACATCCAGAATAAGCAATTTGATTTTTTTTGCTTTATCTACGGCTGCCTCTATTGAAGTCGGTGTTTTTGTTGTAGCTATGATCATACAATTCCAGCCCGAATCAAATCATGCATGTTTAATGCGCCAATCGCATGTTGTTCGTCATCAACGACGATTAATGCATTTATTCTTTTTTGTTCCATTATCTGCATGGCTTCAGCAGCCAGTATTCCGGGTGGAATAACCGTGCAGCCGACAGTCATGACATCAACGATGGCGGTTTTGTGGATGTCGAGATTTTTTGCCAACATTCGCCGCAAATCGCCATCGGTAAAAATGCCGGCGACTTTATTATTCATATCTACAATAGCGGTCATGCCCAATTTTTTTTCGGTCATTTCCAATAAAGCTTCACTAATTAGGGCTGATTTAGGCACTGATGGTAATTTATCATCGACATGCATAATATCACTCACTCTCAATAATAATCGCTTACCTAAACTGCCGCCAGGATGTGACAAAGCAAAATCATCACGCGTAAATCCCCTGGCTTCTAACAAAGATATCGCCAATGCATCGCCCATTACCAGTGCCGCCGTGGTACTGGAAGTCGGAGCTAATCCCAGCGGGCAGGCTTCCTGCTCAACGCCGACATTGATATGAATCGTGGCGAATTTGGCCAGAGTTGAATCAGGATTGCCGGTCAATGCAATAAAAGGCACGTCCAAACGCTTGATAATCGGCAAAATAGTTATCACTTCATCAGTTTCACCGGAGTTTGACAAGGCGAGTACGACGTCCTGTCTGGTAATCATACCAAGATCTCCATGACTTGCTTCGCCCGGATGGACAAAAAAGGCAGGCGTACCCGTGCTGGCCAAGGTAGCAGCAATTTTACCGGCGATATGTCCCGATTTACCCATGCCGGTCACAACAATCCGGCCTGTACAGTTGAACATTAGTTTGCATGCGGCAACAAACTCAGCATTAATTTGATTTGCTAGTGCCGCAATCGCCTGGGTTTCGGTCTGGATAACGGCGAGTGCCAAATCGCGTAGTTTTTGATCATGTAAATTCAGATTCATTAAGTGTCCAATGTTACACAACTGCTTAATTTTATAAAATAATTCATTGAGTTAAGTAATGCGTCCATGGTTATAGCCAAGGTTTATTCTGAATTTTGCAGGCTTAATTTGATGACATGCAACCCTGATTTAAGCGTCTTTAAAAATTTGGTGTTATGTTGCTTAGCAATTTGTTTTGCAATACGATGTTTGTAATAAAACTTTCAGTCGCCTGTTAAATAATCCCCACGGCATCTGTCATTAAATGTTAAAGGACACCGGGTAAACGATGTGATCTAATAGTCAAAAAAACAGGTTTAAAGACCTGAATAAAAATCCCTATTATGACATGTTTAATTAAATCATGTTCCCTACGATAGTGACGTTGCCAGGACGATCACATCAACCATTTGAAAATCCCAATTACAACAGTAACGATTAAACTTGATGCGGGTGCGAATTAAACGATCATTTATTGTTGCTGTACCCCCTTGCTATGCAATGCTATTGATGACGGGCGAAAAAATTATCCTCAACAGATTATCGGGATATTTCGCTGGGGAATAAGGCTTCAGCACAAAAGGAGATTCAAACTTTAACCGAAGTCGATGAACTATAGTAAAGTTAATGCTGTCTTTTCTATCAATGTCTTGATTTAGGTTGTTACTTTCACTACGCTGATTTTTCTAGGTCTGGTAAACTCATGGCCTGGGTTTCCGAATAAATTTAGCTGATATAACCGGTTCCGGTGGAATTTTATAGAAATCGTTGGCGTCAACTTTAATCTGATCGAGCCATCGAGGTGGAGAAACTGATGAAACAAATTAAAGGGGTATGCTTGTTTATCGCCTTATTGATATCGATGACGAGCAGTTCAGCTATCGCTCATGGTGGTGGTCATTTCAGAGGACATGGTGGGCACGGATTCGGGTTTTATTGGGGATTACCCTTACCTTTTTATTTGCCTTTTTACCCGCCGTTTTATAGCTATCCGCCAATTATTCCCGCTCCTGCGCCACCGCAGAATTATATTCAACGGTATGACGGACCACAAATAGCAGCACCTTTACCGCCAAATTATTGGTATTATTGCCGAGATTGGGACGCCTATTATCCCTATGTCAGAGAATGTCCCGGCGGCTGGCAACAAGTGCTTCCCCAGCCGCCAACGCGTTAAAGGAATAGGTCATGTTAAAAATATTACAATTATCTGCTCTGGTAATCGTCCTGTTACTGGCGGCCTGCGTGAGTCTGCCGCCAGGACCCACTGTAATGACTCTGCCTGGAACGGGGAAAAGTTTCGAACAGTTTCGCAACGATGATAGTTATTGCCGGCAATTTGCTTATGGACAGGTTGGTGGAGAGACACCGAATCAAGCTGCTGCAGCCAGCGGCATTGGAAGTGCAGCCGTTGGCGCCGGTCTAGGAGCAGCCACTGGCGCTGTTATTGGTGGAGGTCGAGGTGCTGCGATAGGTGCGGGCAGCGGACTGGTGGCAGGTGGTTTAATGGGCAGTCAAGCCGCCGGTTATTCAGGTTACTATGCCCAGCAGCGTTACGATATGAGCTACATACAATGCATGTACGGTCTAGGGCATCGTGTCCCGGTTTCGGGTCAGTTTTTGGATAGTATGCAAATGGATGATGATAAACAGGACGTCGATATTCCTCCCCCTCCTCCAGGTAGCCCACCTCCACCACCCCAAGGGAGATTTACTCGATAATAACGACTCGGTGATTCTATGGGATGCCGGAAAATTTTGTCAGATATCGAGCTGTTGTCATACGGCCATTTCTAAGCATTCTAACTCATGATTCTACAATGTAAAAAAATCAAATGGAGCACACCTTATGAAGAAAATATCAGTTCTGTCAATCTGTTTGTCCTTAGTATTGTTGATTGCCTTAAATGAAACTGTCAGTGCCGGCTGGAGAGATATACTGGACTCTGCCGCTAAGGCTAGTTCTCATCCTCCAGCAACTGGACAGGCCGGACAAGTACTCGGCAATACCGGACAGGTTTTACAGAATGGTCAGCAGCCTATCAGTACAGGCAGAATACTTCAATCAGGTAGTTTGACGGATATCCTGATAAAAAAAACAGGTGTTAGTCAAACTCAGGCCGAAGGAGGTGCAGGTGCCTTGTTTCAACTGGCAAAAAGTAAAATGCAGGCTGATGCATTCGCTAAACTTGAGCAGTCTGTGCCGGGTATGCAAGGTTTGTTAGGTGCCGTTCCGCCTGTTCAGCAACCAGGGGCCTTGGGGGGATTCGCAGGACGCTTGTCATCGATGGCCGGCGGTACAGGGGGAGGAGCTGGTAGCCTGGTTTCATTGGTATCAGTTTTTCAACAGCAAGGCATGTCTCCTCAAATGGTTCAGCAATTCATCCCAATTGTGGTTGATTATGTTAAAAATAGCGGTGGAACAGCACTAGCCGGTACTTTAAGCTCTGCATTAACAGGGCTGTAAAGCTGAGCATATTTCAGGTCAAGCAATTGAATTTATCGATATCCCTTAAATGTCAGCCCAGATTTTCAATAGTCTGGATTTAGGCTTAATGTAGCGTTTGAGATTGCTCAATCATGATCTCCTGCAGGAAGAGATTTTCTATATCTATTTCATCATAGCGATAGTTTTCCCGGCAGAATTCACAGTCTACTTCGATAATGCCCCGTTCCTTTATAATCTCATTAAGTTCGGACTTACCGAGAGTACGTAGTGTCATATCAATTTTCGGGCGGGAGCAAGCGCATTTAAATTCAACCGGTTCGGGTTCGAACAAGCGGACTTTTTCTTCATGAAACAATCTGTGCAGCAGGGATTCGCAGTCCAGATTGAGCAATTCCTTTTCGGTGACAGTGTTTGCCAGCATTTCGATACGATCCCAATCTACCTGATAGCCGGCGTGTGCGGGCAACTCCTGTAATAACAAACCAGCAACCTGGGTTTCATCGGAAATAAGCCATAGGCGGGTGTTAAGTTGTTCGGATTGGCTAAAATAAGTCTGCAAGGCAGCGGCCAAATTATCACCTTGAAGCGCAATTATGCCCTGATAAGGCTCGGCATTATCAGATTCAATCGTTATCACCAGACGCCCTTGCCCGAACATGTCTTGCAGCGTCCCAATCGGCACATCATCATTGCTTCGTAAGAGTCCTCTTATTTTTTTATCATGGGTTGATTGGGCAACCAAAGTTTTAATATCGCCCTGACCCTGTATTTGCAAAATCATTGAGCCTTCAAACTTTATTGTGGCTGACAGCATGACGACAGTTGCCAGTGCTTGTCCCAACAATTGTTGCACGTGGCGGGGGCCGTGTTGGTGTTTTTTGGATGCCATAAAACTGGCGCCCAACTTGACCCATTCTCCCCGGATACCGATTTCTTCAAATATAAATCGGTATAACAAATCTTGTTCTATCATGACTCTCCAGAAAATTTTTAAATCTCGTTACCGCGCTTTATTATAAGGTCAAATCATAGTAATCTTTGTTGAATACTCTATTGAGGAATGCCATATCATGATTTTCTCTGCAAAAAAACTCGTTCTACCTGAACCTGCAAAGGCGCTGCCTGGCAGAGATACACCAATATCTGTTACCGATAAACATTTTGTAACCGGTAATTCGATTGTTCCGCCATTTCCGGAACATTTGCAGCAGGCATTATTTGCGCTGGGGTGCTTTTGGGGCGCCGAGCGCAAATTCTGGCAATACCCCAATATATACAGTACGGCGGTGGGATATACCGGAGGCTATACCCGCAATCCGACCTATGAAGAGGTATGTACCGGCCTGACCGGGCATACTGAAGCAGTCAAGGTGCTTTACGATCCGGCCTTAACCACGTACCACGAATTGCTCAAGCTATTCTGGGAAGCACACAATCCTACTCAGGGCATGAGACAAGGTAACGATATGGGCACTCAGTACCGATCCGGTATTTATACCTATAATCAGGAACAATTCGATGCAGCCGTTGAATCAAAATACCATTACCAGCAACGCCTGATTGATGCTGGATTCGATCAGATAACAACTGAAATTTTACCAGCCGGGGAGTTTTATTACGCCGAGAATTATCATCAGCAATATCTTGCCAAAAATCCTCAGGGTTACTGCGGTCTCGGCGGGATTGGCGTATGTTTTGAGTAGAGGTTGCTTTAAGGAGGACAAAAAAAAGCGGTTAAATAACCGCTTAAAAAATTAGGAAGGATATAACGCAACTTTCAGCTATCATGCCCTGAAGGGCTTGAAAAAAAAGTCAATATAATAATAACAGCAGATGCTGCAAATAAAAATGTGACATATTGTCGCAGCTTGTCATTTAATTATTATTAATATTATCAGTGCATTAATGATAATAGTTAATTTTAAATAGAGTTATCCGCCACATAATTTACTGCAATACTGTTAACCATGCTTACCCAGGTATCACCTAAATCAGAAGTTTCTGCTCGGCAAAACTTGCAATGGCTGTTTATTCTCAGGAATCTGATGATAGTCGGCGAGGTTTTACTTATCTTTTTGTCAATAAACGCATTAAATATTCGTTTACCGCAGCAGCAATTGTGGCTGGTGGTATTATCGCTCGGTGCGTTCAATGTTTTTACCTCAATGCGCATGCAAACCGAGGAGCCAGTAACCGATCCGGAAATATTCTCGCAACTGGTCGTCGATGTATTGGCAATCGCAGCATTGCTGTATTTGACTGGTGGCGCATCGAATCCGATAACCTGGGTGTTTTTATTACCTCTTATGATTACAGCCATCATGCTGCCCCAAGCTTATGCCTGGTATATGGTGATTTTAACGATATTCATGTACACGGCACTGATAGCTTTCAATATTCCATTACCCTCCATAGAGCCCCATGCGCCCAACCCTGAAATACCGCATTCGGATTTGCAGTATTATCAAATGATGGAAAATGCCCATGTGATGAGCGATAAAAGCTATTTTAGTTTGCATATGTTCGGCATGTGGTTTGGTTTTGTATTCAGCGCCGGGCTGGTTGCCTACTTTGTCGCCGAATTGGCCAGGACACTTAAACTCAAGGAACGAAGCTTGGCTGAGGCCCGGGAAAACGCCTTGCGGGATGAGCGGGTGATCGCGTTGGGTACATTAGCCGCCAGCGCCGCACACGATATGGGAACACCGTTAGGCACCATCGCGATAGTGGCACACGAACTGGAGCAGGAGTACCCTATCCATCGTTTTCCCGATTTGCACGAGAAAACACTGATCATGCAGCAACAGATTATTCGTTGCAAGGAGGCGTTGTCGGTGATGTCCGCTTCCGCTGGTGAAATGCGCGCAGAGTCCGGACGCATAATGCCGCTGACTGAATATATTGATAATGTCATTACGCAATGGCGCACCCATAAACCGGGTACCAAGCTGAGCTTTTTTATTGATCCGGACGTAGCGACAGAAGCTCAAATTATCGCCGAACGTACGCTAACCCACTCTATTATTAATATATTAAATAATGCTGCCGAAGCGACCGATGTTGAACAGGGCATAGAGTTTCATGCATCGTGGGATTTAGAATACCTTACGATTAAGATCCGCGACTTTGGCCCAGGACTTCCACCCGATTTTTCTGAACTTGTCGGCAA
>Ga0209798_10001452_pt1 | contig 14268 bp, 11 predicted proteins | sample DOMMetBare3Fresh_FD_187475 | JGI IMG/M metagenome (GOLD analysis project Ga0209798, IMG submission 187475) | Wetland sediment microbial communities from St. Louis River estuary, USA, under dissolved organic matter induced mercury methylation -... | ecosystem: Environmental > Aquatic >...
AAAGAGCTTCTCTTTCAAAACAAGGAGAAAGAAAAACGGGCAGCTGAGTTAAGCATTGCCAACAAAGAGCTTCTCTTTCAAAACAAGGAGAAAGAAAAAAGGGCAGCTGAGTTAGGTATTGCTAACAAAGAACTTGTCTTTCAAGATGAAGAAAAAGGAAAACGAGCTGCTGAGTTAAGCATTGCCAACAAAGAGCTTCTCTTTCAAAACAAGGAGAAAGAAAATCGTGCTGCTGAATTAAGTATTGCTAACAAAGAACTTGTATTTCAAGATGAAGAGAAAGGAAAACGGGCTGCTGAGTTAAGCATTGCCAACAAAGAGCTTCTCTTTCAAAACAAGGAGAAAGAAAAAAGGGCAGCTGAATTAAATATTGCCAACAAAGAACTTGTCTTTCAAAACGAAGTGAAAGAAAAAAGGGCAGCTGAGTTAGTCATTGCTAACGAAGAACTTATTTTTCAGAACAATGAGAAACAAAAACGGGAAATTGCAAAAAAAGAGCTTGAAGCATATAGCAATTCTGCAAAATTAGCGTCCCAATATTCCCGTAGTCTTATCGAAGCAAGTCATGACCCATTGGTAACTATAAGTACTGAAGGTAAGATCACAGATATGAATGAAGCAATGGCGAACATTACAGGTTTTACACGGGAAAAACTTACCGGCACTGACTTCTTCGATTATTTTACCGAACCACAAAAGGCCCGTGAAGTTTACCAGGAAGTATTCGCAAAAGGTTTTGTGACAGATTATCCGCTAACCATAATGGATCATAAGTTGACAGATGTATTATTTAACGGGTCTGTTTATAAAGATGAACATGGAAATGTGCTGGGGGCCGTTGTGGTGGCAAGAGATATTACAGAGCAAAAAAGAAATGAAAAAGAATTAATAGAGGCAAAAGTGTTTGCTGAGCTGGCAACATTAATTGCTGAAGAAGCACAAAGTAAAGCCGAAAGTGCCACACGAACAGCAGAAGATGCGGTGAAAGCAAAACAGCAATTTTTGTCAAACATGAGTCATGAGATCCGCACACCCATGAATGCAATTATTGGTTTTACGAAAGTGTTGTTGAAAACTGATTTGTCAGCAAAACAAAAGGAATATTTAACTGCCATAAAATTGAGTGGCGATGCATTAATTGTGCTCATTAACGACATACTTGACCTGGCAAAAGTAGATGCGGGAAAAATGACATTTGAGCAAACACCTTTCAAAATGGCATTATCCATTTCTGCCATGCTTCATTTATTTGAGACAAAAATCCAGGAAAAGAATTTAGAGCTGGTGAAAGAATATGATCACAGAATTCCTGAAGTGTTGCTTGGCGACCCGGTACGTTTGCACCAGATCATTTTAAATCTTTTGAGTAATGCAGTAAAGTTTACAATAAAAGGAAAAATTACAGTAAGCGTTCATTTGATTGAGGAAGATGAAGAGAAAGTTACCATTGAATTTGCGGTGACCGATACCGGGATCGGCATACCGGAAGATAAAATAGAAAAGATCTTTGAAAACTTTCAGCAGGCATCCAGCCGTACATCAAGACTGTATGGTGGAACAGGATTAGGCCTTTCCATTGTTAAACAGTTAATAGAACCGCAGGGCGGAAGCATTCGTGTGAAAAGTAAAATTGATGAAGGTTCTGTTTTCAGTTTCATTCTAAATTTTCAAAAAACAAATGCTGAAGTAGAAGCAGAAGCAGACATACTGGAGTTGGATACGGAAATTAAAAATATGAAAGTATTAGTGGTTGAAGACATTGCCCTCAACCAGCTACTCATGAAAACTTTGCTGGATGATTTCGGGTTTGAACAGGATATTGCAGCCAATGGAAAAATAGCCATCGAAAAACTAAAGACTAAATCATATGATATTATTCTGATGGATCTGCAGATGCCCGAAATGAATGGATTTGAGACGACAGAATACATTCGCAAAACCATGAATTCTAAAATCCCCATCATCGCTTTAACGGCCGATGTCACCACCGTTGACCTGGCAAAATGCAAAGTTGTTGGCATGAATGATTACATCGCAAAGCCCGTTGACGAGAGAATTTTGTATAGTAAAATAATCGGGTTAGTTAGAAAACCGGCGTTGATAAAATATAATGAAAATAAAGGGAGTGAAAACGGTCAAAGAGAAAGAAAAAAATATACTGATCTTGCTTATTTGATCCGCCGTACCAAATCTGATCCGAAACTGATGATGGAAATGATTTCACTTTACCTGGTACAAACTCCGCCATTAATCATAAGTATGAAACAAAGCTTCCGGGATAAAGACTGGACTTCATTGTATGCGGCTGTACATAAAATGATTCCTTCATTTTCAATAGTGGGTATCAGTACAGACTTTGAAGACATGGCAAAAAAAGTGCAGGATTATGCAAGTTCACAGCAACAGGCAGATGGCATACCGGACATGGTTTTACAGCTTGAAAATGTTTGTGCACAGGCATGTTTAGAACTGACGGAAGAATTTAATTCGATTAAAAACACCGGCTCATGAAAAACGAAAATAAAATACATCTGTTCCTGGTTGATGATGATGCTTTGTTCCTGAAATCATTGGAAATTGAATTTCATCATCATACCGACTTCTCCGTTGAAACTTTTGCAACAGGCGAACTTTGCCTGGAAAATTTATCACAAAACCCGGATGTAATTATTTTAGATTATCATCTGAATGGCATAGATAAAAATGCAATGAATGGAATAGAAACACTTGATAAAATAAAAGCTTTACACCCGGATATTCCTGTGGTCATGCTATCCTCACAGGACAAAATAGATGTGGCGATCAGTTGTATGCATCACCGGGCTTTTGATTACGTAGTGAAAAGTGAAACGGCTTTCCTTCGACTGCAAAAAAATATTACCGCCTTTTTTCATTACGAAAAAATAGAAAAAGAGTTGAACTGGTATATGGCGAGAATGTAGTTGCGCATGATTTTTTCAAGAATGTGAATGATACAACTTTTTTTAATAATTGTGTAACACACCTATAATAAAATGACCCACCTTTGTTTTTCTTATTTTAATATCCTGCCTGGCGCATTACTTATTAATTTAAATAGATTGATTATTGCCTGTAATTACCAGATGCCTGCTGTAAAAGAGAAATATACAGCATGAATCATTAAAATATTTCTGCAGTTGCACAAGCTCCCCGGGGCAGATGCATTATTCTGTATTTCGAAAATCTTCTTAACAAACAAAATAAAAATTGAAAAATGAAAAAAATTAAATTAGTGATGAGTCTTGTCATTGTGATAACAGGATTTATCGCTTGCAAAAATTCTCCAACAATAGCACAGCAGGATGCGACGAATGTAAACAACTATGTAGATTCTGTAGAAGCCCTTACTCCTGTTTATACTGCTGCTTATTGGTCCGACCTTGATAATGGATACCAGGTAAGAATCGCAAAATCAGATAATACGAAAGCTACACTGGAAGTATCCGATAAAGAAGAACTGGAAGAAAGTAAAGTACAATACGCTGCATTGAAAACTTCTTATGAAATTAAAATCAGAGAAGCGGAAACAAGTGCATCAGTTACAACACCGGATTTCAGACAGGTATTAAGAAATAAATTATTTGGCGAAGGTGTGGTAGGTTCTGATATGAGTTTTGGCTTTGCAAATGCAAATAATTTATTAAGTATCTACCGAAATTTCGTAAACACTGTGGCTGACAATAAAGATAGTTATACCCGTGAAGATTGGGACGAGATAAAAGTATTGTACGAGGCACTGGATACCCGTAAGAATACAGTTGAAAAAGAACTTCCAGACGGTGATAATACGAAAATAGCAGGCTTAAAAATTAAATTCTCTCTTATTAAGGCGACACACCGGGGCGGTACAAAAGGGGAAGAAAATAAAGCAGCGAAAGAAAAAGACTAAGAATATTTGTTTCCGTAATCTTTTTTGAAATCAATTATGATCGTAGTAAAAAAAGAAGGTGTATTGCTGAATAAAACGAGCCTTGGTTTTGAAAACGAAGGTGTGCTGAACCCTGCAGCAATTAACGGCAACAATTGCATTCATATTTTTTACAGGGCAGTAAGCAAAGGCAATTATTCAAGCATTGGCTATTGTAAGTTAAAAGACCCGTTATCAATTGAGGAAAGACTTGACATACCTGTACTCTTTCCTCAATTTGATTATGAGTCTCATGGAGTGGAAGATCCGCGTATTGTAAAAATTGATGACCTGTATTATCTCACTTACACCGCTTATGATGGAGTAAATGCACTCGGTGCATTAGCAACTTCAAAAGATCTGAAACATTGGGACAAGCGGGGGATCATTTCGCCGCAAATCAGTTATGAAGAGTTCAGTCATCTTGCAGGCTCCAAAGGTATAATCAACGAAAAATATCTACGCTATAATGAACATGAGCGGGTTAATGAAAAACAAGGTAAGAAAGTACTGATCTGGGACAAGAATGTCATTTTCTTTCCGCGGAAAATAAATGGCAGGTTGTATTTCCTGCACCGGATAAGACCCGATATCCAAATTGCTACAGTTGATAATTTACAGGAACTCACCATCGAATTCTGGCAAAACTATTTTCTTCATCTTGATGAATACATTGTGCTTTCACCAAAACATAAACATGAAGTAAGTTATATCGGAGGCGGATGCCCACCAATAGAAACAGAACACGGATGGTTATTAATTTACCATGGAGTGCATGATACCGTGAAAGGTTATGTTTATTCCGCATGTGCAGCATTACTTGATTTAGAAGACCCACGGAAAGAAATAGCCCGGTTGCCCTACTCATTGTTCAGACCAGAGCATGAATGGGAGCTGAAGGGTGAAGTGAACAATGTTTGCTTTCCTACCGGCGCCGTTTTAGTTGAAGATACACTGTACATATATTATGGCGCTGCTGATGAGCGAATAGCCTGTGCCTCGGTGAGTCTTTCAGAATTAGTAAAAGAGTTATCGGCTAATATGAAAAAATAATATTATCGTGAATTATCCAAATAACATCTCGCTTGCCAATCATAAAAAAGTTATTTCAGTAAACGGGAAACATACCCTGGTTAGCGGGAATAAGTTGACTGAAATTTTATTCATCTCTTCTTATCCCCCCAGGGAATGTGGTATTGCCACGTATTCGCAGGATCTGATAAAGGCATTAAACAATAAATTCGATCAATCCTTTTCTATCAGTATTTGTCCTTTGGAATCTGAAAATGAAAAACATATTTACACAGAAAAGATCAAATACATACTTAATACGGATCATACAGGTGCATTCATCAACTTGGCAAATATTATTAATGATAATGCTGATATCGGGATGGTGATGATTCAGCATGAGTTTGGATTTTTTGAAAAAAAAGAAAATGAATTCAAACAATTTTTAGATATGCTCACCAAACCGGTTATTATTGTTTTTCATACAGTATTACCACACCCTGATGAGCTATTAAAAATAAAAGTGCAGGAAATATCCGGAGTTTCTCAATCTATTGTAGTGATGACCCATTCTTCTGCTGAAATATTAATAAGAGATTATAATATATCAAAAGAGAAAATCACAGTTATCCCACATGGTACTCACCTGGTTCCCCATTCAGATAAAGAACTACTGAAGAGCAAATATAAATTATCAGGAAAAAAAGTGCTATCTACATTTGGATTGCTTGGCTCAGGAAAAAATATAGAGACAACATTGGATGCATTGCCAGCCATTGTCAAAAAGAATCCTGACGTGTTGTTTCTTATTATTGGTAAAACTCATCCTTCTGTTATAAAACAGGAAGGTGAAAAGTATCGCAATTTACTTGAAGCAAAGGTTGCCGGATTGCAACTGCAGCAATATGTAAAATTCATTAATCATTTTTTACCGTTGCCTGAACTGTTGGAATATTTACAGCTAACCGATGTTTATTTATTTACTTCAAAGAATCCTAACCAGGCAGTAAGCGGTACATTCTCATACGCTATGAGCAGCGGTTGTCCTGTCGTTTCTACTCCGATTCCTCATGCCCGAGAAGTGTTGAGAAATGGTGCAGGAATAATAATTGATTTTGAAAACTCACAACAATTAGGCGACGCAGTGATCAGCCTTTTGAATGATGAAGCGCTGAGAAAAAATATCAGTTCAAATGGATTGCACAGAATGGCATCCACAGCCTGGGAAAATGCTGCAATTGCTCATGCACTCCTTTTTGAACAAATCAGTGAAGGCAATATCTCATTACGCTATAATACACCCGCCTTTAACCTTGATCATATAAAAAAACTGACAACAAACTTTGGAATGATCCAGTTCTCTAAGATCAACCAGACGGATATTGGCTCTGGCTATACTTTGGATGACAATGCACGGGCACTGGTTGCTATGTGTCAACATTTTGAAATAACAAGAGACAATGAAGCTATCAAATACATTTATACCTACTTTAATTTCATAAAACATTGCCTGCAACCAGATGGTTTCTTTTTCAATTATGTAGATGAACAAAAAAAATTTACAACACAAAATCATACGACTAATCTCGCTGATGCAAATGGAAGGGCGATTTGGGCACTGGGTTATTTAATTTCCATAAGCAGTTTATTGCCGGCAGAATTGACAGCAGATGCAATATCAATAATGCAAAAGGCAATATCGAAAGTAAATAAAATTCATTCCACCCGTGCCATGGCGTTTGCTATAAAAGGATTGTATTACAGGAATACAAACAACAAATCCATCCGCGGAGTATCATTAATAAGACAACTGGCAAACAGGTTAGTTCAGATGTACAGGCATGAATCAAACGAAGAATGGAAGTGGTTCGAAAGTTATCTTACCTATGCAAACAGCATTTTACCGGAAGCGTTAATATGTGCATGGTTAGCTACAGAAGATTCTATATATAAGGAAGTTGCTAAATCATCTTTTGATTTTCTTTTGTCAAAGACATTCAAAGAAAACAGTATAAAAGTTATTTCCAATAAAAGCTGGCTTCATAAAGGAGAAGAGGCGATTCATATAACAAATGGTGGTGAACAACCAATTGATGTAGCTTATACAATTATTGCTTTGAGTAAATTCTATGAGGTATTTAAAGATGAAGAATACCTGCACAAGATGGAAATAGCCTTTAATTGGTTTTTGGGTGCAAATCACCTGCACCAGATCATTTATAATCCCTGTACCGGCGGGTGCTACGACGGGCTGGAAGAAAATTATGTAAATCTCAACCAGGGCGCTGAATCGACTGTAAGTTATTTGATGGCCAGGTTGACGGTTGAAAAAGTATTGAAGAAAAACAAATGGTCAAGGCAGATAGAAATTAGTGGAAATAAATTCTTAATCATTTAACAAATAACTATGTCAGTAAATCTTTTAAAAATGGTACAACAAAACCTCTTTTACCCGGAGCTGCAAAAGATAGATCCCAATACACAGGTAATGGTCGTCGATGGGTGTGCAAATCGTGAGGATAAATTCAGCCAGGCTGCAATACCGGCAGTACTTACTGGTTTATTTAAATATTCGCAATCAGATGAAGGCGCAACAGCGCTTTTACAAAATGATAATTCCAATGGATGGATGAATAAAATTTTCGATGATAATAAAACGGAAGTCATTCAGGCTATTTCAACGTATTGCATGCAAACGAATGAATCTACTGTTGTAAAGATGAATGCCATCGCGACTGAAACAGTAAAATTAGTCACGGAAAACCTGCCGGCTGATGCTACGATAAAAGATGTGAAAACATTTTTTTCCGATCAGAAAAGTAATATTCTCTTATACTTACCTGCCGAGCTGAATATAGGCAGATTATTGCATGATAATACACTGGATGACGAAACGAACAAAATGGAAGGACCTGTTTCCAGTTTAATTCGAAATATTGGCGAGGCTTTTTCTACACCGGTTACTGGTGAGCAAAATCATGAATCAAAAATCACTACCGTGAAAAAAGAGGAACAGATTTTTTGAGTAAAATATTTTTTTTAAACCGGTGACTCCTGTTAAGTTTGAGGAGCTAAAATCAATTTTGCAGCATTTCAACCAATAAAAACAAAATATGAATATTAAAAGAATCTTTGGCGCCCTGCTTACCCTTGCCGGTATCGGTGGTCTTATTTACGCAGCAGTATTATTCGCCAATACATCGGGCGGTACCCGTGATATTAAATCAATTGCCATTTATGGAATACTTGGTATTATATTTTTCATTGCGGGGATTGGCCTGGTACGTGCAACAAAAGATGAAACATGAAGTAAGAACGTTGTAATTTATGTAACACTTCACCGCCAAAGATTTGTTTTTGCATAGCTGCCAGAAAATAACATCCGGTGAGGCGAGATTAGTATATTAATAACTACTATTCATACATAAAATAAATACTGATGGTCATGAAAAATATCTACAGATATATGCAAACAGGTTTTGAAAAATTTGCTTCTGCTGCTACAACTATACTCGGGCATTCCATCACCTTTATAATTGCTTTAGGCACTGTACTGTTCTGGCTCAGCAACAAGAAATTTTACACGCAGAATATTCATGAAAGTATCGGAGACGTAATTCTTGGAGTCACCTTTCTGAGTTTATTTATTATTCAAAAATCTTTTAACCGGTTTTCTGCTTCACTTCATTTAAAGATCAACGAACTGGTAGCATCACACGAAACCGCAAGCAACACAGTGATCAATGTTGAGAAAAAAACAGAACTAGAGATAGCCGAGCTTTCAAAAGAATATTCCGAATTGGTTGATCTTGCAAAAGAAAAGGAATAAGAAACCTCATAAAGTAGTTTCCCCATTTCGGTAAAACTCTTTCACTGATTTAAGATATAGCAGACTTGCTGCTCTTAGTTTTCGAATTCATCAAATACAAACCTCCACATACCTGAAAAGTGTGAATGATGTAACATATTTCCAAAGTAGTATAACATTTAATCAATCTTCCTGAGTTAACCTTTGTATAGTTTAAAATCATTCACCAAACAAGGTTTTAAAAAAATATTTTATGAAGTATAACAGAGTATTCCGGCTTATCGGGATTGTGTTTTTTGTTTTGGCTTTTTCTCCGGTCTTTTCACAAACCGAAACTCCATCTCCTTCCAAATTTGAAATGAAAAAAGATGGTGATGGCGACGGTGTCAAAAACAAAAGAGATAAATGTGCGGCTACACCTCCCGGAGTTTTTGTTGATGGTACAGGTTGCCCGGTTGATACTGATAAAGACGGTGTTGCAGATTATTTAGATAAGTGCCCATCTATACCAGGTTCGGAAGGTATGAATGGCTGTCAGGATAAAGACAAAGATGGCGTAAGTGATAATAATGATATATGCCCCGATGTACCAGGTCTTTCAAGATTTAAAGGTTGCCCGGATAGTGATGGTGATGGCATAGAAGATTCAAAAGACAAATGTCCTAATGCAAAAGGATCTGATATATTCATGGGTTGTCCTGATACAGATAAAGATGGTGTACAGGATGCAAATGATAAATGTGCAGATACTAAAATGGGAATTAAAGTAGATGCAAACGGATGTCCGGCAGATAGTGACAGGGATGGTATTCTTGATGCTGATGATAAGTGTCCTGAAACAAGAATGGGAGTAAAAGTAAACTATATGGGATGCCCTGCCGATACAGATGGAGATGGTGTATTGGATACAGATGATAAATGTCCTGGGGTGATAGGTGATGTAAGTAACTACGGATGTCCTGTTGCTAAAAAGGAAATACCAAAAAGATTACAATTTGCTACACGCAGGGTCAGTTTTGAAAAAGGAAACGCATTACTTAAAGTTAGTTCTTATCCAATGCTCGATGAAGTTGCGAATATCCTGAAAGAATATCCTGATTATAATTTAAGAATCGGCGGACATGCAGATGCAGTGGAAAAAAATCCTACTACTATTTCCCAAAGCCGTGCCGATGCAGTAAAATCATACCTGTTGAGTAAAGGTGTGGCAGATAGCCGGACCGCTACAACCGGATTTAGTAAAACAAGGCCTGCTGCTTCTAACGCAAACGAAACCGGCAGAGGGCAAAACAGGAGAGTCGAATTAGAATTGTATTTAAGATAAAAAAGAATCAAGATTCGCTCATAAAAGCAGAGCAATTTTGTACTCAGCTTTATTTATTAAAATAAAAACATTATGAAAAAAGTATTCATATTTTTCATTAGTCTATTGATCACTTTTACAGTTCATGCCCATAAAAACATCGATGGAAATAATTTAACTGTTAGGATCAATGGCAATAAAAATCTTCAGGTATCTGTGGATGGAAGAGACTATAATCTTTCAAACAGCAGCATTCTTGGCAATAGAACAACCATTGTACTGAACAATCTTGAAACAGGACAGCATACATTACAAATTATCCGTACAGATCTGAATACAATGAGATCCGACCGGATCTCTGCACCATTCATTCTCAGGAGTAATTATGAGATGCTGATAAATATAAACGCCAATGGAAGCCTGGAGCTTATAGAGAATTTGAAACCCGGGATTTCTGACAACCAGGTCCCTGCAAATACTACTGATTTTAATAACTTATTAAGAAATGTAAAAGCTCAGCGTTCTGCCAGTGCAAGAAGAAACACAATATCAACTGCATTTAATAATACAAGTAAATATTTTTCGACTAACCAGGTGGTGCAATTGCTTCAATTAATAAATGCAGAAAATTTCAGGCTTCAATTGTCAAAATTATCTTACCGGTCAGTTACAGATCGCAGTAATTTTTACCAGGTATATGATCTGCTTAATAGCCAGGCTGGCAAAGATGAATTGGTGGCTTATGTAAACACTTATAATGAAGGCGGCAATTCAAATCCGGAGATGACTAATGCCAACTTTAATACATTATACCAAACCATTCTGCAGCAATGGCCTGTTGGTACACAAATGAATTCTTTGATCAATGCTTTTAATAATACTTCCAATTATTTCACCACGAACCAGGCAAGTCAGCTGATTCAAATAGTAAGCGCTGAGGCAAACAGGCTGCATTTAGCAAAATTATCTTACCGCAGTATCACTGACCCTGGTAATTTCAACCAGATCTATAACTTGCTCAGTACACAAGCAAGTAAAAATGAATTAGCCGCTTACATAAATAATAACGGGGGAAGTAATTCAAACAGTGCAATGACAGATGCCAACTTTAATAATTTATACCAAACTATTCTGCAGCAATGGCCAGTTAGTTCACAAATGAATTCTTTAACCAACGCTTTTAATAACACAGCAAATTATTTTACTACAAACCAGGCAAGTCAGCTGATACAAATAGTAAGCGCCGAAGCAAACAGGCTTCAATTGGCGAAACTATCTTACCGAAGTGTTACCGATCGTGGTAATTTCAATCAGGTCTATAACTTGCTCAATACACAAGCAAGTAAAAATGAATTATCAGCATATATTAATGCTAACAACAACACTGGCAATAATCCAAACACTGCAATGAGTGATGTTAATTTTAATTCTTTAATTCAAGCCATTCAGCAGCAATGGCCTGTCAGTACACAAATGAATTCTTTAACCGGCACTTTTAATAACACAGCAAATTATTTCACCACTTTCCAGGCTAGTCAGCTGATCCAAATAGTAAGTGATGACGCAAACAGGCTTCAATTGGCGAAACTATCTTATCGCAGTGTTACTGATCGCAGTAATTTCAACCAGATTTATAATTTGCTAAGTACCCAAGCCAGTAAAAACGAATTAGCCGCCTACTTAAATACTAATTACAACATTGGTACTGCAGCAAATGTTGCCATGACTGATGCTAATTTTAATTCTTTATTCCAAACCATCCAGGCACAATACCTTCCTTTTGAACAAATGAATTCTCTGGTCAGCGCATTTAATAATACCAATAATTATTTCACAAGTGCACAGGTAAAACAATTAATTCCTTTGGTATCACTTGAAAGCAACAGGCTTCAGTTGGCCAAATTATCTTACCGCACTATCGTTGATCGTAACAATTTTAACCAGCTGTATGATTTGCTTAACAGCCAGGCAAGTAAAAATGATTTAGAGGCTTATGTAAAAGCGTACAAAGATTAATTCTCACAAGTAACTACACCCCGTTTTATTAATCAGGTAAACAGCAGGGTTACGAATCACATGAAACTGTAAGTGATAGCTGCTGATTATAACAGGAGGTTACTAATAGCAGCTTTTGGCTGCTGTAAAGAACCAACAACTTTTCAATGGCCATAAACAAAGACCCGATAATGGTTATTGTTTTTTTACAGTGATATCTACTTTCTTAGCTTCAACTTTCACTCCGTTTTTATCTAAAATGATGGTCGTGCCTTTTTCAGGAGGATCTTTTACTATTATAACTGGTGAAGCAGGAACAATAATAACTTCTTTCTTAACCTCAGGTTTACCTGCACAAGACATGATAGTTAAAACAGCAGCGAAGGACAGAAAACCAATAATCTTTTTCATAAAAAAATTTGAGTTGAAAACGCTGCATTTTGTTACAACACTTTATGGTGTCACACAGCTTTTATAAGTGTCAAATATCATACCCTTAAGCAGGAAACACTGATAATAGCTGGCTTTCGTCATATTGGCGTGAAGAAATTTTCTGAAACTCAATTCAGTTATATCCTGATCAATAATGGTAATAAGAACCAGCAGAAAAGTGATATTAATACAATTGCTACAAGATTTATTACAAACCCGGCTTTCATCATTTCTTTAATTTTTATATGCCCGCTTGCAAAAACAATTGCATTTGGAGGTGTGCCCATCGGCATCATGCTGGCGCAACTTGCAGCAAGTGTCATCGCAACACCAAGTATCAATGGATTCATTCCAACTGCATCAGCTACACTGCAAACAACCGGTGAGAAAACGATTACCTGGGCAATATTGCTCATTACTTCGCTGATAAAAAGAGAAATGATCGTCACCATTAACAAAAGCGTAAACCCGCCACCGGCAAATTGCGACAACCATTCTCCAAGATTTTTTATAAGCCCTGCATTCTCTAATGCATCAGCCAATGCCAATCCTCCGCCAAAAAGTAATAATATTCCCCATGCCATTTTTTTTGTATCACTCCACTCCAATAAGCTGCCATGTAAATCATGCTCATCGGTTTCATTCAGGTTATCAGGATGTTTCGAATATCCTGAAGGGAAAATAAATAAAGCAACTGCGCCTATCAGGGCGATGATAGTATCATCCAGTTTGATAAAATGCTGAGATAAATTGATAAGGTCTTTAAATATCCAAAGCGTTGCGGTAGATAAAAAAATAATAAGCACCCGTATCTCTGATGCTGAAATTGGTCCAAGACTTTTGTATTCTTTATCAATAAACAATCTCACGGTTTCACTTGATCTCATCTTACTTGGAAAAAGAATTCTTGTAAGAACAAAGTATAAAGTCAGCATTAGCAGCAATGCGATCGGTGTACACAAAAGCATCCAATTCATAAACCCAATATTTGTTTTATAATGGTCTTCAAAAAAACCTACAAAGTAAACATTAGGTGGAGTGCCAATAATTGTAGCTACCCCTCCGAAATTTGAAGCATAGGCTATTGACAACATCATACCCAAATTAAAATGACGGAGATTTCCACTGCCACCACTATCTTTCATTACATGAATAACCGATAGTGCAATTGGGAACATCATCATCGTAGTGGCAGTATTGCTGATCCACATGCTGATGAAACCTGTTGCGAGAATGAATCCAAGAATGATCCTGTTACCGCTTGTGCCGGTCATTTTTACTATACCCAATGCTATACGACGGTGTAAATTCCATTTCTCAATGGCAAGGCCCAACATAAATCCTCCCATAAAAAGAAAGATCACAGAATCCATATAGTTGGGGGCTACACTTTTTATATCAGCAATTCCTAAAATCGGGAATAAGATCAATGGCATCAACGCAACAACCGGCATCGGCAAAGCTTCCGTCACCCACCAGGTGATCATTAATGTAGCAATAGATAAAACAATACAAGCTTTTTCTGCAATACCAAAAGGATTTACAAAATAAAAAAACAGGGCTATTGCAATGCCCGCAAATAAATAAATGAATTTGATCTGTTGCTTTGAAAAATTTGCCAAGCAGTTGATTTATCAGGAAAAATACAATCTATTTTGGTTTTCCGCTCACAAATGGATTTCCTTTTATATAGAATCTGTAAGGCAGGCTTGCATCTTTACCTGCATAATCAACGCCAATTCTCGGAGAAGCAGCCATATCCTTTCTATTCAAAACAAAACCATCTTCTGC
>Ga0209798_10001454_pt1 | contig 14254 bp, 15 predicted proteins | sample DOMMetBare3Fresh_FD_187475 | JGI IMG/M metagenome (GOLD analysis project Ga0209798, IMG submission 187475) | Wetland sediment microbial communities from St. Louis River estuary, USA, under dissolved organic matter induced mercury methylation -... | ecosystem: Environmental > Aquatic >...
CTCATGAGCGGACTGCAACTCACGGTTGACGGTGCTCCTGTGGACCTGTCGAAGACGATCACCTACAAAGGGATGATGTACAACGATGTCCCGAACCTTGCTTCGGCGCTCGGCTACACGAACGCGTCCTGGACGTTGAAATGCGACCTCACGTCCGAGTACGTCTGCCGGCTTTTGAAACACATGGACCAGCACGGCTACGCGCAGTGCACCCCACGCTTGAACGACACTGAGATCACGGCGGAGCCCGCCATCGACTTCACTTCCGGCTACGTGCTGCGGGCGCTCCACACCCTGCCGCAACAGGGCTCGAAAACGCCCTGGCGCGTACACCAAAACTACGTGAAGGATCTTTCAATGCTTCGGTTCGGCCGCGTGGACGATGGGACGATGGAGTTCAAACCGGCGCCGCGCAAGTTTCAGAACAATAAGGCTGAAAGCGTTCGCTAATTCCAGCCCAGGGTTGCTGCAACCCTGGGTTAGAAATGCGAAAAAGACTCTTCGCAACTCTGAAGGAGTTGCGACTGCTTTGCGAACAGCGAACCGCGACGCAACCCTTTCAGGGTTGCGCTGTCGTGAAGAGATGCGCTTCGTCCCAGGGTTTCAAGGCAAACCCTGGGCTGGAATTGGCGAACGCTTTCAGCGTAATTAAGGGCGCAGAGCTAGCGCTGGAGCCTGCCAACCAAATGAGCTCCATCGACGTTCGTCCCAGGCTGTGCAGCGTCATGCTCACACAGCGACTCCAGCTATTGACGTGGGATTACCTCGGGGGTATTCTGCGCCAGTCACGGGCTGGCAATAGAACCGTAACGGAGTTGCTAGTGAGAGACTCCGACTCACAAGACCTCGAAGTCTCACCTCGGTAAATTGATTTTTTTCACACCCATCACGAACAAGGCTAGCTCTGGTGCTTAACCCCTTCGTTAGGCTCTTTCGCTCAAAATGGATGCGGCGACAGAGACAACGCATAAAGCATCCCACCAATCTCGGAGGACAGAATGAAAAACGCACATTTCTCACGACGTGACTTCATCAAAAGCGCCGGTGTTGCTGGAGGGCTCTTATTACTCCAGCCGTCCGCCGGTGCGCAGACCAAGGATTTCATTTTTCGGAGGCGATGCAGAGATGCCGGTGCGATTGTCAGAAAAAATTTCAAGAATCTGACGGCGGCCGAACTCACAGCTTTCAAGAATGGCGTGTCGGTTATGAAATCACGCGCGGCTAGCAACCCGACCAGCTGGGCCTACCAGGCGGCCATTCACGGAACCACTGCTACGCCAGTTCAAACCGCCTGGAACACGTGCCAACACAACACCACGCATTTCTTTTCCTGGCATCGGATGGAGCTTTGCTTTTTTGAAAGGATTCTAAGAAAAGCCTCCGGTATGCCGAGTTTAGGATTGCCCTATTGGAACTACAGCGACTCCTCTGATCCGAATGCCCGCTTTCTGCCGGCCGCCTTCCGTACCCCGGCGAATGCAACCAACCCATTGTTCACCGCAAACCGTAACCCGAATCTCAACAACGGAACTGCACAGCTGTCAGCGTCGGCTGTCAGCCTGGCTTCCGCAATTCCGGGTCCGGTGGGTTTTTATCCGTTCAGCGGTAATGTCTACGGCACGCCGCACAGCGCTGTTCACGGTGGCATCGGCGGCTGGATGGGTTCAGTCCCGACCGCCGCTCAAGACCCGATTTTCTGGCTGCATCATTGCAACATAGATCGCCTATGGAACCGTTGGTTGGATGCCGGAGGGGGCCGGGCTAATCCGCCGGCCACGGATACGGTCTGGCACAATACAAAATTTACCTTTTTTGATGAGTTTGGTGAGCAGGTGCAAATGACCGGAGCGGAACTCTTAAACCCCAATGTGTGTGGATGCCGGTCCTGTTACGACGAGGAAACTGTCTTCACAATTTGGGAGATCGCCACCGAACGCCTGCGGTTAGTCGAACTCCAGATCGGCTTTTACAAAAAACCGCTGGTCCTGGACGCGCGGCGCCTGAAATTCGAAATAGAGTTTAACGATAAAGCGCAAGGAGCATTTGAACGCTCCTTAAAAGCCGCCAAACCCGAGGAGGAATTGCAATTCAAGCTCAACTTTGAAGGGTTGAAGGTTGAGAAACCTGTCGACTTCTTCTATGAGGTCTATTTGAACCTTCCCGACAACATCCAGGAACCGAATTACACAATGGAGAACTACGCCGGAAACCTGGCGTTTTTTGGCGCCGAGCAAACGCATGCACGGCACGGAGAAAAAGCTGAGTTGACATTTAGCGCCAACATTACCGCCGGTGTAAAAAGGCTAAAGGCCTTCCAACAGCAAAGAAGCGTCTCGGTTACCCTCGTGCCGAGCGCACTCGAAACAAGAGCTGGCAAGCGTTTGCCGGTTCGCTCCGATGCCAGGATCACAGTCGATCAAGTTAGCTTGAGTGTCGACGAACCCGACAGATAAGTTGAAGGTGATTGGGCTGACACTGCGGCGAGGCTAAGTCTCGCCGCAGTTCATACTTTAAGCAGCACGGCTACGCGCGGGCACCCCATGAGTATGGATCCGTTCACTTGGGCTTCAGTCCCGGAAGGGCGAAATGTTTATAGGCGCAGAATCCGAGCAGAGCCGTCTCAGCTCCGACAAAGGTCTAACTTCTTGTTTTCCTGGCAAGATTTGTCTGACCCAGGTTCCCCCGTCCCGTAGGGACCCAATGTTTATAGAACGGGCGAGGTCCGAGAAATTCTCCTCGCTCCAGCGGAGCGAAACCGAAGCTGTCTTAGGTAGCAACCCCGGAAACATTGCGCTCCGCTGGAGCGCCGGTCACCTTCATAACCGTTTATCTATAAACATTTAGCTCCGCTGGAGCCGGCCCATTCTGGTCGCTCACTAGCCTTCTGGTCCCAGGCACTCCTCAGCGCGGTAGCCGGATTTAATCCGGCGTCTGATCCAAGACCTGACGGTCGTGGCGACTTTGGGTTACGGTCGTTTAAGATCTGTTCACGGTCTGGCAAAGCGATGTAAACTGCCACCACGTATTCCAAGAGTGTCTGGATGGTGGACTCCAAACTGTGATATTCGCCGGACGCTAATCCGGCGCGGGTTCGACTCCATGCCACTGCGCCGCCAATTAACACTCCCGCTGTGAGGCCATAGAAATGAAACTCCCAGGATCATTATCAAGACCAGACATCGCAACCAAAGTCGACACACTCTGGTCCAACACTCCAACCAGCGTCGCAAGAGTCTGGACCATCGTCGGCCTGGCGCTTCTGGCCGTCTCCTTCCCGACCTACGCCCAGAATGGCGCCCAAAATACGAGACGCTCTACAGCGCCGCCCGCTATTTCGTCAGCGAGTTCCGTAAAGGCCACGAATGACTGGCTGCAATTCCGCGGCCCAAATGGCACTGGCGTCGCAGACGGCCCTACTCTGCCCGCGCAATTTGGCGCTAAGAAGAATCTCGCCTGGAAAGCAGTGGTACCGTTCGGGCGATCATCGCCGGTGGTCACGGCTGATCGCGTTTTCCTGACGGCCAGTGAAGGCGACAAACTAGTCACGCTCGCCCTCGATCGAAAAACCGGAAAACTGTTGTGGCGTCGTGACGTTGTCCGCGCGCGCCACACACCCATCTACAAGGCCAACGACGCTGCTTCACCAACGCCGGTGAGCGACGGGAAGAACGTCATCGTCTTTTTTGCCGATTTTGGCTTGATCAGTTACGGACCGGATGGAAGCGAGCGTTGGCGCGTCCCCTTAGGACCATTCAGTAGTTTCTACGGCATGGCCGGCTCGCCGGTGCTCGCGGGAAACACACTGGTGCTGGTGGCCGACCAGCGGGCAAACTCATACATCCTTGCCGTTGATGCGCGAAACGGAAAAGTTCTTTGGAAGAAAGACCGGACGAATTACGAAGGGTGGTCCACTCCGGCTGTCTACACACCCAAAAACGCGCCGGCCCAACTCCTGGTGCTGGGTTCAAATACACTGGATGGCTATTCGCTCGATAAAGGAGAGCGATTGTGGTGGGTCACGAAAGTAGGAACATATCCGAAGGGAGTGCCCGCTCTCAGCGGCGACATGGTTTACGTAAACGGCGAAGGCGCCGATCAGCCGTTTTTACCGTCCTACGAAGACAGCCTGAAGAAATATGACAAGGACAACGATCAACGAATCCAGCATGAGGAGATGAAGGTCGAGCCGCAGATGCAGGAACATTTTGGCTGGCTCGACGCCAACAGCGATGGCCATATCGATCGAGCGGAATACGACTTTGTGCGCACCGGCACCAGCACTTCCGGACATGGGATTACGGCTGTCCGGCTGGCTGGCGGCGCCGGTGATGTCACATCAACGAACGTTGTCTGGCGACTGAAGAAATCCTATCCAAATATTCCCTCGCCCCTGGTCTATCGTGACGTGATGTACCTGATGAAAGAAGGAGGCATAGTCACGAGTTTAAATCCCGCGACTGGGGAGGTTTTGAAAATGGGCCGCACGCCTGAGGCGCTCGAAGAATACTACGCATCGCCGGTAGCGGCCGATGGAAAGATCTTCATGGTAAGTGCGAGCTGCAAGGTAACGGTGCTTAAAGCAGGCGCGCAATGGGAAATCCTGGCAACCAACGATCTTGACGAAGAGTGCTGGGCCACGCCGGCAATCGCCGGCAACAGCTTAATCATTCGCACGCGCAGTTCGTTGTATTCCTTCGCGGATGGGGTGAAGTAGAGATGAGCAAATATCGTCAGCGCGGCTATATGGACAGTGATCGCGAGTCGGAGCGACCAAAGTCGCAATCCAAGCCGCAATCAAAACCTCCCGATCGTGAGGGCCCGCGCTCGCCACGCATGATGGCCTTTAGCGAGGCGTCGAAGTGCAGCGCGTGCGGAGCCAAGACTCCCGCGAACATCAACTTCGACAGTACTTGCCCAAAGTGCAAGGCTGACCTTCACAGCTGCCGGCAGTGCACACATTTCGATCCGGGGGCGCGCTTCGAATGTAATAAACCGATCCCCGCACGGATAGTGAACAAACACGCGCGCAACCAGTGCGAACTGTTCGCGGCTCGAATTGTGGTCGAGCGCGAAACCTCATCAGGCCCGCCGACAAATGCTCGGGACGCGTTCGCCAAACTCTTTAAGAAATGAAATGTACACCGAAGGTGTTGGCTAATTTTAGCCCAGGGTTGCGCTTTCGCAACCCTGGGAACTAGACGCCTTTAGTTTGAGTTTATTCGCAACTCTGAAAGAGTTGCGAGGGAGTCCGCAATTAAACACGGTCGCGCAACTCTTTCAGAGTTGCCTTATTGATAATTGCGGCGCGCGATCCCAGGGTTGCCAGGACGCAACCCTGGGCTGAAATTCGCCAACACCTTCGGTGTTAGCTTGTGGAAGAGTTACCGCTTTTCAGGCGGGAGCGAGATTATCCTGGCGGCGAAGCGTGCATGCTCTTCCGGGTCAACGGGTTTATGCCTTACATGCGTGCTCGCCGGGTCTTTGCCAAGATAGTTGTCGCCTTTCCAGTTCTTCGACGGTCGGATGGGTCTCGGCACAAAGCCACCACCACAGTTCGGACAGACGTTTTTCAGGATGTCGTCAACGCACGCAGCACAGAACGTGCACTCGTAGGTACAGATGCATGCCGCAAGCGAAGTCGGCGGCAACGGCCGATTGCAATTCTCACAAGTTGGTCTCAGTTCAAGCATGAGCAGAGGGCGCAAAGAGCTAAGAGCAAAGAGCTAAGAGCCTAAGACACTTTCTTGTTAGTCGCAATCTTTATAAACTCCGTTCCTCTTTGACGTTCCGTTACGGTTCGAAGACAGCAATCGCCCGCACAGGCGAGCCGGTGCCTCCGCGTATCTTGAGCGGCAGGCCGATAAAACGAAAGCGTCCCCGACCTGGCAGCCGGTACAGATTGATCAGGTTTTCGTAATGCGTAAAACCCATCTCTCCACAGACGCGATGAACTTCGTTATTAGAAACGTGTCGTACACCTGGCGCTGCCGGTTCCACACCAAAAGCCGCAATTCCCTGCCGGCCAAGCCAGCGCGTCGCCTCTGTGCTGACCCCAGGACCGTTGTGCCAATCATCGGTCCCGAACGCTCGTCGATAATGATCCGTGTACAGCAACACCGTATCACCCGGTTTGATTTCGAGACCGGTCTTGGATAAGGCGCGTTCTAAATCAGCAGTTTCAATCAATTCCCGCAAACCTTTAGCGGACAAATCCAAACAGATGGCCTCCGTATAGAACATCGTCAGCGACATGGTGTCGATAGACTGTCCCCGGTACTGGCGGGCCATGTGGTTAATGGCATCAACGTGCGTACCGGTATGTTCACTCAGTTCCAATCGGTTGACCGCTGGTGAAACGATGTCGCTATTGGTAATGCCCTCCAATTCCTCATGTGATTGGTGTATGGTGATTTTCACTCCCGGGAGACTGGGAAACACTGGCATCCCAGTAAAGATCTCCTGACTCAGGTCGATTATTTCAACCATATGTTCAATCGCCTCTCTGAGCTATGCACCCTGCGTAGATGAGAATCATATCGCCCTTCTTCGCCTTCAGGGTGGCGCCAAAGGGAGTACCTTAGGATTCCTCTGTGCGCTTCAACTCCGCCAGCACGATTGCGATGAAACCCAGCAACTGATCCAGCGAGTGAAATCGCGTTGCCATGCACGAGGCTACGTGCTCAACCCGGCCCTCGAAGCGGCCGTTTTCAATCTCTGTTTTCGCTCGAAACTGGATCACGAAAGCAGCATTGTATTGCCATTGTTCCATCGGAGAGGGAAACTACAGCAAACGCGCATATTCAGTCACAAACCTGCCGTAAAGCTTCCGTAACGTTTGGTGAAGCTGGTGGGGAGCGAAAACCGGATGGAACTGGATCCCTTCTCTCTTTCCCCTGGCCAACAAGTGTCTGAGGAGAGCAGCGGATGCTTCCGCGAGGTTCGAGAGGATCAGCCTCTCCGCTCCACCGAAACCGCATATCAGCGGAGTTTGTTGCGCGCTTTTCCATCTCACTTTCAAAGGGTTGATGACTTGGCCTCGTCTCGATGCACACCCCCGATTGAGAATGCTGGCAAACAGACCGCTATGTACTCTGCCCCGTCTGATGCGGGGCTGCTGTACTGAACCCATTCTCCCCGCCGGCTGAGAATGGCCTGCCCTGCCCTGACCTCGAAGGTCTCGGTCCTGGTTTTGACCGCCAGCATGCCTCGCAGTACAACGGTGTACTCATCGAACTCCGGCGTCTGACCCGGCTCTTCCCACCCGCCAGGACTTATCATTCGTGCGATACTCACGGTAGCGGTATCCGTGTTCACGCGACCAAAATACTCTTCGATAATCTTTGGCTTGTTGCCTTCAGCCTGGATAATCGATGGATCACTAATAAGCATTGGCATCAACGAACCCTCCACTCGAAAACTCGCATAACGTTGTCCTAAACTGCTCGATTCTTCAACTCCCCCTGCGCCAACTCAACCATCGCTTCGCTGCTGTTAGTTCCTGGTAAACATGCGGCCTCTTTTGCTTAAGGAAAGTCAAGCCCGCCGGCGTTGCCTGGACCAACGAGCGCCCATTGGTGAAGACCGTCTTCACGAGCCCGCGATCAGTCGCGTCCTCCCAGATGGGAAGCTTTGGACAGGATGTACGCCACGCATCCATAGTCTCATCGTAGCGGCGTTCCTTCCGCCGCACCCATTCCACCAGATCCAGCATTAGATTTTCGAGAGTATCAGTCATACTGCTATAGCCGCCAGCGCGGCGCGTTCATCAGCGCGCCGGGCCGTTCGGGCGGCGGTCCCTGCCTCCTGGCACTGGCAAAAGCGGCCCGACGAAAACCCCTTTTGTATTGCCAGCGCTGCCACAAGAGCGGACAATAGCCCCGCCGCGCCTTCCAAGTCGTAAATTTGCCGTAAAGCTTCGGTAACGTTTGGTGATTAATGTGGGGAGTGAGAAACGGATATTTTTCGATCCTTTTGCTCTGGACACGGCCAACGAATGCCTTTGGCGAGGTTCGGATGCCATCAAGCTCAGGCCTAAGGCCTTCGCGGTGATTAACTATCTGGTCGGACGCCCGGGTCAGCTTGTCACCAAAGACGAACTCCTCAACACGGTTTGGCCGGAAACCTTCGTCGGCGACGCAGTTCTCAAAGTCGCTATTCGTCAGCTCCGCGAGGCTCTCGACGACAATCCAAAATCTCCGCGCTTCATCGAAACCGCACATCGTCGCGGGTATCGGTTCATTGGCAGTTCAGAGATGGCCCCAGTCCGTACCGCAAATTTCGACGGCCAACGCGGCAGGCTCGTGCCGTCAATCCTGCGCACCAGCGATTCAGCTGTGGAAGTTGTGGGACGCGAGTCAGTTCCTGCAGGACGCACCGAAGGCGCAAGATTACGCAGAGGTTGCGCTCAAGGTTTCTAGCGAGCATGGGTTAGCGCTATATCAGGCGATGGCGACGATTACGCGCGCCTGGGCGTTGAACGTGCAGGATGGGCAGGAACCAGCGATCGAGGAAATGCGACAGGGGATTGCGGCGCTTCAAGCGACCGGTACTGAACTTGTTCATCCGCACTATTCGGCTCTGCTGGCCGAGGCTCTATGGCGAAACGGCGCGCCCGGTGAATCACTTCGGATCCTGGATGAAGCGATTGCGGCCGTCAATCGCACAGGGGAAAGATATTATGAGGCTGAGCTCTATCGTCTCAAGGGCGAAGTCTTGTTGATGGAAACAAGAGGCCCGGAAGTCTCGCAGGCCGCCATGGCTGGAAAGACCGTGGTTGACACCGAGCCGACAGTGCTCGCTAACGCCGAAGCGTGTTTTCATCAGTCGATAAGGATCGCCCAACAGCAAAAAGCGAAGTCCTGGGAACTGCGCGCGGTCATCACCCTCGCCCGCCTATACCAGACACAGAAGAAACAGAAAGTAGCGCGGAATTTGCTTAGGCGAATCTATGACGAGTTCACCGAGGGATTCGACACGGCGGACTTGCGCGTAGCGAAGGAACTGCTTGAGGCACTGCGTTAAGGAGTGCATCCGCACCCCTAAGTTCCGTTGAATTACAATAGGTCTCTTCTCTCTCACGGCGGCGACACGGGTTCGCCTCCCGTACGGGACGCCAATCTATCCAACGTATGATAGACCCGCACCGCGATGCCGAAGAGGAAGAAGATGCGGGTCGGATCGCCGACGAGCACCTGGGCGCGGTTGAAGGCAAACCTGCCCCCACCCCGAAACGAGCGCCGGTAGTAGCGTTGACCTTCGATCAGATTCCGCGCTTCATTCGTTCGCGTCAGGACCAGCGGGGTTTCGGGGGTGGTTGCGAGCGTGTTGCGCTTCTTCGATGGTGTGGAACTTGAAGACGCCGCGCGGGTAGCGCTTCGGAGCGATCGCCCAGTAGCGGGCGCAGTGTCGCAGGAAGCGCTCGAAGTCCGGCCGCCGGGATTCGGGCAAGGGCGCGTTGTTCATTTCCTCGATCGAGCGGAATTTCTGCACCGGCATGTCAGCCCTCATCTTTCAAATCAAAGCGTTCGCGCAGCGCGGCGGCGTCCAGGTGGTCCTGTGTCCGAACGGTCCCCTTCTTTAGCCGATAGAGCGCTGCTGGTGTCGCGACCCACACGCGGGTGCCCGCGATTTCCTTGATCTCAGCGTCGACGGTTTCGAATCTGGCTGTTTCGCCAAGGCGCGTGAGTATATCGAAGTACAGATCCCCCGTTGGCGGACAGTAACGGATGGCTGGGTATTCCCCCAGCAGATCGGCGGAGGATATCTCGTCGATGTGCGGGTCGCCATCGTACGCCTCGCGCAAGGAAGCGCGAAGCCGTTCGACGTTTTCTGGTGTGGCGCGGATGAAAAGATCCAGATCTTCCGTCGCGCGCACGAGGCCATGGAACCCCATCGCCGCCGCCCCAATGAGCACGTACTCGAGGCCCGAGGCCTCAAAGGCGCGCAACACGCGGATGATCTCGTCTCGGTCCACTCGGCTAGGATAGCGTGTCGACAGGCGCGCGTCACCTCAGCACAGTGTTTCTCAACAATCCTCTACAAAGGTACATTGTCGAATCTTTCGCTGTTTGCTTCCATTACTCGTGTGCGTGGCATTTGTTGTGAATCGGTCGCCAGTCAGCCGGTAAAGATCGTCGTAGGTGTAATTGACGCTCGGCCAGGCGTCAGTTCTTCAAAGGGTCTCAAAGCATGGCCGCCGGCGTGGCGCCGGGCAAAATCAGCATCACGTCAAATTCATGGATTAAGCGGGTAGCGCGAACGTCAAAGTCTTTTGTCCGACTACCGAGAATGGGTCGCAACGCCCGGAGATCGATCAGCGTAAAAGAGTCTTGGTAAACGAGGTCCGCGAGGAAGCCCACACCTTGATCATCAAAGGAACTTGCAGGCCCCGGCACAAGACTCATCGTTGAAGGATTGAACCGTGCGTGCTTCACAGTTCGTGGAGGTCCGACTTAAAGATGGAACGACTTTCCGCCTTCGAGGACCGCGGCTTCGGCTGCCAGATCACCGATGTCATAAACCTCGGTCATGTCGCGGCCACGCACCATGTGGCTGGCGCCAAACTTGAAGAGAGTTCGCGGCGCACGCCTTTTTGCTTTCTCACTCCGCCAGTAACGCACAAATATCTGCCTTAAAACCACCTTCTCCCGTTTTAGCAGAAGTGCCCAGCGAGCCTCTGGAAGGCATTTGGGTCAACCCGAACCTTCGTGGTACGCAGCTTGGTCTTCGCTGCATTTCGCAGTCGGCTCGAACGCTGCTGGCGAAAACAAAGTCGCTGTGCGGTCTGGTCAATAAGAAAAACGTCTCAGCGCAGAAGATGTATCAGCGTGCGGGCTTCAAACTGCGAAGTACGTACGACACGATCTTTGTTTGAAACCGACGAGTGGCACGCTGGCGAAGCGAAACTAAACGACCCTGCCAGCGTCAGCTTTGAAAGCTGAACCAGCAGGGTCCTTTTTTCTGGCAGAGCCGGCGGGACTCGATCTGAGCACGAGCAGCTGCAGCCAGCACCCTATGCCATAAGCGGGGGGCGACTCATGGCACTACCCTGAAGGGCGTTTGCACGTAGAGAAACTCGCCGGCCGGCAGGATGTTACCAAGGAAACCCGTCGCCATACCCAAGCCGTCGTTGTGCCAGTCGGACATCGTCAAGTAAACAAGGACCTGATACTCCCCAGGCGCCCCCGCAGGCGGGATGATGACGGGGAACCCATGCATCGGCAGGCGGCCGACCTCGTCAACCGAGAGGTCAATCCCGAGATCAGGGTTTGCGATGGGGCCGATCAGTGGGAGGAGCTGGCCAAAGAATTCGTGCGCCCGGACCAGACGGAAGGAACGCTGCGGATCGAAGTGGTGCTCGGCGACCAGCACATTGGCTGGAAACGTTCGCACCTCGACGCGGATGTCCGTGAGCTTGCTCATAAAGTCCTCGGCCGGGCTGCTCGAGTGGAAATTGTAGCCCATCTCTTGGAGCGCGGCGCGGAGAGGCGGCTCGTAGGACTTGTTCGTGTACCAGAGGAAGTTACCCACAGCGAAGCTCGAGCCCTCCGGGACCGCAACCGGGAACGCGGACGCGCAGGTATTGGGGAACGGCGACGGGTCGGGTGGAACCATGTCCATCTCCCAGGAAATCACTGGCAGGTTGACCTTCCACACCTCGTTCAGATCCTCGCACCACCACGTGAGAGTGTGTGGCACATCTCCCTGAACCGAAACCGGCGCCTGCGCCACCTTTGGATTCCGGGAAGCCGATTTGATCCGCCGATCGAACACGAAGGGGCGGATAGACGTCCGCGATGCGGCAGCTTGTGGACGGCCTTGGGGAACTCGGAAAGCGTTTTGCGCGAGTCCGACTTGTTTCCCGCCCAGCCAGAGGATGGCGAGAATGAGAATTAAAAATCCAACCTTCAGGGCTGACTGTGATGATTTCGTATCTTTCATGGTGAATCTCCTTTCACGGCCTGCTTCTTCAGCAGACGATGTGTAATTTCGTTATTTGTTTTCCGGGCAAGAGCTTCAGCAGATCGCGCAGCCGGAAGCGTTGCCGGCCCGTCAGGTGATCCCGACTGAGACTGGCCGGTTGCTGGCCTGATTCATCCGTCGCGCGCGGGCCCTCCAGTGATTCGCTGCCGATGTCTATGACAGGCAACTCAGGGATGGCAGTGGTTTCCACAACATCGCTGGCGGCCTGAATCACCATGACCTGCCGGCTGTACCTCGTGATCTCAATGCGGCACATCTTCTTCATGTCGAAATCCTTCGTTGCTTCCGTTCCGATCTGAATGGCTTTAGCTCAGAGCGTGCTCTATAATTGCGGCCATCCGCTCCCTCCGCCGCACCAAACCGCCGGGGGTTTTCCCTGTGCCGGGCACCATAGCTGCAAAGCTTTGTGCACGTAACGAAAGTTGGCTGAAAAGGAGAGGAAAGTTTCGCGAAAACTTCGCGAAACGTGACTGATTCGGCTCCCGCAAATGCGTCTAATTCGCCTTGAGCAACGACACGATCCATCTGGTTGAGGAATTTACTCTCGACCTCGCGCGCGGCTGCCTGACGGATGCGGGCAAGGAAGTGCATCTCCGCCCTCTCACTTATGAGGTGCTCAAGTATCTGGTCCAAAACAGAGGGCGCCTGATCAGCAAAGATATGCTCATCGAGGAGGTGTGGCACGGGCGAGCCGTGACGGACGGTGCTCTCGGCAAGTGTATTGAAGAATTGCGGGAAGCACTGGGCAAGGACGCTTTCAAATACCTTCGCAACATTCGTGGTCGCGGCTACATCTTCGACTTTGAGGCGGAGGCAGAAGAAACGATCGCCGCGTCAGAGCAGGTTGACGTTCTCCGAGTGGTGGTCGTGGACCAGGAGAAGGACGGCCTGCTATACACGGCGGGAGAAATCCGAAAACACAAACTCCTTTATGCCATTGCCTTGTCGGTTCTATTGGTCGCGACGGGTGGGCTGGGATACTGGTTCTTTGGCGTTCGTTCCTCGAATACAACGCAAATCAACTCAGTTGCCGTGCTGCCATTTCTGAACGAGAGCGGAAACCCCGAGGTAGAGTATTTGTCGGACGGGGTGACCGAATCACTCATCAACAGCCTTTCGCAACTGCCGAACGTGCGTGTTATGGCGCGAACCACTATGTTCAGCTTCAAGGGAAAGGCGATAGATCCCCAGGCTGTCGGCAAAAAGCTAAGCGTGGACGCCGTGCTCATGGGCAAAGTCGTGCAGCGCGGCGACAGCCTCATTATCCAAACCGATTTAGTGAATGTTTCCGACGGCTCGCAGCTGTGGGGCGAGCGCTACAACCGGAAAACCTCTGACATTCTCGCCGTGCAGGAAGACATCTCCCGCGAGATAGTTGGCAAACTGCGGCTCAGATTGAGTGGAGAGCAAGAGCAGCGCATTGCCAAACGCTATACGGAGAACACAGAGGCTTACCAGCTTTACCTTCTGGGCCGCTTCCACTGGAACAAATTCACCGAAGAGGGAGTGAGAAAGAGTATTGATTACTACAATCAGGCGCTGGCCAAAGATCCCAATTACGCTCTTGCTTACTTCGGGTTGTCTGATGCTTACCAAATACTCGGCCAAATTGGGTCGCGTCCAAACGACGTGTGCCCCAAGGCATTAATTTATGCGGAGAAGGCACTGGCGGTGGATCCGACACTACCCGAAGCACACTTTACACGGGGAGCCTACGAGCTGTGGTACGGTTGGAGCTGGACGATCGCGGAGCAGGAGTTGAAGCGCGCCTTCGAACCCAACACGAACGTTGCGGGAGCCCATGATTTGTACGGCCAATTCCTGTCAGGGATGGGGCGCTTTGATGAGGCTATCCCCCATAACAAACGCGCCCTGGAACTGGATCCTCTTTCACCCCTGGCCAATTCGAATTTGGGGGTGGTCTACTATTACGCGCGCCGGTACGACCTGGCGATTGAGCAAAACCGGAAGGCGATGGAGTTAGATACGAACTTTATCTTTGCTTCTCTGTATGTCGGTTGGGCCTATGGCCAACAGGGGAAGTACCAGGAGGCCATCGCCGAGTTGCGCAAGACGCGCAATCTGCCGGGCGGTTTTACCCCGGCCACCTCGGAACTCGGATACGTCTATGCCGTCTCTGGCCAGCGGACTGAAGCTCAAAAGCTGCTCGGGGAGTTGCACGAGCGGGCCAAGCGAGAGTTCGTTGACCCTTACTACATCGCCATCGTCTACCTCGGTCTGGGCGAGCAAGAAGAGGCCCTCGCCTGGCTCA
>Ga0209798_10001455_pt1 | contig 14253 bp, 12 predicted proteins | sample DOMMetBare3Fresh_FD_187475 | JGI IMG/M metagenome (GOLD analysis project Ga0209798, IMG submission 187475) | Wetland sediment microbial communities from St. Louis River estuary, USA, under dissolved organic matter induced mercury methylation -... | ecosystem: Environmental > Aquatic >...
AAAAAAAGCTGCCTGTTTCTTGATATCGCAAAACCTTACTGCGCTGACTCCCTTCAACCAGAACCTTGACAGTACCGTCAGGTAGCTTCAGTAACTGTAAAATATTAGCCAAGGTACCGACCTCATAAAGATCAGTAAAATCCGGCTCATCAACTTCAGCTTCTTTTTGTGCGACCAGCAACACCTGCTTGTTATCCTTCATAGCGGCATCCAGTGCATCAATAGATCGCTCCCGGCCGACAAACAACGGAATAACCATGTGCGGATAAACCACCACATCTCTGAGTGGTAAAACTGGAATCAAGTTATCTTTTTGTTGTAGCTCTTTCATTTCGTGCGTTTTCATAAACGGAACCTTTAACCATTTCTTGGATTAGAAGATTATGAGGGCGCTAATTAAAATAGCAAGTATTCAATATCAAATATTAAGAGTGCTTCTCATAGTACCGTACCTCGACCAGCTCAGTGCGAACGGTTTTTATTTTATTATATGGTAACTATTCAGCGTTTTCTCGCACGATGCCTGATTGTACTGTCAGTTCGACCAACGGGACGACTTGCATGGATGCAGGAGGTAGAGCACCAACAGTAGGCGCTTTAGGCGACGCAGGAGCAGTTGCCGAGAAATCTTGAGCGTTGGCATATGACTAGAGGCTTAAGATTCCTCGCTGCGCTCGGAATGACAAGGGGCGCTGAATAGTTACTATTAATGAATTACAATTGTGAAGCCGTAGATTTGTCAAACAGTCAAGCCCATAAACACCACCCGTTTTTAAAGGCTTCTTGAAAATATAAAGCCATCCGTTCCATTAATTGGCTATGCATTAAGGACGTGAAGTTTTATATTTTTTTCGTGTCCACCATAGTTGTTTTTAAATTGTCGCGCAAAAAAAAGGGGCTTTAAAAATAAAGCCCCCCCCTTTCTATCTAAAACAGTAATATCAGGATTCGGATGAGGCCTTTTTCTTTTCGGTTTCATATACCAAAAAAGGCTCAGAGTGGCCTAAAATAACACTTTCATCGACTACTACTTTGCTAATATTATCTGCTGACGGCAACTCATACATAGTATTCAGCAAGACATTTTCAACAATAGTTCTCAGTCCTCTGGCACCGGTTTTCCTCTCCATAGCCTTGCGAGCAATTGCGCTTAAAGAATCATCGCGAAACTCCAGTTCAGCACCTTCCATCTCAAATAAGTGCTTATACTGCTTGGTCAGTGCATTTTTTGGCTCAGTCAATATTTGCACCAAAGCCTGCTCATCCAACTCTTCTAGCGTTGCTATAATGGGCAATCGACCGACAAACTCAGGAATCAATCCATATTTTATCAAATCTTCAGATTCGACTTCTGCAAACAGTTGCCCGATGTTTTTAGATTCATCCTTGGTTTTAACATCAGCTGAAAAACCTATGCCGCCTTTTTCAGAACGCGCCTTGATAACGCGATCCAGACCGGCAAAAGCACCACCCACAATAAATAGGATATTAGCAGTATTAACCTGCAAAAATTCCCCTTGCGGATGCTTGCGCCCCCCTTGCGGCGGCACCGAAGCGATAGTGCCTTCAATTAATTTAAGTAAGGCTTGCTGAACACCTTCACCTGAAACATCACGAGTAATAGATGGGTTATCAGATTTTCTGGAAATTTTATCAATTTCATCAATGTAAACGATACCGGTTTCAGCCTTTTCCACATCATAATCACATTTCTGTAGAATTTTCTGAATAATATTTTCTACGTCTTCACCCACATAACCGGCTTCAGTCAATGTGGTGGCATCGGCTATAGTAAATGGCACATCCAGCAAACGCGCCAATGTTTCAGCCAGCAAGGTCTTACCTGAACCGGTGGGTCCAATCAATAAGATATTACTTTTTGCTAATTCAACAACGTCTTTTTTCGACTTACTGCGCAAGCGTTTATAGTGATTATAAACAGCCACCGCCAATATTTTTTTTGCTCGTTCCTGACCGATCACATAGCCGTCGAGTTCTTCTTTTATTTCTTTTGGTTTAGGTAAATCATTGCCCCCAAAAGAAGAAGAATCATCCTGCAATTCGTCTTTTATGATGTCGTTACAAAGCTCGACACATTCATCACAAACATAAACTGAAGGCCCGGCAATAAGTTTTCTTACTTCATGCTGGCTTTTACCACAAAAAGAACAATAAAGTAATTTATCGTCATCTTTGCCGCTCTTATCATTACTCATAAATCAGCCCCCTGCAACCATCACTGATGTTTTAACTTTCGATAAAGCCTAGCATATCGAAATACCAAAAGAATACCAACCTTTAATGGTCAGAACCTGTTGCTCTATTCGCTAATACTTTATCAATCAGACCATAGCTCACTGCATCATCAGCGCTTAAGAAATTATCTCTATCCGTATCTTGCTGAACTTTTTCCAACGGCTGTCCAGTATGGAAAGACAGAATTTTGTTCAGCTTGTCTCTGATGGACAGAATTTCTTTGGCATGGATGTCAAAATCAGAAGCCTGCCCCTGAAAACCACCTAATGGCTGATGAATCATCATTCTGGAATGCGGCAAACAATACCGTTTATCTTTAGCTCCGCCTGTTAGCAGCAATGCCCCCATACTGGCCGCTTGACCTATACATAGCGTACTCACATCCGGCTTAATAAACTGCATGGTGTCATAGATTGACATACCCGCAGTTACTGATCCGCCTGGGGAATTGATATATAAATGAATGTCCTTATCAGGATTTTCTGATTCCAGAAAAAGCAATTGAGCAACCACCAGATTGGCCATGTAGTCCTCAACCTGACCCACTAAAAAAATGACCCGCTCTTTTAAAAGCCTTGAGTAAATATCGAAAGAACGTTCACCCCTTGCCGTTTGTTCAATAACGATAGGAACTAATCCACCCGCCGCTTCCAAAGCCTTCGCTTGATTCATTACATGCTGTTTATACATTTAAACTCCTTACCGTTTCTGTCTATCCATAACATCATTAAAATTAACCGCTTCATCAGTTACTTTTGCCTGAGCAACTAACCATTCAACGGTCTGATCTTCCAAAACCATTTGCTGAACATCGTTCAAACGGCTTTCATCGGAGTAGTACCAGGCAACCACATCGTCAGGATGCTCATAACTTTTCGCCATGTCCTCTATAGTGGAGCGTACTTTACTACCATCTAATTTAATAGCATTTTTTTTGATAATCTCGCCTAATATCAGACCTAATGCCACCCTGCGCTTAGCTTGTCCTTCAAACGCATCTCTTGGCAACTTTAGGTCTTCCAGCTTCATTTTCTGTCTTTTAGCTGTTTCGATATAAGGCTTCATCAAGCTTTCAACTTCTATATCGACCAGCGTATTGGGTACAGTCAGTTGAATTTTTTCATATAAAGCATCCATTACCGCGTTTTTCAACAGGCCACGCATGGCCTGCTCCAACTCTCTTTCCATGTTGTTTCTGACATCGTCACGGAAAGACTCAACTGAGCCATCCTCAATGCCATAAGCCTTAACAAAATCTTCATCAATTTCGGGTAGTACGGGTTCTTCAACCTTAATAACATCCACTTCAAATTCAGCAGCTTTACCTGCCAGCTTTGCATTATCGTAATCTTCTGGAAAATTTAATGTAAAAGTTTTATTAGCGCCAACTTCAAGGCCCACCAGATTGTCTTCAAATCCGGGAATCATTTTCTTTTCGCCGCAAACCACCGGGAAGTCTTCTACTCTGCCATCGGTAAAATTCTCACCTTCTGAAACACCTGAAAAACTGATAGTAATCCGGTCACGTTCTTGCGAAGGCCGCTCAACAATTTGCCAACTTAGCTTTTGGGTCCTTAACTTGTCAATCATGTCATCAACATCACTATCGCTGACTGTAGCCACCGAACGCACTACTTCGAGCCCATCAACACCTGCCAGTGATATCTCAGGATAAACCTCAAACACAGCTGTGTATTTAAAACCTTCGCCCTCATCCAGCGGCTCAATGAGTGGATGTCCGGCAGGCTTTAGATCCTGATCCTGCAAGGCATCATAATAAGTATCTTTAATCAAATCACTAGCAATTTCACCACGAATTCTGGCACCAAACATTTTTTTAACGACATGCTGAGGCACTTTACCAGGACGAAAACCATCAACTTTAACGCTGCTCGCTAACGACTTTAATCGCGCCGCCATTTTCTCCTGAACAATAGCTTCCGGGACACTAACAGTCATTTTTCTGCTTAATTCAGATGTCTTTTCGACAGAAACTTGCATTTCTTTACCTCACACAATTTATAGAAGAGTTTTATGAATACCGGTAGACGGCTTAAAAGAACTGAAAACAAAACGATGAATCGCCCTGTTTTATAGAATTGGGTGGTGCGAATGGAGAGACTCGAACTCTCACAGGATAACCTACTGGAACCTAAATCCAGCGCGTCTACCAGTTCCGCCACATTCGCATTTTGATTTAACGCGGCATTATATTTGCTTGCCCGCTACTTAACAAGCTATATTTTGCATCTTATTCACAATCAAACACTTACTGATACAGTAAATCCCAAAAGTCGAATTTCATCCGCAAATGCCTTCATTGTTTCAGATGACAAGGCCTCCAGCCGCAATGCTTCCGGTTGCATCGAAGGCCTTGCTATCGTATACAACATCACTTGCTGCAATTCACAGCCTTTTTTTTTGATGCTCTTTAGCAAGCTGAGGAATGCCTGCCTTTCCCTGGCAGAAAAACCTTGTTTATCATAATCGACCAAACAGGTTTGAAGCTTTGTCGTACATAATTTTGCCGAAAGCATCAGGTTTTCCACGCCTGCCTTTAAGCTTTGCCCGGAATTATTAATCAAAGCCCGCCCCTCTTCTGTAGCGCTATCCAGCTTAAACCAGACTTCTCCACCATAAGACTTCAATATCTTCAATCCAGCCTGAACTTTAGCTTGATGCACCAGGCTACCATTGGTAATTAGCACATAATTACTGTGAGGGAGAACCCCTGCCTCTGTTGCTATTTTGCCAATCAGCTCTACCGCCTTGGCAAATTCTTTTAAGCTGGTCGGCTCGCCATTGCCTGCAATAGCAATATCTTTAATCATCCGCTTATCTTCATCAACCTGAAAACGCTCATAGAAATCACCCTTTAACACATCATCAAGAAAAAACCTTAACTCATCTTCCAGCAACTTAAAATCCATTTCAGGCGCAGCGCCAATTTTTAAATCAGGCACCTGACAATAAATGCAACGCCAATTGCACGCATTATTGGTATTAAAATTTATACCTATGGACAAGCCGCCCATGCGCCTGGAAATAACCGGATAAACATATTTTAATCCGGCAATATCGGAACGATGATTAGTTGTTGTTAATTTCGACACCATAACCCTGCTTGGAAGTGATTTTTAATGATATAATTCTACGGTGTTCTATCGCTTTTCATCTAAGTTTTTTAGAAGCGGGGTATCTACTTCACTCTCGTAGGCACAAGATGTAGTATGTATGAATGAGCGAAAAATTCTATCCAGTGGGCTGCGTGTCGCGGGATCAGATCATCCTTGGGTAGCAGATGATCAACCACAACATATAGAGGTTACGAGAGTGAAGTGGATACCCCTCTTTTAGAAATCTCCTTACCTGTTTTATCAAAATAGGGCTAGTTTAATTACACCCGACTTGATACCCATTCACTGATAGGCTAGTATTTACTATTAGTACCCCTTGGTCATTTTTTCTCAACTAAAAAATTATCTAACAGAAACAAAGGCAAATTGTGTAAACCACTACCTAGCAACCAATATTTAGGAAATATCTCATGTTAAAAAAATCCACAATCCTTATTTCAGCACTCTTGATATCTATATTGAGTGGCTGCAGTTCGAGCCTTCGTTTCTTCAAAACTCAAGGCTATCTCAATACCGATCTTATCGAAGCCAGCTATGATGCAACAAGTGAACTTAAAGAAGAACTTGTCCGAAAAGTACCAAAAGGCACTTTAATTGTGGTGAGTACGCTGCTCAATGTTAAAAAGAAGCCAAATGAAACATCATCGTTCGGCCGCATAATTTCAAATCAGATCGCCACTGACTTGCATAATTCAGGCTATCAAATTATAGCCATGGATCTGCCCCTGGATCTTTTTATGATGACAGAGGTTGGCGAGTTAAAGCTTTCCGAAGAAGACAAAGCCATACTCAAGCATTATAACGCCGCTGTTCTAGTTGGCGGAGTATACGCACCAGGAAAGCAAAACGCCTATGTTACTCTGCGTGCAGTCAATCGATTCACCAAACAAGTGATCGCATCAACAGATTTTTCTGTAGTGCTTGGACCTGATGTAAAAACACTACTAAAACCAAAGGATACTGTACCAAACATCATTGGCTCAGCCGGTTCTCTTCCTGAACCCATTTTAGAAGACACTGCCCCAGACGAGAAAGATTCAGCTCCAGCTGTAGAAAGCGAACCCGCCAAACCTGAAGAAATCCCGGAAGATAACGCTCCCGCACTGGAAAACAACCCCCCAAAACTTTAAGCAGTGCGAACTAAAAACATAAATTGAAGAGGCGAGCACCCTGTCTTTATCGCACTCTGACCAGACGAAAACCTTGATTAGCCTGGCGTGACCAGGCTACACCCCAATTACGATAAGCGGCACGTACTCTGGGTGCATCAGCGTTCCAGCCACCGCCACGGATTGCAATCAATACATCACTCCCCGGCTTTATATCGGTGCATATTTCTTCAGCACCGGTATACTTTTCCTCATATTTTGAGCAAGTCCACTCCCATACATTGCCCAACATATCATGCAAGCCAAACTTATTAGCGCGTAAAGCACTAACCGTCGCTGCAAAAAAATAACCATCTTCGCAATTATGCGTTTGGGGCCATTTGGCAGAGCCTGATTGTGTATGGTCTGCCACATTGGCATAGCTACAGGTTATGTCCGGATTATTACCCCAATAACGCGCCGTTGTCGTCCCTGCCCTGGCTGCATATTCCCATTCAGCTTCTGTAGGCAATCTATATTCCTGTCCGGTTTCTTTATTAACCCATTGAATATAAGCCATGACATCAACCAAACTAACGCAAGTTACCGGGGTATTTGCCATTAAAGCAGATGCCCGCACAGGCATCTTCCAATTGGCCCATTGCCACCAATTCCAGTGTTTTTCAGACGCTTGTTGATAGCTCCAGCAGCCGGATTCCTCTGTATTATGCTCAGCATCTGTTATGAAATGGGTCGCATTTATAAATTTGCTGAACTCTTCCACAGTTGTCTCATTTTTAGCCAGCTTAAATCCTTTAACACAAACCCGGTGTTGAACTTCATCAGCGACACGTCCGTCTTCTGTTTCCGGGCTACCCATTTGAAAGCAGCCGGGCGGAATGCTGACCATCTGGGGAAATATAATAATGCCTTTTTGTTGCTGCGGCATTCTTAACGGCTGCAATAGCCTTCTGCCAGGTTCTGGAGTGGCATAAGCTCTGACTACTTCACCTTTTGCGATACTGGAAAAAAAACACAGCAGCAAGCTTAATAGCAGGCAGTCAGCTTTAGTGATAGGCATTATTGAAATCACGAAGTTACAAATACAGGAATTATCGCATTTTTTTACACACAACATTGTTGATCTATCATTTTGCTTTTTTATGCGCACCGATGAAAACACTTTTCAGCCAGAACAAAACGATCTTTCTCGAAATATCGATTGCGATGTGCGCAGGTTAGCTATACAATCATTTTAAACAACTGTTTAATACAATCATTAGAATGACTCAATCAACTGCCATCGAACCTGCATTTGACCGTCTGCTTCAAGTTGCCGTGGAAGTTTTTGCCGAATGTGGCTTTCGCGAAGCTACCGTGCGCGAGATCTGCTCCAGAGCTAATGTCAACGTGGCCTCGGTAAATTACTATTTCCGTAGCAAAGAGGCGCTTTATGCCCAGGCCTTAGCTTTTGCCTTTCGAGAGTCAAATCGATTGCACCCACAAGATGCAGCTTTCGATAAGGACTTGCCTCCAGAGCAACGTCTCGTGTTATTTATCAACAATTTTTTGCATAAATTGCTGGATGACAGTCATTTAGGACTACACAGCAAACTGATAGCCCGTGAAATTGCCGACCCCACTAAAGCACTGGATGAAATTATCGAAACCGCCATTATTCCGCAATTCACCCTGTTGCAGGAAATTATCCAACAAATTCTGGGGGTTAACACTGATAAAGTGATCAAACAGCGTTGCATGCTCAGTATTTTTGGCCAGTGCCTGATGTTTAAACACTCCCGTTCGATCATTGACCGCTTATATCCTGAATTGATTGCGGGTGATGCGGCCATACAAGCCAGTGCCGAACATATCGCGCAGTTTTCTTTAGCCGCCCTGACCCGGTTCGCCCACCAAAAAGAGAGGCTAATTCCATGAATCACATTGCCTTAAAAATGCTGATGGGTGATAAAGGTAAATATATAGGCATTGTTATGGGACTGACGTTTGCCTCGTTAATTATGACCCAGCAACCCGCCATTTTTGTGGGACTCATGTCTCGCACTTACAGTTTTATAGGGGATGTCGGCTTACCTGATATCTGGGTGATGGACTCGAAAGTGCAATTCGTCGATGACATCAAGCCCTTGCAGGATACGGAACTTTATCGGGTACGGGGTATTTCCGGTGTGGAATGGGCGATGCCGATGTATAAGGGACTGCTGAAAGCGCGCCTTACTGACGGCACCTTTCAAACCTGCAATGTTGTAGGCTTGGACGATGCAACTTTAATCGGTGGCCCGGCGGTTATGCTGGAAGGAAAGATTGATGATTTGCGCCGTAGCGATAGTGTTATCGTCGATATTGACGGCGCCAAAGATAAACTGGGAAAACCTTCACCGACACCTGGTGGCAAACCCATTCCACTAAAAACAGGTGACAGCCTGGAGTTAAATGATCGCCGCGCGATCGTCGTAGGCATTGCTAAAGTCACACGTACCTTTCAATCTCAACCCGTAATCTATACGACTTATTCTCGTGCCAAGAACTACGCACCCCGGGAACGCAAGCTTTTGTCTTTTGTTTTGGTAAAAGCAAAAAAAGGCCAGGACCTCGCTGAATTAACCCGCCGCATCCGCGAAACAACGGGATTGGCCGCTTATACACAGGCAGGGTTTAAGACGCTCACCTACGAATATTTTATGCACAATACGGGCATCCCGATTAATTTCGGTATTTCGGTACTTTTGGGGTTTATTGTCGGCGCGGCCATTGCGGGTCAGACTTTTTACAATTTCACCCTGGAGAACCTGCGGCAATTCGGCGTACTAAAAGCAATGGGTACCAGCAACTGGATCTTGCTACGCATGATTTTATTGCAGGCTGTATTGGTCGGTAGCATCGGCTATGGTTTAGGCGTCGGTCTGACGGCATTATTTGGCTATGCCATGCGCAATACCATTCTCGCGTTTAAATTTCCCTGGCAATTGCTGTTGTTCAGCGGTGCGGGCGTCAGTCTGATCTGTGTCTTTGCCGCCATCATCAGCATACTCAAAGTGATCCGCCTGGAACCTGCAATTGTTTTTAAAGGCTAAACCATGAATCTAGCCGTGCGCTGCCAAAACGTGATCAAAGTCTATGATACCGGCGGGCAAAAAGTGACTGCGCTTAACGGTATCAACCTGGATATTGTTGCGGGTGAACTGATGATGCTGGTTGGTCCATCCGGCTGCGGCAAGACTACCCTGATTTCAGTGATTGCCGGCATTCTCGATCAGGATGAAGGACTTTGTGAGTTGTTCGGCGAAAATTTACTTAAGATGCGCAGCAAGGACAAGTTAAATTTCAGAGCACGCAACATCGGCTTCGTGTTTCAGGCGTTTAACCTGTTGCCATCGCTCAATGCCGCCGAAAATGTATCCGTTCCGCTGATAATCAATGGCATGAAACGCGTTTTAGCGGAGCGCAAGGCAATAACGTTACTTGAGCAGGTCGGCCTGGGGGAGCGCTGGCAGTCCTTGCCTTCACAACTTTCCGGCGGACAGCAACAACGCGTCGCAATTGCCCGTGCCTTGGTGCATAACCCACGAATCATCGTCTGCGATGAACCCACCAGCGCACTGGATCATGAAACCGGGCGCATTGTGATGGCGTTGCTTAAAGACGTAGCCTTGCACAAAGACCGCACGTTGGTAATTGTTACCCATGATGCACGTATTTTTGACTTCGCCGATCGCATTGCGGAAATGGATGACGGGCATATTATCAACGTGAAAGGCGAAAACAGCACCCGCCCCTCAGCCTCTCCCTTGCACCTTGGGCATTAATCGATATGAAAATCAAATATACACTCCCCTTACTGGCAATCGCCGGATTTCTGTTTGCCGCTTACACGGTCATTAACAGCAACCAACCCGTGCCGGTTGCAGTAGCCGTTACAGAACCTGCCTCTGCGCCATTTAAAGCCTTTATTGCCGGTGCTGGAATTATCGAAGCGCAAAGCCAAAATATCGCTATCGGCACGCCCTTGCCCGGCATCGTCAAAACCGTAGCGGTCAAAGTTGGCGATCAAGTCAAGGCCACCGCACCGCTTTTTTATCTGGATGACAGAGACACGCGTGCGACATTAGCCATTAAACTTGCAGACCTTGCTAAAGCAAAAGCCGACGTGAGTGTCGCGAAAGCCACTTTCACCGATGCCAAATCACTGAGTGATTTGGCTGAAGCAGTAACGGATCGACGCGCCATCAGTACCGAAGAACTGCTTAAACGACGCAACGCCATGCTTATCGCCAAGGCCAGGCTGGAAAGCGCACTCGCTTTGGTACAGCAAGCCGAAGCCGGTCTGGCCGATACTGAAACTACCCTAAGCCGGCTTATCATTCGCGCTCCCGTCGCAGGCGAAGTATTACAAGTCAATATTAGACCCGGCGAATTCGCCCAGGCTGGTTTTTTAAGTACGTCGTTGCTGGTGCTGGGTAATCTGGATCAACTGCATGTGCGGGTTGACATTGACGAGAATGATGCCTGGCGATTCGACAAAGGTAGCAAAGCGGTCGCTTTTCTGCGTGGTAATCGACGCTTCAAAGTCGACTTGACCCTGGCTTATGTGGAACCCTATGTAGTGCCTAAAAGATCCCTGACCGGTGACAGCAACGAACGGGTTGATACGCGTGTATTGCAAGCCCTCTATCGTTTTGACCGCAAGCAACTGCCCATCTATGTGGGTCAGCAGATGGACGTATTTATCGAAACCCAGGATTACTCCAGTGAAAAGGATTCAGAAAATCACCCGAATGCTAAAGGCGCATCCTCATGATGCGCCGTTTAATCATACTATCCTTACTCATGCTGGTGTCCGGCTGCACCGTCGGCCCTGATTACAAGCGCCCCATTGTCCCTGTTCCCAAACGATGGAGTGAGGCCGCAAAGGACAAACATACAGAAAAGTCCCTACCGGCGCGACCGGATCAATGGTGGAAAACCTTCAATGACCCGGTACTCAACCGGCTCATCACCGATGCCATCGCCGCCAACCTGGATTTAAAGCAAGCTTTGGTGCGGGTTAAAGATGCTCGCGCCCTACGTTGGGCAACCCTTGCCGCAGGTCTGCCCAGTGTGTCCGGAAAAAGTAATGTCAGCCGACGCTTTAATAACTCCTCGTCAACCGCCCAAACAGGAGGCACTCCCTCTATAAGCGGCGGTTTTGGTATCGGCAATCAGGTCATCAATATTTTTCAACTCGGCTTTGATACGCAATGGGAACTGGATTTTTTTGGCGGTGTAAGGCGTGCCATAGAAGCCGCTGATGCAACTGTCGACAGCGAAATAGAAAACAGCCGGGATGTGCTAATTACCCTATTGGGCGATGTCGCCAGCAACTACATCCAGCTACGCACTAATCAACAACTGATCGCCATAACGCGTGAAAACTTAAACTCTCAACAGGAAACTGTCAGGCTGACTCAAATCCGCCAACAAGCCGGTTTCGCAAGTATGCTGGAAGTGGCGCAGGCACAATCTCAGGCTGCCACTACCGAGGCGTTTATGCCAGTCTATGAAACCGTTGTTAAACAATCCATACACGCTCTCAGCGTTTTATTGGGTCGTGAACCCGGTGCGCTTGTCCTTCGACTCGATAATCCAGGCACCATTCCAGCTGTATCCACGATCACAATAACTGACCTTCCGTCCGAACTATTGTTGCGCAGACCCGATATTCGCCATGCCGAACGGCAAATCGCGGCAGCAAACGCCAATGTGGGCGTTGCGACCGCCGAACTCTATCCGAAAGTCAATCTGGCGGCTTTTCTGGGCTTGCAAAATATGCGCATCACCGACTTCACTCCCCTTGGCAAATCATGGTCTACCGCGTCCTCATTAACCCTGCCCATCTTCAATTGGGCAAAAATTAACGCCAATATCAAAAGCAAAAAAGCACAATCTGAATTAGCTCTCCTGGCTTATCAGTCCACTGTTTTGACTGCTTTCAAAGAGGTCGAAGATGCGCTTATCGCCTACAGTAACGAACAGCAGCGGCTCCAGTCACTTGCTCAAGCCGTTGCCGCGAGCCAGCTGGCGGTTCAAATGGCCGACGAACGCTATCATAAGGGCTTAACAACGTTTCTTGACGTTCTTCAGACTCAGCAAACACTGTATCAAGCGCAACGTGATTTGGTCGGTAGTGTAGCCAATCTTTCAACCGATCTGGTTGCGCTATACAAAGCATTAGGCGGAGGCTGGCAAACCGAAGCTATCGTGAGCGATGCAGTTCAGTTGCAAAAATAGCAGGGGTTTTGTATTCAAGCTTATACAAAGGCTTTATCATATACTCAAAAATCTCTTCAACCAGACTGATCACGACCCACAGTTAAGGATTTTTCCGTTCGCCCTGAGCTTGTCGAAGGGTGAATGGGAAAATCAGAGCCTCGCAAGTTGAGCCGTTCATGCTTCGACAGGCTCAGCACGAACGGCTCAACTTGCTTAACCCTGGGCAGTGACCAGTCTGGAGAGAACCGCGAACATTAACAATACACGTCTTTGCAACTTGGTAAAAAAAACCCGTCACTCACCTACCAGTCGAACTCAGTCATTATCAATACGTGTAATACTGCGAAACAGCCTGCTTTTTTTTGTCGCGTCATCTGTCGTTGCGGTCGTCTTACTGCGTTTTCTGCCTGCGCCAACCACGGCTTTTATGCTCTATCGGCATTATGAAGATTTGATCGATGACCAAACCTACAAATCAATTCAATATAAATGGGTCAGTGCAAAAAAAATTTCCTCAAATGCTTCAGCGGCAGTTGTTGCCTCAGAAGATCAGCAGTTTTATCAGCACTTCGGCTTTGACTTGCGATCTATAGGTTCATCTATCAGCGCTTACATCAACGGCGGACGAAAACTAAGAGGGGCCAGCACAATTTCCCAACAAGTCGCCAAAAATTTATTTCTAACGCCATCGAAAAGCTTTATCCGTAAAGGCTTGGAAGTCTGGTTTACGCTCCTGATTGAAATACTGTGGAGCAAGGAACGGATATTGGTGGTTTACCTGAATATTGCCGAATTTGGCGACCATTTATTTGGCATAGAGGCCGCCAGCAAACACTATTTTGGCACTCATGCAAAAAACCTCAGCCGCCCTCAAGCGGCCATGCTTGCCGCCACCTTACCCAACCCACTCCAGCTGAAAGCTGCGCGACCTTCGAATTATGTCATCCGAAGGCAGCACTGGATACTCAGACAAATGCGAAATTTGGGTGATCCGTCAAGCAAATAATTAATCGTTAAGTTTAGTTTCCTGCACTTATCCGCCTTTTTTAAGCTGCCTGTCGGCTATGATTTTACGCTTCCCTAAATCGGAAAATCGTGACGTGCAGAAAACGACCCATAGCCGTCATTGAACTTCTCAGAATGTTTACACAGTTTCAGGTGTCAGCAAAAACTGGCAATGGCAACGTGTGAAGTTTATCTAAAGTTGCTATATCCCGTCACACTTAGCTTGAAAAGCAAAACGAAAGTTCACATTATCTGTTTGTTTACGGATGATAGATGAACCCAATCTCTATTTTACCCCTCTCATCGCGTTAGCGGGAGAATCATTCGAGCCCAATGACAAGAGTTTCCGAAATAGCGAATAGTCGTTTTCAGCCCCTGTTCGAGCGGAATAGCAGGCTCCCATTCAATGATCCGTCGCGCCATGGTTATGTCGGGCTGACGTTGCCGAGGGTCATCTGCGGGAAGAGGATCAAAAACCAGCTTGGAACGGGAGCCTG
>Ga0209798_10001456_pt1 | contig 14243 bp, 11 predicted proteins | sample DOMMetBare3Fresh_FD_187475 | JGI IMG/M metagenome (GOLD analysis project Ga0209798, IMG submission 187475) | Wetland sediment microbial communities from St. Louis River estuary, USA, under dissolved organic matter induced mercury methylation -... | ecosystem: Environmental > Aquatic >...
AGCAGGTTAGGGATGTCGCGCGCAAATATCTCGTTGAGGATCATTTGACTGTTGCCTATCTGGAACCTCTGCCCATCAACGAAAAAACTGGCAAACAAGGAGCCCGCTAATGAATATTCGCCCTTTAGGTTTGATATTACTGATCATCAGCCCGCTCGTCTGGTCGGCGGCAAAAATAGAACACTGGCAAACGCCGCAAGGCAGCCGGATTTACTATGTCCAGACCGATGATCTGCCGCTGGTGGATATTCAGGTCGTCTTCGATGCTGGTAGCGCGCGTGACGGCGCGTTGGAAGGCGTTTCGGCATTAACCACGGCACTCCTGGATACGGGTGCCGGATCGTGGAATGCCGACGAAATCGCTCAACGATTTGAAAGCGTGGGAGCGCAATTCGGTGCCGGCACATCCGTCGATTCAGCCTCGGTAACCTTGCGCACTTTAACAGAAAAACCGCTGTTTGATAAGGCACTGGAGACCATGCAGGTCATTCTGACCAACCCTGCTTTTAATGAAGCCGATTTTCTTCGAGAAAAAAACAGGACGCTGGCCAGCTTAAAACAGCGGGAGGAGTCCCCAGCGGAATTGGCCAGCCTGGCTTTTTATAAGATGCTTTACAACGATCATCCATACGCCCATCCGGCAGCCGGGATGATCGAGACAGTGTCTACTTTCAAAGTAGACGATCTGCGCAAGTTTTATCAGCAATATTTTGTCGCTGCCAATGCCATGGTAGTAATCGTCGGCAATGTCTCCAGGCAGCAGGCCGAACAAACAGCGGTAAAACTGGTGTCCGGTCTGCCCACCGGACAAAAGCCGGCGCCTTTGCCTGATGTTGCCATGCCGGTTAAGGCAGCACAGCAGCACATAGAGTTTCCATCAACACAAACCCATGTGTTGGTGGGTTTGCCGGGAACCTACCGTAAGGATGCCGATTATTTTAATCTCTATGTCGGCAATCATATTCTGGGCGGTGGCGGCATGGTCTCCAAACTGTTTGAAGCAGTCAGGGAAAAGCGCGGTCTGGCTTATAGCGCGAGCAGCGCGTTTATACCGATGCTAAGGCAGGGCCCTTTCATGGTTAGTCTACAAACACGCACTGACCAGACCCAACAGGCTCTGCAGGTACTCAATAAAACCTTGACCGATTTCATCATACAAGGTCCCAGCGAAAAAGAATTACTTGCCGCAAGGAAAAATATAACCGGCGGCTTTGCCATGCGCTTTGATACCAATAAGGAACTCGCCAGCTATGTTGCCATGATCGGTTTTTATGACCTCCCGCTGGATTATCTCGATACCTTTCAGAAAAAAATAGAACAGGTGACTGTCCACTCCATTGCCGATGCCTTTAAACGCCGCGTCGATCCGCAATTGCTGCAAACTGTTACGGTCGGTAAAAATCTGGAAGGTCATCAGGTCCGGCGGTCTGAAAGAAGTGGGCGAGGGCATCGGAGCAGTGAAAAATAAGGTCAGAATTATCGGTGGCGAGTGGCGCAGCCGGCACTTGCATTTCATTAATGCGTCCGGCTTAAGACCAACGCCTTCAAGAGTGCGGGAAACTTTATTTAATTGGTTGCGGGATGACATCCCAGGCAGCCGCTGCCTCGATTTATATGCCGGGAGCGGCGCTTTAGGCTTTGAAGCTGCTTCCAGAGGCGCAAAATCAGTGATTCAGGTCGAAAATAATCCTCAGGTTTGTCAAACGTTACAGAAAAATGCTGTCCTTTTGGCCGCCAGCCAAATAAAAATATTACAAATGGATGTTTTGCTTTATTTGGCCGGTCATGCTGAGCGAAACAACTTAGTTTTTATTGATCCGCCTTTCGGTATGAATTTGGTCGAGCAAACCTGCCACTGGCTTGAAGATAAGTCATGGCTGGCGGAACAGGCAAAAATCTATATTGAAGCGGAAAGCACTTTTAAACTTGAAAATCTCCCAAGAAATTGGTGTTCCGTAAGAAGTAAAATAGCGGGGGCTGTCGGGTATCATCTTTTTGCGCGTACAGATTCCTGAGCAATTCATTAATTCACGGCTTGTGAGTTTAAACAGCTGCTGGCAAAAGGCAACCAGTGGGCGTCAATGGGTGGTCACCAGGACACAGAACCGGTATGGGCACGGAATATATGGGCTCTTCCAGCGCCGCCTGAAACCGGCATACGGCAACCCCGTAGGTAGTTTTGCCAACAGCTTCTGATGGGGTGACGTCATCGATAAATTTAGAAATCTAGTAACTTTTCAGCGTTATTTGCAAGAAGCTTGATTTTACTGTTATTACGACCATCGGGAGCAAGCTTTTAAGCGCTGGAACAGGGGTGGGCCTTAAGATTCCTCGCTTTGCTCGGAATGACAAAATATCACTGAATAGTTACGAAATCTAAAAAGCAATCGCGATGCCTACTGTTAAACCTATTAGGTACAGAGTTTTGCTGGGCAGGTAGACTTAACCGGTAATGCCGTCTTCAGGATACCGGCGCAAAACGGGGAATGCCTTTTACGGAGATATTTTCCATATGAACATACTGCAAGCCAATCAATGTCCCATCATCGGCGATAGGATCCACCCATATCACCTTGATTTCACCGGCTAAATTCAGACGCCTAAATTCAAAGACCGTGGTGATTCCTTCCTCAACGGTGACTTTTTCGTCTAGACGTATCATTAACCCATCGACAGAAACATTGACAGCTTCAAACATATGATATCTGCCACCCAGTAATATTTGTCCGGGGCCGGGCATATTTTTTCTGTAAGCTTTTCTTTTGTATAGCAGGTTATCAACTTCATAAGCCACATTTTTAAATTCCAAAGCTATCAAAATATGATCATCTTTGAGATCGACCCGTATCACCTCGGCTTCACCGGCCAAACGCAATTCCGGCAAATACAAATCAATAATTGTTGATATTAATAATGAATCAAAAATTTTTTTAATATCATTTTTGCCGCTTTTGCTCGGCAGTTTGGCAAGTAAGCCTGTTATGGAGATGTTTTTAACCGTAATGTCCTGTTCCTCTCCGCACATATAAATCAAGCCTTGGGAAGTTAAGTTTTTGCGATGAGGTCGACTAGGCCCTAAGTTCATTAATATATCCCCATTGGTTATCAATTTAATGTTGCAGCTTGAATGATATGCCGGCTTATTGAAGCAATTATAGTAACTTAATTAATATTCACCGGATTTTCTTTTGGCTATGCAAAGGTTTGAGATTGTGAAAGTTTTAATAGAAACCGGAATCCGCGAAGTATATTAGAGTACGAAGTTTCACTATATAATCTTCTTCATTATTTTCTTTGTGTTCTTTGTGCTCATTCAACAGAAAAAGGTTAACCATGTCATTAAACTACGGTGTGTTACAGGGTAAGGTTGATATATTCAGGCGTGAAGATAACGATAGCTCGCCACACCTGCAAATTTGGGTTGTCGATGCCAATAACGAGGCTTGGCGGGAGCCCGTGAATGTTTTATCGGGCGATCAGTCATTAACCCTTTGGCTAGGGATGCCGGTAAAGAGGCTGTTGTCATTGGCAATACCACCTCTTCAGCAGTAAATCTGGACCGGTGGAGCATTGTCGACCGGAACGGTAATACCGAAACGCTCTCAGGTTTGTTGCTGGCCGGAGAGTCACGCATTTTCGTATTGTCCGGAAATAGCGTCCAGTTGGGTAATCGGGGCGAAACGATTCGGTTAAAACACGCCGCCGGCAATCAGGTCCATGCAGTCAGTTATTCCAGCGATGATCCTCAAAACATGGGGCGTTATATAAGAAGATTTAACACCTGATTTTCCGTATGTTTAATGTGCCGATAATTGGATCACCATAAATGGCACAACAAGTATTTCATTTCGGGAAGGCTAGACAAGTCCCATTTTTTCAATGCCTTATACTGCACATCAAGCGGAGTGCCGTAAAATTTAGACCTAAGGTTTATCGAAATGCATTTAAGACATTTACCTTTTTCGACTGCGATTCAGTTCTCTATAACCGAATTTTTTTTTAAAATTTATAATGAAAAAAATAATGATTCTTTAATTTAACAAAACAACCTGCTTTGATGGATGTCCACTTTAATATATTGCATCGAAATTCTAGTCATGATATAAAATACCTGTGCTTTAATATTTGGCGCACAAATAAATAAAATAATTCAAAACCCTTTGGAGGATAATATTATGAAAAAAGTTTTATCACTTTTAGCAATTGCATTGATGATCGTTGGTTTGTCAGCTTGCAACGACGATCCAGATGGTGCTAAACAAAGACCAGGCACCTCCAGTTCAGTAGCTTTATAAGTATTAAGCTTTAATAACAAAAAACCCAGCTTAATCGCTGGGTTTTTTTTGGCGAAATTAAATTGTGATTTAATTCAGAAACTGATGCACTTGCCGAATATAAACACAAATAAAACCAGAGTGATTTTGCCAGCTTAACGGATAGCGATCATGTTTGTGCTTGCCAGGCAAGGGCAATGTGCCATGCCGGTGTATTATTTTTAACTATGCTAATTCTTATTTAGCGGGGCATTAGCCGTACCTGTTTTATTGCCATCGGCGGCACTTTTTATAAACATCTGTTTAAGGCGATTGAATGCTGACCAGAAATTCGTATCCATGATGACCTGATTGCCAATCGATACGATAATTCTGGCAAGTTCAGGAATGCCGTTGGTAGTCGAGACTATATAAACCGGTTGCACATAGAGCACGCTATTACCCATCGGCATGATAATCATGCGCCCCAATCGGACGTTTGAACCGCCCTGATCCCAAAGCGTGAACTGGGCGGAAATTTCCGGATTTTGTTCGATCAGCGACTCCACCTGGGCTGGTCCGTTAACCTGAACATCCTTATTGAACTTATAAATCGTGATAGTGGGTTTATAACCCTGACTGCAGGTCGCGGTATCCAGGATGCCGGCCACGCCTATCATGCTGAGGTTATTGCTGTTGATCGGTGTCATCGGATTCAGCATGACAAACTCCTCCTGGTCTTTGCAGTTGCCGAAATCGATGGTCTGATAATACGGCTTGACTAGCTGGCCGCGGACTTTGGCAAACTGCCAGGTTTCCGCCTGTTCGTAAAATAATTCGGGTTTCTGTTGATTATATTTGGCGTAGACCTTCATCTGCAGATAATACAGATCCCTGGGATAGCGCAAATGTGATCTTAATTCGGCCGGCATTTCGTCGATATTTTTAAACAGACTGGGGTAAGCAAGGCTGTAAGCCTGATTGATAACGTCCGAAGAGTCGACAATAAAATACTGAACGGCGCCGTCAAACGCATCCACAACAATTTTCACTGGATTGCGGATATAATTAAATTCATGTTTGCCGTCTAGAAAATCCTCGCCGGCGCTTTTGGAGACTGGATACCACTTGGATAACGTATAGGCATCTTGTATCCAATAAAACCTGTCTTTGGTCGCAACCAGATAAGGATCGGTATCCAGATGCAGAAACGGCGTCAGAGTTTTGATGCGTTCGGTGATGTTTCTGCGTATCAATACCTGGCTATCTTCAGAGATGTTGGTAGAAAAAAATATCTTATAGTCGTTGAAATAAAAGGCGATCAGAGCTTTTCTGAACAGCGACGGAATGGGAATGCCGCCTTCGCCTTTATAAACGCTTGCTACGCCGGGATCATTAAAGGTTCCAGATATGCCCATAATGGTCAGTTTATTCGGCACGATGGCGTAGTCATACTGGCCTTGGCCATAATAAATGTCGGGGTGTTTGACTGTCATCCCGACATCGGAATGCAGATTAAGATCGCGCAAATACCACACGATCGGCTTATTGGCATCCTGTGCGGCCGGCGTCATCACGGCACCGTAGCCGTGGGTGTAGCGCAAATGTGTATTTTCCCAATTTTGGGCTTCTGGCGGAAGTTTCGAAATACTGACTTCTCTGGCCGCCAGATTGACCTGCCGGGTATGGTCGAGCAGATAATAGCGGTCTTCATCCACAGACAAAAAGTTGTAATAGGGTCTTATTGACTGTAGCTGCGTATAGGTGTCAATGACAACTTCCCTATCCCATACCGGCAGATTTTCAAAATGCTTTTGCGTACTCCACGTCTCAATGTCATCAGAGGCATCGAGCTTGACAGAAAGATCGACTTTTTTAATGTTTTTCAAATCGAAGGCATCCAGCGTTGCATCAATATTGTGCTGGATGAATGGTTTTTCCATTTTTACCGGATTGGGGGTAACGATATACTTTTGTATCAAGTCGGGAATGAACTGAACTTTCGGCAACCCTAAAACACATATAAAAGCAGCAAGCGATATTAAAAACGGTGTCTTGATACGGTGTTTTTCCGAGAAAATAAACAGGGATGCTGTAATTGCCGTTGTCAGGAAAGTAAAAATTCCTAGCCAGATAAGTGGCAACTGATAACGAATTTCGACAAATCCCGGACCGTAAAATACCGGTTCATGACTGTCGGTATAAAGCAGTGAAAATCGTTGCAGTAAAAATCCCCAGACCACGAATAAAACCACAAAGCCAATTAAAACCATCAAGTGGATTTTAGCGCCTAAAGGAAATTCCTTGTTTTGATCAGGCACAAAAATATGTTCCAGCCAGTACAGAATGCCAACCATGCAGAACAGTAAAGAAGCCGTGATCAACAATTCTTTCTGTACCAGCATGTATAAAGGATAGGACAGCAAATAAAAACTGACATCGTATCCATAGACGGATTCGGTCACACCTGAAGAGCCGCCGAAAAGATACAATAAGGCCGATTCCCACTGCTGATAAAACGGGATGGCGATAAAAATGGCCAACAGCAGTGATATCGGCGTATAGATTTTTACCGAACCGCTCATAAAGGTATCGGCGAAACGCTGAAAGCGTCGGCGTTTATCAATATTACTGAGCATTTCATCCGGCGGATTGACACCCAAATATCGCGAGGCAATCCAGAAATGAAAAAAGAAAATAGTGAAAAATAATAGCGTTATGCCGCCGGAAAGAAAAAAGCGGTAAAGTAATCTAAGCCAAAAATAAGACTCCAACTTTAAAGATTGAAACCACCACAAGTCAACAAACAAATCAAGAAATATGAAATGGAAAGCGACATATAAAATGATGGCGATTACAAGAGTCGCCATGATAAAAGCGGGTAAAAGCTTCAAATACCGCATGTTGTCCTCTTAAAAAAGATATTATGTGCTAATAATGCTCGGTTACTATACAGACAGTACAGATTATATTCTACACCCAATACAGCGTTATTAGCGCTTTAGAAAGGTCACTGGCGGTTAATCCAGAATTACCGATAACTCAACCACGAAGAACACGAAGATCATGTCTGCTTTATCTGCTTTTTTAATTTCCACTGCAAAAGCGTTTCGGCTGGGAGCGGCCGATCATGAAATCGAGCGATAGCCAAATCATGTCCAGCCTTGCCCTGCAAATCAAACAATGGGGCCGGGAGCTGGGGTTTCAGCAAATAGGAATTACCGACACGCATCTGCCGGAAGCCGAAGCGCATTTGCAAAACTGGCTCGACAAAGGCTTCCATGGCGATATGGATTACATGCAGCGACACGGTGAAAAACGCAGCCGCCCCGCCTTATTGCAGCCTGGAACAATCCGGATAATTTCGGCGCGCATGGATTATCAGACTGAACCAGCAGCGGTAATCGACCAAGCGCTCAGCAATCCGTATAGCGCCTATATTTCCCGTTATGCATTGGGCCGCGATTATCACAAACTGATGCGAGGTCGTCTGCAAAAACTGGCCGATAAAATTCAGGCTCAAGTAGGTGCTTTCGGTTACCGGGCCTTTGTCGATAGTGCGCCGGTGCTGGAAAAGGCGCTGGCGGAAAAAGCCGGTTTAGGCTGGATAGGCAAGCATTCCAATTTAATTAACCAGAAAGCAGGCTCATGGTTTTTCCTTGGCGAAATTTTTACCGACCTTGATCTTCCTGCAGATACAGTCGCTGAAGCGCATTGCGGCTCCTGCAAGGCCTGCCTGGATATTTGCCCGACCCAGGCGATCGTCGGACCTTACCAGGTCGATGCCAGGCGTTGTGTATCTTATCTGACAATCGAACTGCATGGTTCCATTCCCGAAGACTTAAGGCCGCTGATAGGCAATCGCATCTTCGGCTGCGACGACTGCCAGATTGTCTGTCCGTGGAACCGTTTTGCCAGGCTGACCGACGAAAAAGATTTTAATCCCAGATACCGGTTAAATACGCAGCAACTGCTTGAGGTCTTTGCTTGGGATGAACAGGAGTTTTTACTGAAAACGCAAGGCTCAGCAATCCGGCGTATCGGACATCAACGCTGGTTACGTAATATTGCCGTGGCGTTGGGTAATGCCCCGGCCTCACAAAATATCATTGCAGCCCTGCAAGCTAGGCTTGCTCACGCCTCCGAAATGTTGAAAGAACATGTCCGTTGGGCATTGGACAAACAGCTGGGTAAAACGTAGGGCGAAAACGCGCACCTTTATTGCTATGCTGATCCCAGCCAAGTCCGGAATTTTGCCGTCAATTGCACAGCCCCCTTAGCCCAGTACTCAACAAGATACTGTGACCGTGTGTAATTTTGCCTATACCGATCACATTTCAAATTTCGGCATTGCAGATGCAGGTACTGAGGTATTTGGCAAAGGTTTCGACAGCATGGATGCTGTCGAATTCCACCAAGGACGGATTCAGAGCATCCTTTGACGAACACTTCAGTGCCGAAATTTCATATTCGATGAGTATAAGCTTGGTCATGTCCGTAATGGAACAATATGAAAACCTCGAAACAGACGGGCATTAGCGATTAATTAGTTATTGCATAGCAGCAACTGCCGGAACTTTCAAATCGCATCCAAATGATTCCGTAAATCAATCGCTCAACTTAAGCAAAACGCCAGATTATCAATCAACCGGGTTGTTCCCAATTTAGCCGCCGCCAGCAATACCAGGTCTCTGTCATCAACCTTAGCATAGCCTAAGTCACTGGCGCGGCATATCGAAAAATAATCCGGCTGGAAACCAGCCTGCCTCAAAAACAGCAGCGCACGCTGTTCAATTTCTGCAAAAGGCAGCTGGGCTGCCATAATCGCTTCTTTAGCCTGGCATAATGCTTGATAGAGCTTGGGAGCGATGCGTTTCTCAGCGGCGGTCAAATAACCGTTTCTGGAACTCATGGCCAGGCCACTTGCTTCCCTAACCGTTTCCACACCAATGACTTCAACCCCGATATTTAAATCCCTGACCATTGTTCTGATGACTGCCAATTGTTGAAAATCTTTGACACCAAAAAAAGCAACATCTGGCTGCACTATATTGAACAGTTTACAAACAACGGTCGCCACACCGGCAAAGTGGCCAGGCCTTGATACACCGCAATGTAATTCGGACAGGCCTGTTACTGTGACCACGGTCCTGGCATCGGCTGCGAAAACTTCCGCAACAGCTGGTTGAAAAAGCAAATCGGCATTGGCCTTTATGAGCTTTTGGCTATCCAGCTGTTCCGTCCGGGGATATCTCTCATAATCTTCTCCTGCGCCAAATTGCATAGGATTAACAAAGATACTGACAACAACTTTATCGGTTTTTTTTTGTGCTTCCGCTACCAGTTTTAAATGACCGGCATGAAGATTTCCCATCGTCGGCACGAATGCGATAGTTAAACCGGCCGAGCGCCATGCTTTTATCACTTGACGTAATTCCAACACTGTATCGACGACTTGCATCAGTTTCTACCCATCACACCAAATTCAAAAAATCCTTAATCATTGATACTAAGCCTGAAATGGAATATTTATCCACAGAGAATACAGCGATACTGGTAAATCAGATAAACCATTCATGAAACTTTGACAAGCCAGCAAGATAGCCACCCATTGTTTGATATATCATTGAAGTTTTTTGTATCCTTCGGGCGGTAAGCTGCCGAATTTAAAATTAAAAACTATGTTCCGGCGCTGGAAATTGGGCCTGTTTGACAGCCTGATGATAGGCAAAAATAGCCGCTTCGACACTCTTTGTTTCGTGCATAAAGTTTTTGGAAAAACGTGGCCGCTTTGCGATGCCAATATCCAGCATGTCATAGAGCACCAGCACCTGGCCATCGCACTGCACGCCGGCACCGATTCCGATGACGGGTATCGTCAACTGGGCGCTAATTTGTCCTGCCAGCAGCGCCGGCACACATTCCAATACTAATAGCTGTGCGCCTGCCTGTTCGAGTTTCCAGGCATCATCGATGATTTTTTCGGCATCCGCTTGCTCCTTGCCTTGAACCTTATACTCACCCAATTGATTTATGGATTGCGGCAACAAACCTAAATGCCCGCAAACCGGCACGCCCCGATCGGCAAGAAAACTGACGCAGTCCAGGTGTGCGCCTTCCAGCTTGACCATTTGCGCACCACCCTGCTGCAGCAATTTGGCGGCATTTTGGGCGGCAGCAACAGGCGTGGCGTAGGACAAAAACGGCAAATCAGCAATAATAAATGCTCGTTGCCTGGCAATGCTGACACAGCGGGTATGATAAACCATGTCGTTGATTGTAACCGGAAGGGTTGTATCATGGCCTTGAATGACCATGCCCAAGGAATCGCCTACCAACATGACATCAATGCCTGCCTTATCGATGATCGCGCTAAAACTGGCATCATAGGCCGTTAAACAGGAAATTTTTTCACCGCGCCGCTTCATGCCGGCTAAATCATTGACTGTCAGAGGTTTAATACTGGCTGTGCTAATAGGTTCATTCATTTAGTTTAACCGCTTTATGCCTTCAAAAGGACACTTTGCTATCAGGCTAGCGATGCTGCCCAAGCCCGGCACAAGCAAATTTGACGTCAGCTCAAACAGGGGGTACAACACAAATGGCCGCTCGGCAAGGCCTGGATGAGGTACTATCAAATCAGGTGTTTGAATTTTCTGATCGCCATAAATCAACAAGTCAAGGTCGAGTGTCCGTGCAACCCAACGTTTACCACTTCTCACCCGTCCCTGAACATTTTCGATGTTCTGTAATAAGCGCAGTAATTCATGCGGGCTCAGGTTTGTAGTTACCGACATGACCGCATTGATATAATCGGGCTGATTCTTGGGTCCCATGGGAGTGCTAAGATACATACCCGAAAATGCGAGTTCTTTCACGCCATCGGCTGCTGCAATGGCAGCATGCGCTGATTTAATCTGCTCTACAGGATTTTCAAGGTTGCTACCCAAACCAATATAAGCAGTAACTTTCCCAGTTTTCGGATTTTTCATGGATTCAACATCGGTTCAAGCTTCAATCACCTTCGTCACTACTTTTTTTACGGGGGTTTCTTTTTCGTCCCAATTTTCCATTAGAACGGTTGCGCGGCGGCTGCGTCATTTTCAGTTGTTCGGCTACATCGGCTGTCTGGTAACGCGTCCACCATTCTGCCAACGCCGCATCAACGCCGCCGGTTTCTGCCCGCAGCATTAGAAAATCATAGGCGGCCCTAAAACGAGGGTGAGTAACCAATCGACTTGGTCTGGAACCGGTACGAATATTGAATTTTGGCTGCATACCCCAAACTTCGCGTATGGCCAATGTAATATGCCGGGGTAATGCAGTATGTTTTACTTGTCTTGCAATCAGATCATTAGCAGCATCCTGGTAAGCCAAGTATTCCACCAGTCCTTGTGTCATTTTTTCCCGTACTTTTATCTGAAAAGGCTCCCATAAAAACGCCGCCAATAAAAAATATGCGGTAACCGTTTTGCCGTCGGCAATCCGGTTATCGGAATTTTCCAGGGCTTTAATCAATAACAATCGCGGAAAACCATCTTCCTCTATCGACAAGCTCTTCTCGGTGTCTGGAAACAGAAGCTGAAAAAGACCGTAATGCCTAAGCATTTCAAAAGTTTGCAACGCACAGCCGGATAAAAACAATTTCAATACTTCATCGTATAGCCGGGCAGGCGGGATGCTTAACAGCAATTCTGCCGACTGGTGAATCGATTTTTCGCAGTCAGCATGCAGATTGAATCCGAGTTTAACGGCAAAACGCACCGCCCTGAGCATACGCACGGGATCCTCGCGAAAACGGGTAGCCGGGTCGCCTATCAACTTTAGCGTTCCAGCTTTATGATCGGTCATGCCGCCAACATAATCCACTACCGAAAAGTTTTTTATATTGTAATAAAGCGCGTTAACAGTAAAATCCCGACGCCAAACATCTTGCTCAATTGTGCCGTAGACATTATCCCGCAATAAACGTCCGTCCTTGTTGAGCATCTGCATATCGTTGTGTTCTTCCGTTGCTCCCCGAAAAGTGGCAACTTCAATGACTTCCCTGCCAAAATGCACATGCGCCAGACGAAATCTCCGCCCAATCAAACGGCAATTACGAAATACTTTTCTAACCTGCTCAGGATCGGCGTTGGTGACAACATCGAAGTCCTTTGGCTCTCGTCCCAATAGCAAATCGCGCACACAACCGCCGACCAGATAAGCCTCATAACCCTCTTTTTGCAGCCGATACAAAACTTTTAATGCATTTTCACTGATTTGCGATCGTGAAATAGAATGCTCCGAGCGCGAATAGACTCTGACTTGCGTTGAATCCGAATCCGGTTCAGCCGGTTTTTGGACTGAATTAATTATTTTTTTAAAAAAGTTTAAAATGGTCTTTATACCCTGGTTGTTAATCCATCATTTTCATAATCATACCATTGCAATGAATTCTAGCCCAAGCAACAAGCTACTTTTCTTTTACATTATCCTTTTGAATATAGTAAAATCATGTTTCTAATAGTGACAAGCTATACTGAATTATCGTACATTTAACATGTATGGGAATTCTGATTAAGTCCTTCGACAAGCTCAGGAAGCAAGGCATAATGTTGATTACGTTCCTGGTGGAATTGTCGAGCAGTCGAAATACGAAGGGAATCAACTTATTCGAAGTTTCCATAAGAAAAAATCAGTCAACCATTTTTTAAACCTTCGCGAGAAACCGCACATTTAACGGGACTGTTATGCTCAAAAAGATTCTTGACGGCTTCATCGACCATCCTCTTTTAACCAGCCTTTTTGCGGCAGATTTCTTCATTCTTCTGTTTCATAGACCGCCGTTTTTGTTTTCCTTATTGATGCTGGGGGGACTAACTGTGATTTGCATGTATTTCGGTCAAAAAATAGCCTTATTTAAAGATTAGTTGCCCCTTTCTACTCGGAACAAACTGCAAAGACCGGCTTCTGCGCCTGGTCTTTTAAGGCACTTGGCCGCCATTCTTTACGATTTGTTTTTGCTGATCGCCGTTTTGTTCACCGCAACCGCGTTAATACTGCCATTGAATTCAGGCGCGGCATTTACAGCCCGGCAAATCGTTTATCCAATGTACCTGGTTACCATTAGTTTTTTGTTTTATGGCTGGTTCTGGACTCATGGAGGACAGACTTTAGGATTGCGTAGCTGGAATCTAAAAATCCAAACTTTCAATCGTGAAAACATCAGTTGGACGCAGGCCTTGCTTCGCTTTGTCGGCGCCATCATCTCCTGGGGGTTCTGCGGACTTGGTTTTCTCTGGATTCTTATCGACAAAAACCATCGGAGTTGGCACGATTACTTATCGAAAACAACCTTGTTTTTCGATACTCCGTGCAAGTAAGCAACTCGCTGGCTCCTCATCAAGTTCAGTCATGCTCTGATCCTTTTTCCTGATCATTATGAATAATCCTTTATTAGCTAACTCCGAATTACCCCTGTTTTCCCAAATCAAGCCCGAACACGTTGAACCGGCAATCGATCAACTACTTCATGAAGCCAGGTCAGTGGTGGCAGAACTGCTTGAATCAGGCAAAGATTACACCTGGAAAACCTTGATCGAACCCCTGGAAAATGCTGAAGACAGACTTAACAAGGCTTGGTCTCCTGTCAGCCATATGAATTCCGTAGTCAACAGTGACGACCTGCGGGAGGCTTATAATGCTTGTTTGCCCAAACTTAGCGACTACTCGACTGAGATGGGTCAAAATGAAGCCTTGTTCAATGCCTATCGTTTCATTGCGGAAAGCACAGAATTTACTGCACTTGATATCGCCCAACAAAAAGTCGTACAGAATGCGTTGCGGGATTTCAGACTATCCGGAATCGATCTGGATCCTGATAATAAAAAGCGTTTCAAGGAAATTAGCCAGGAATTATCCCGCCTTGCCAGCCTATATGAAGAAAATTTGCTGGATGCTACCAATAGCTGGACCAAGTTAATCACTAGCCCTGAGGAGTTGGCCGGA
>Ga0209798_10001457_pt1 | contig 14242 bp, 14 predicted proteins | sample DOMMetBare3Fresh_FD_187475 | JGI IMG/M metagenome (GOLD analysis project Ga0209798, IMG submission 187475) | Wetland sediment microbial communities from St. Louis River estuary, USA, under dissolved organic matter induced mercury methylation -... | ecosystem: Environmental > Aquatic >...
TCGGCCGTGCCGCTGACGACGATCCAGTGCTCTGCGCGATGGTGATGCATCTGCAGCGACAGGCTGGCCCCCGGCTTGACCATGATGCGCTTGACCTGGAAGCGCGGCCCCGAGTCGATGCTGTCGTACCAGCCCCAGGGCCGGTGCACCTTGCGGTGCAGGTTCTTCTCCTCGCGGCCTTGCGCGTCGAGCGCGGCCACGATCTTCTTCACGTCCTGGCTGCGCTCCCGGTCGGCCACCAGCACTGCATCGGGCGTCTCGATGACCATCAGGTTGTCCACGCCCACCAGGCTGACGAGCCGGCTGGTGGCATGCACCAGCGTGTTGCGGCTGTCGGCCACCACCGTGTCGCCGATCGCGGCATTGCCGGCGTCGTCTTTGTCGGCCACCTGCCACACGGCGTCCCAGGCGCCGAGGTCGTTCCAGCCGGCGTCGAGCGGCACCATCAAGATCGGAATGCCGCTGCCGGGGCAGCGCTCCATTACCGCGAAGTCGACCGATTCCGCGGGCACAGCGGCGAACGCGGCCTTGTCGGGTCGAACGAACATGTCGTCCCGGCGGCGAGCGTCCCAAGCCGAGCGCGTCGCCTCCAGGATGTCGGGCCGGAACCGTTGGAGCGCCGCAAGCCAGACCGATGCGCGCACCACGAACATGCCGGCGTTCCAGTGGTAACCGCCCTCGACGAGGTAGCGTTGCGCGGTCGCGAGATCGGGTTTCTCGACGAAGCGCTTGACGCGTCGCGTGCCGGCACCGCCGCCTTCGCTCTGGATGTAGCCGTAACCCGTCTCGGGCCGGCCGGGCGTGACGCCGAGGATCGCAACGGCACCGGCAGCCGCGGCGCGCACGGCCTCGCGCATCGCCCGGGTGAACGCGGCCGTATCGGGGATCACATGATCGGCCGGCGTGACGACGAGCACGGGGTCGACGGCCGCGTCGGCCGCGGCCTCCAGCGCAGCCAGCGTCATGGCCGGTGCGGTGTTGCGGCCCATCGGCTCGAGGATCACGCGACCCGGGTTGCCGCCCAGCTCGCGCAACTGGTCGAGCACCATGAAGCGATGCTCCTCGTTGCCCACGGTCAGCGGCGCCGCAATGCACAAGCCGTCGCCGGCCAGCGCGGCCAGGCGCGCGATCGCCTGTTGGTACAGCGTGCGGCGGTCCGCGGTGAACGCCAGGAACTGCTTCGGATACGCCGCGCGCGACAGCGGCCACAGCCGCGTGCCGCTGCCGCCAGCCATCACCACAGGCTGGACGAGGATCGGCTCGCTCACGCCTCGGTTCCCTCGAAGACCTCGGCGCCGCCGAACAACGGAGCCTGCGCGTCCTTGGCGGCCAGTTGCGGCGGCGCGCCGGTGTCGGGCCATCGGATGCCGATCGTCGGATCGTTCCACACGATCGAGCGCTCGCACTCCTTGGCGTAGAAGTCCGTCGTCTTGTAGAGGAAGTGCGTGTCGTCCTCCAGCGCCATGAAGCCGTGGGCAAAGCCCGGCGGGATCCAGATCTGGCGGTGGCTCACGGCATCGAGCGTCACGCCCACCCAGCGGCCGAACGTGGCGGAGCCGCGCCGGATGTCCACCGCCACGTCGAACGCGCTGCCACGCACCACGCGCACCAGCTTGCCTTGCGCGTGCGGTGGCAACTGGTAGTGCAGGCCGCGCAGCACGCCGCGTGCCGAGCGCGAGTGGTTGTCCTGCACGAACTCCACGTGGCGGCCCACCGCGGCATCGAAGGCGCGCTGGTTGAAGCTCTCGTAGAAGAACCCACGCTCGTCGCCGAACACCTTGGGCTCGAGGATCAGCACGCCGGGCAGCGCGGTGGGCAGGACTTGCATGGCCGTTAATGTGCGGGCGCGCCCAGGCGCAGCACCTCAGCCACGCCCAGGCGCTCGAAGTCGCGGTCGAAGGTGACAAGCCTGAGCTTGGCCACCTGCGCAAAACTGGCAAGGTACACGTCGGTCAGCAGGCGGGGCGAGCTTTGCTTCATCGACCCCGCGGCGTCGAGAAACGCCTGGCCGCACGGGGGCGGCTCGTCCATGAAACCCACCTCCGGAAGGCTTTCGAAATAGGTGTACACGTCCAACGCGCCGCGCAGCGTCAGCTTGGCCGGCCCCATCACCTTCGGTTCACACAGCAGGCGCAGCAGGCCGAGCATGGTCACGCGATTGAACCAGACCCGCGGAAGGCCCGGTTGCATCCAATAGTCGCGGGCGGCCGCGTGGTGCACATGAGATGGTGCGGCCAGTGCAAGCCAGACGTTGACGTCGAGCAGATCGCCGGATTCAGCGCGCACGTGTTCGCGCACCGGCGCGCCGGGCGTCGGCATTGTCCAGCACGGCCATCAGCGCCGCGTTGGTGGGGCGGCGCAGGGCCAGCGGCTTGTTGGGCACGAGCTGCGGCAACGGGCTGCGTGCTTGCGCCGCCGTGGATTTTTGCCGTGCCAGGCCGGCATGCACGAATTCAAGCACCAGATCCTTCATGGCCACACCTTCGAGCGCGGCGCGCGCCTTGAGCTGGCGCAGCACGGATTCGGGCAGGTCCACGGTCGTACGCATCAAAGCATTTTAGCATCAAAATGCGCAACGACCGCGGCGGTTCAGTACACCCTCTCCGCCAGCACGCGCATCAGGTACTGGCCGTAGCCGCTCTTGGCCAGCGGTTGTGCCATCGCTTCGAGCTGGGCGGCATCGATCCATCCGCTGCGGAAGGCGATCTCCTCCGGGCAGGCCACCTTCAGGCCCTGGCGCTTTTCCAGCGTGGCGATGAACTGGCCGGCCTCCATCAGGCTGTCGTGCGTGCCGGTGTCGAGCCAGGCGTAGCCGCGGCCCATGATTTCCACCGCCAGCTGGCCACGCCGCAGGTAAGCGGCATTGACGTCGGTGATCTCGAGCTCGCCGCGCGCGCTCGGTTTGATCGACGCGGCGATGTCGCAGACCTGGGTGTCGAAGAAGTACAGGCCGGTCACCGCGTAGTTGCTCTTGGGCTGCCTGGGCTTTTCCTCGATCGAAAGCGCGCGCCGTTGCGCGTCGAACTCGACCACGCCGTAGCGCTCGGGGTCGTGCACGTGGTAGGCGAACACCGACGCACCCTCTTTGCGCGCCGCGGCACGCGCGAGCAGGGCCTGGAAGTCGTGGCCGTAGAAGATGTTGTCGCCCAGCACGAGTGCGCTGGGCGCGCCGCCAACGAACGCGCGGCCGAGGATGAAGGCTTGCGCCAGGCCCTCGGGGCGCGGCTGCACGCAGTACGAGAAGTTCATGCCCCAGCGCGAGCCGTCGCCCAGCAGCGCCTCGAAGCGCGGCGTGTCCTGCGGCGTGCTGATCACCAGCACGTCGCGGATGCCGGCCAGCATCAGCGCGGCCAGCGGGTAATAGACCATCGGCTTGTCGTACACCGGCAGCAGTTGCTTGCTCACCGCCAGCGTGGCCGGGTGCAGGCGCGTGCCGGAGCCGCCGGCCAGGATGATGCCCTTGCGATTCATCGGGGGTAAGCCTCCTCGAGCATGCGCTGCACGCCCTCGCGCCAATCGGGCAGTGTCAGTTGGAACGCGTCACGAAGTTTGCGCGTGTCCAGCCGCGAATTCAGTGGGCGGCGCGCCGGCGTCGGGTACTCGGTGGTGGGCACCGCACGCACCGCGTCCGGCGCCACCTTCACCGGCAGGCCTCGCGCGCGGGCCCAGTCGATCACGTAGCGGGCATAGGCATGCCAGTTCGTTTCGCCGGCGGCCACGCAATGGTAGGTGCCGGCCAGCGCGGCGTTCGCCCGCACGGCCCGGATTGCATGCGCCGTCACGTCGGCCAGCAGGTCGGCCCCGGTGGGCGCGCCGAACTGGTCGTCGATGACCTTCAGCTCGCTGCGTTCGGCCGCGAGCCTGAGCATCGTGCGCGCAAAGTTGCCGCCGCGCGCGGCGTAGACCCAGCTCGTGCGCAGGATCAGGTGCCGGCAGCCGCTGGCGCGAATGGCCCCTTCGCCGGCGAGCTTGGTGCGGCCGTAGACCGAGAGCGGGCCGGTGGGCGCACGCTCGTCGCGCGGCGTGCTGCCGCTGCCGTCGAACACGTAGTCGGTGCTGTAGTGCACGAGCAGTGCGCCGAGCGCCGCCGCCTCGTCGGCCAGCACGCGCGGCGCCTCGGCGTTGAGGGTGTGCGCGAGTTCGGGCTCGCTCTCGGCCTTGTCCACCGCGGTGTGTGCCGCGGCATTGACGATGACGTCGGGCCGCACCGAGCGCACCGTGTCTGCGAGCGCGGCCGGCCGGGTGAAATCGGCGTGCAGCTCGGTGCTGTCGAAGTCCAGCGCCACCACGTCACCCAGCACTGCGAGCGCGCGCTGAAGTTCCCAGCCGACCTGGCCGCCCTTGCCGAAGAGGAGCACCTTTGCGGTCATCGCGCGGCGTAGTTCTTGGCGACCCAGTCGCGGTAGCCGCCGCTTTGCACGCCGGCCACCCAGTCGGCGTGGTCGAGGTACCACTGCACCGTCTTGCGGATGCCGGTGTCGAAGGTCTCGGCCGGGCGCCAGCCGAGTTCGCGCTCGATCTTGCGCGCGTCGATCGCGTAGCGCCGGTCGTGCCCGGGACGGTCCGTCACATAGGTGATGAGCCGCGTGTACGAACCTTGCGCGCTCGGCCGCAATTCATCGAGCAGGGCGCAGATCGTCTTGACGATCTCGATGTTGGGCTTCTCGTTCCAGCCGCCCACGTTGTACGTTTCGCCGACACGGCCGTTGGCGAGCACGGTGCGGATCGCGTTGCAATGGTCCTTGACGTACAGCCAGTCGCGCACCTGCATGCCGTCGCCGTACACCGGCAGCGGCTTGCCGGCCAGCGCGTTGACGATCATCAGCGGGATCAGCTTCTCGGGGAAGTGATAGGGGCCATAGTTGTTCGAGCAGTTCGTTGTCAGCGCCGGCAGGCCGTAGGTGTGGTGCCACGCGCGCACCAGGTGGTCGCTCGCCGCCTTGCTCGCCGAGTACGGGCTGTTGGGTTCGTAGGCGTGGGTCTCGGTGAACGCCGGCGCGCCGGGCGCAAGCGAACCGTACACCTCGTCGGTGCTCACGTGCAGGAAGCGGAACGACGCCTTGGCATCGCCTTCGAGCGTGCCCCAGTAACCGCGCGCCGCCTCGAGCAGCGAAAAGGTGCCCAGCACGTTGGTGCGCATGAACTCACCGGGCCCGTGGATGCTGCGGTCGACGTGGCTCTCGGCCGCGAAGTTGACGATTGCGCGAGGCCGGTGCTCGGCGAGCAATCGATCGACCAGCGCGCGGTCGCCGATGTCGCCCTGCACGAAGACATGCCGCGCATCGCCACGCAGCGCGTCGAGGTTGTGAAGGTTGCCGGCGTAGGTCAGCGCATCGAGGTTGACGATGGGCTCGTCGGACTGGGACAGCCAGTCGAGCACGAAATTGCTGCCGATGAAGCCGGCACCGCCAGTGACGAGAAGGGTCATCGTTGGGCTTGGAGACCGAGGGGCTCGGAAGTATGCCCTTGGATCCTCGTCTTTCAACACAGGCCTGCGCGTTCGAGGGGGGACGTGGGGCGGTGACCGGTCAGGGCCCACACCAGAATCTGGGCCGTCAACTAAAGCGCACGCGCCATCAAGCGCGTCGCCGGGTGCTCGGCGGCCAAGGCGTTGATCACCATTTCGGCGGCGCGCCTGGTCGCACCCATCACGTTGGTTCGATTGACCGCCTTGTCGCTACTGATGGTCGCAGGGCCGGCCGGCACGGAGGCGGTCACGCCCAGAGTACCGCCAGCGGCACGGCCCAGACCTTGCGTCCCAGCGGCAGCAGTTGGTCGCCGCCGTACATCACGACGCCGCGCACGAAGCGCTCCCCGGCGGCCTCGGCGAGCGCGGCAAGGCCTGCCACGTCGGCCGGACGCAGGTTCGAGCCGGCTTTGACCTCGATGCCGACAATGCGCCCGTCGCCGCGCTCGAGCACCAAGTCCACCTCGCGTCCCGCTGCGGTTCTGAAGTGCCAAGCGCTTGCACGGACCCTGCTCCAGCCCAATTGGCGGCGGATTTCCTGCACGACAAAGGCTTCGACCAGCGCTCCGAACTGGGGCACGGCAGCCAGGACTTCGGGCTCCGCCAGGCCTTGCAGGTGTGCCGCCAGCCCGGTATCGACCAGGTGCAGCTTGTGGGCCTTGACCAACCGTTTGCTGAGGTTGGACGACCATGCGGGGAGCGGCTGCAAGATGAACGCGGCCTCCAGCAGGGCGAGATAGCGACGCAGCGTGGTGTCGGCGATGGCGGCCGTTCGCGCGACTTCGGACGCGTTCATCAGGCCACCGACACGCGCAGCCAGAAGGCCAAGCAGACGGGGCAATTCGCGCAAGCCTTCGATGTGGGCCAGGTCGCGTATGTCGCGCTGCAGCAGACTCGTGAGATAGGAGCCGAACCATGCCGTGCGACGTGCAGGCGCGCTGCGCCCCAACACTTCGGGAAAGCCACCGGTGACAACGCGTCGCGCAAGTTCGGCCCGATCCGTCGGCACGGTTCGGAGCTCCCAGGCCGCGGTGTCGAACAGCGCGTCGACGAAGCTGTGGTCACTGTCGACAATCTCGCACTGTGCCAGCGGGTGCAGAGTGAGGATCTGCATGCGGCCGGCCAGTGACTCGGACACACGCGGAAGCATCAGCACGTTGGCCGAACCCGTGAGCAGGAAGCGTCCGGGCCTGGCATCGCGGTCGACCACCCGCTTGATCGCCGGGAAGAGATTCGGCGCCATTTGCACCTCGTCGATGACCGCGAAGTCGCCGCCTGCCTGCACGAAGGCCTCGGGGTCGGCCTGGGCGGCGACAGCGACGGCCGGGTCGTCAAGCGTTCGGTACGGGCCGCCTCGCTCGTCGGCCAGCCAGCGCGCCAGAGTGCTCTTGCCGACTTGGCGCGCACCATTCAGCAGGACGACGCGCGTGTCGGTCAGTGCGGTTTCGACCTCCTGGGAGAGACGTCGACGAAACATGACCGTATTTTCACCACTGGTTGGTGAAAATGCAACCACCGAGCTGCGCGATCTCCGTCACCGGCTCGGCCGATACTCCCTGACCACCTGCACGAGCCGAGCCTTCACTTCTTCGTCGGCCGATGCCGCACTGCAGCTGCGCGCCATTTGCAGCAGCGGCCCCAGCTCCGCGTTGCCGTCCTGCAGCTGCGCCAGCCGCAGAGGCCTGATCGACGTCGGCACGGTGGTGTCGGCATCCGCCAGCAATTCCTCGTACAACTTCTCCCCCGACCTCAACCCCGAGAACTCGATGCGGATCTCTTCTTCGGTGTGCCCCGCCAGCCGGATCATCTGGCGCGCCAGCTCGACGATCTTTACCGGCTCGCCCATGTCCAGCACCAGCACCTGGCCGCTCTCTCCGATCGCGGCGGCTTGCAGCACCAGTCGTGCCGCCTCGGGAATCGTCATGAAGTAGCGAATGATCTCCGGGTGGGTCACGGTCACCGGCCCGCCTTTGGCGATTTGCTCCTTGAACTTGGGAATCACGCTGCCACTGGAGCCCAGCACGTTGCCGAAGCGCACGGCCATGAAGCGCGTGCCTTGGTGCTCGGTGGCCAGCGCGCTGATCACCATCTCGGCGGCGCGCTTGGTGGCACCCATCACGTTGGTCGGATTGACCGCCTTGTCGGTGCTGATCAGCACGAAGCGCTCGACGGCGTGTTCAGCGGCGGCCAGCGCCGCGTGGTAGGTGCCCAGAACGTTGTTGCGCAGGCATTGCCAGGCGTTGTCGTCCTCCTCCATCAGCGGCACATGCTTGTACGCCGCGGCGTGGAACACCACCTGCGGCCGCCACTTGGCATAGGTCGCGCGCAGGTGCTCGAGGTCCTTCACGTCACCGATCAGCCGCGTGAGCGGCAGTTCGGGGAAGCGTTCTCCCAGGTCCTGCTCGATCGTGTAGAGGTTGAATTCGCTCAGCTCGTACAGCACCAGCCGGGCCGGCCGGTAGCGCGCGACTTGGCGGCACAGCTCACTGCCGATGCTGCCTCCCGCGCCGGTGATCAGCACCGTCTTGCCGTGCAGCACCGCATCGATGCCCGCCTCGTCAAGCACCACTGGCTCGCGGCCGAGAAGGTCGGCGGGCTCGATGTCGCGCACGCGATTGACCGGTGCGCCCGATTGCAGTTCCTCCGCGCTGGGCACCGTGAGCACGGGCAGACCGGTGGACGCCGCAAGCTCGAACACTTGGCGCCGTGCCGCGCCGCGCAGTGAGGGCATCGCGATGATCACGTGCGTGGCGCCGGCGCGTACGTGGTCGTCGACCAGCGCCGACAGCGGCCCGAGGACCGGCACGCCGGCGATGCGCGCACCCTGCTTGGCGCGATCGTCGTCGAGCAGGCCGAGCACCGTCCAGCCGCGCTGGTGGATGCCGGCCAGCAGCAGCCGCGCCGCCTCGCCCGCGCCGATCACGATCGCCCGCCGCACCTCGGCGTCGCTGCCGGTGATCTGCCTGCGTGCGTGCTCGTAAAGCATGCGATAGGCGATGCGCACGAGCACCAGCGCCATCAGCGCCACGACCGGGTGCAGTGCCAGCACCGCACGCGGCACCTGCACCAGGCCCAGGCCCATGACCACCGCGGCACTGGCCAGTCCGGCCGCGAGGCAGGCCCAGGTCAGGCGCGTCACCTCGTTGAAGCCGGAGAACCGCCACATGCTCTGCGGCACGCGCAGCGCGGCAAAGGCCGCCAGGTAGGCCGCCACGACACCGAGCATCACCCATGGGTCGTAGTGCGGCCGTGCGCTGATCCAGCGCTCGAAGCCGAGGCGGAACAAGTAAGTGACGTTCCACGCGATCGCCACCATCACGCCGTCGACGACCAGCGACAGCGGCTCGCGGTGCGGGCGCAGGCGCGCGAGCACCGCGTCGATGCGGTGCCAGATCGTGGGGGCGGGCGCGTCTGTCACGCAGAAGCGCTGCGTTGTGTTGCCCGCTTCGCGAGCAGCCGCAGCGTGCTGCCGATGACACCCAGGTCGGTGGCCAGCGTCGCCCGCTCGGCATACGCGAGCGCCGCGCTCAGCTTGCGCGGCAGGATCACCTCGACGTACTCGCGCTCGGGGTCGACCGCGGCCGCGAGCAGCGCGCTCTCGTCCGCAAAGGCCAGCGATGCCGGGTCGGTGATGCCGGGCTTGAGCGCCAGTGCCCTCGTCCGCAACGCGTCGGGATAGCGCGCGACATACTGCGGCAACTCGGGCCGCGGGCCCACCAGGCTCATGTCGCCGGCCAGCACGTCGATCAGCTGCGGCAGCTCGTCGAGCTTGGCGCGGCGCAGGAAACGGCCGACGCGCGTGATGCGCGGATCGTCACCCACCGTCAGCGCCGGGCCTCGCGCGTGCGCATCCGCCACCATGGTGCGGAACTTGTGGATGCGAAACGGTTGCCCGCCCTGCCCCACTCGCTGCTGCCTGAACAGCGCCGGGCCGGGCGAATCGAGCCGGACCGCCAGCGCGATCAAGGCCATCGGCAGTGCGAACAGCACCAGGGCAAGCAAGGCGACCCAGAAATCGAACGCGCGCTTGGCCATCGGGATCGGGTCAGGGCGCGAGCGCGGCGCGCACTGCGTCGGCCACGCGCTGCACGTCGGCATCGCTCATGCGGGTGTACAGCGGCAGGCTCGTCATGCGGTCGTAGGCGTGCTGGCTGTGCGGGAACTGCGCCGCAGAAAGGGCATACCGCTCGCGCCAGTACGGGTGCAGGTGCAGCGGGATGTAGTGCACGCTGCAGCCGATGCCGGCCGTGAACAGGCGCTCGATGAAGGTGTCGCGCGCGACGCCCGCGCCATCGGCCAGCCGCAGCACGTACAGGTGCCACGCATGCTGATCGCCCTGGCGCGCTCGCGGTGGCGTGATCACCGGCAAGCTTGCGAACGCCGCGTCGTAGGCGTGCGCGATCGCCTCGCGCCGCGCCTGGAACGCGCGCGCCTTGGCGAGCTGGTGCAAGCCCAGGGCCGCGGCGATGTCGGTCAGGTTGTACTTGAAGCCCGGCGCGACGATCTCGTAGTACCAGCTCGGCACCGTGGCGGTGAAACGGTCGAACGCGTCTCGGCTCATGCCGTGCAGGCGCATCACCTTGGCGCGCTGAGCCAGCGCCGCGTCGCGCGTGACGAGCATGCCGCCCTCGCCGGTGGTGATGGTCTTGTTGGCGTAGAAGCTGAACACCGTGGCGTCGCTGCCCAGCGTGCCCACCAGCGCGCCGCCGCAGGTGGTGGGCAGCGCGTGCGCCGCGTCCTCCACCACTTTCAGGCCATGGCGCTGCGCGATGTCGAGGATCGCCGGCATGTCGGCCGCCAGGCCCGCGTAGTGCACCGGGAGGATCGCCTTCGTTCGCGATGTGATCGCTGCTTCGACCAACGCAGGGTCGAGGTTCATCGTGGCCGGGTCGATGTCCACCAGCGTCACGTCGGCGCCGAGGTAGCGCACCACCTCGGCGGTGGCGGTGAAGGTGTGGGTGGTGGTGATCACCTCGTCACCCGGCCCGATGCCCAGCGCTTCCAGCGCGAGGTGCAGGCCGGCAGTGGCGGAGTTGACCGCGATGCAGTGCAGGCTCGGATCGCCGAGAAACTCGCCAAACGCCTTCTCGAAGCGCATCGCCTTCGGTCCGGTCGTGACCCAGCCCGAGCGCAGCGTGTCCACCACTTCGGCGATCTCTTCCTCGCCGATCTCGGGCAGGGCGAAGGGCAGGAACGGAAGTTCGTGGTTCGTCTTCATGCCTTGGCCAGCCACACCAGCCGATGGGTCTTGAGGAAGGGCAGCAGCGCGCCCACTGGCGCGATCATGCCCGCGTGCAGGCGCGCGAGCGCTCGCGCCACAGGCGGCGCGAGCGTCACGCGCCGGGTATGCAGCCGGGCCTCGGGAAAGAGCTCGCGCACGCGCGCAACCGGCACGCCACGAACATCGCGGTTGCGCGGATTGTCGACGGCGAAGTCGTACCAGAGCACGCCTCCGCCCGGCTTGAGCCAGGACCACATCGCACGCGCCAGGCGCTGCTGCTGCGCGTTGTCGAGCACCGACGAGAACACGGTGAACGCGAGCACCGCGTCCTGGCTCGCGTCCGGCACGTCGGCCACGGCGGCGTCACCTTCGATCACGCGCACGGCCGGCGGCAGCGCCGCGCGTGCGACCAACACGCGGTCGTGCAGCAACTCGATGCCGGCCAGTCGCTCGGGCTGCGCACCCACGCGCAAAAGGTCGAGCAGGTTGCCGCCGGCACCGCAGCCGACTTCCAGCATGTTGCGGCCTGCCAGTGTGGACCACCCAGCGGCGCGCTGCCACAGCGCGAGCATGGCGCGCTGCCGTTCCTGGTGCGCTTGCAGCGCGGCGGTATCGAACAGGCTGTAGCGCGCCGCATCGGCCACGGCGTCGCGCCGTGCGTACTGCGCCGACATCGCGTCGGCAGGGGTGGAGCGATGCTCGCTCGTCATCGCGTGAGCCTCATCGCGCCTTCGGCGGGCGCTCGACCGCGCACCAGGTCGAACAGCCCTTGCCAGGTGCCCACGCCGTAGCCCAGTTGATAGGCCGCGACCACCAGCGGCGCGCGGCATGCCGCGGCGGCGCCCGCGCTCGCCCCGATCGAAAGGCTCACGAGCGCGATATACACGCCATACGCCAGCGCCAGAAGCCCGAACGCCACCGCCCCTCGCCACGGCAGCACGGCCAGCGCGAGCACCAGTGCGGCAATCAGCACGGCCGGCGCGAGCTGCCGCCACGATGCCGGGCGCCCGTGCTTGCGCAGCACGAAGGGCCGCCAGTAGCCGTACTGCCGCTGCTGCGCGAACAGCTGCGCGATGCCGGCGCGCGGGTGGTAGGTGGAACGGATCGACGCGCTCTGCCACACGTGCCCGCCGCCGCGCACGATGCGCAGGTTGTGCTCGTCGTCCTGGTTGCGCACAAGGGTTTCGTCGAAGGGGCCGAAGCGCTCGAAACTGGCGCGTGGCCAGCAGCCGAGGTAGACCGTCTCGGCCTCGCCTTCGTAGCCCGCGTCACGCGAGCGCGCGCCGCCGGCCACCCAGCGGTTCTGGAAGGCGGCGGCAATCGCGCGCTGCGTCGGCATGTCGCCCACGGCGACCCAGGGACCGCCGACGTTGTCGGCACGGGTGCGTTCGAGAGTGGCCAGGCACTGCGCCAGGTAGTCGTCGGCATAGCGGCTGTGCACGTCCAGCCGCGCGATCACCTCGCCGCGCGCGCGGGCCAGGCAGGCGTTGAGGCCGGTGGATACGATGCGCTGCGGGTTGTCGACCACCGTCAGACGCGGATCGACCTTCGCGCGCTGGTCCAGCCGCTCTCGTGTGCCATCGTCGCTGCGGCCATCGGCCACCAGCAGTTCCATCATCCAGCCCTCGGGCAGCCGCTGCGCCGCCACCGCTTCGAGGAAGGCATCGATGTGCGCGCACTCGTTGCGGCAAGGCGCGATGACGCTGAGCAGCTTCATGCCACCGCCTCGCGCCTCGTCGGCTGCAGCGACCCGTACAGTGCGGCCATGCGGTCCATGTGCATGCGGCGCGACGCCCGCTCCAGCACGGCCTGCCGGTTGCGAAGGCCGATCGCGCGGCGGCGCACGGCGTCGTCGAGCAGGGCGCACAGCGCGGCGGCGAGCGCGGCGGCATCGCCCGCACGCACGAGCTGTTCCCGGTCGACCCAGGCGCGGTTGGCCGGCAGGTCCGATGCGACGACGGCCACGCCGCAGGCCATCGACTCGAGCATCGCCACCGAGGTGGCGTCGCTCGAGGGCACGCTCACCGAGACGTCGGCACTCTGCAGCGCGGTCACCATGGCGGCCTCATCGACGCGGCCGACAAAGCGCACAGCCTCCCCGAGGTTCAGATCGGCCGCGAGCGAGCGCAGGGTGTCGGCCATCGCGCCGCCGCCCAGCAAGCTGACGTTGACCCGTGCCTGCGGTCGTTCGCGCCGCAGTTGCGCCACGGCGCGCAGCAGCACGTCGATGTTGTAGTTCGGCTCCCATGTGCGCAGGCTCACGATCTCCAGGCGGCCGGCTGCGCCTGGGGTCGCCGCCGGGAGGAAACGCTGCGTGTCCACGCCCCACAGCACTTCGTGGCATGGTGCCGTGGTGCCATAGCCGCGGATCGTCTCGATCACGTCGGCCGAGTCGGCGGTGATCAGGTCGGCGCGCCGCAGCGACCAGCCCACGAGTCCATGCATCAGGCGGCCGCGCCAGCTGGCTTCACGCGGGGTGACCAGGATGTCCGATCCCCAGGCGGTCAGCACCACGGGCGCAAGCCCGCGGCACGACGCGGCCCACAGGCCATATGAGGTGACGTAATGGCCGTGGACCCACTGCGGCGACAGACGGCGCGCCAATTCGCGCACCGCGGGCAGCGCGCGGAACCAGCCCAGGGCGTCGCTGCCCTGGGCGATCGGGATCACGTCGCTCGCGCCTGCGATCGCGCCCGGCCCTCGGGTGGCAACGACACAGTCGAAGCCCCGCTCGGCCATGGCCTGCACCCAGCGCCGCGTGTGCACATGGGTCGCGTCGGCAAAGAAGAGGATGCGGCGTGTTGCGCTCACCGGATGCCTGCGCGAGCTTGCACTTCGCGCACCCAGGCCTCGTAGCGCTCGCTTTCGGCGGGGCTCGCGGTCCGCAACCCGTCACGATCGCCGTCGCGCACGTCGCCCACGACGCACGCGGGCTGACCCTGCACGATGGCGAAGTCCGGCACCTCGCCGCGCACGTAGCTGTGTGCGCGCACGAGCACGCCAAGGCCGATGCGCGCACCGGGCGCCACCGTGCAATGCGGCCCGATGAAGGTCCACGCGCCGATCGACGTGGCTGCGCGCTGCAGGCCCGCCGGGTGGGCGTGGCCCCAGAAGCGTTCGCGCTCCAGACGCAGCGCGCGGTGCGTCGAGTGCGTGAGCACGGACACGTGGTTGGTGATCTGAACGCCCTCGCCGATCGCGAGGCCGCCCGATGCATCGATGAAGTTGTGGTGCCCGATGAAGACGTGGTCCCCGAGCATCAGACGATCAGGGCACTCGATGGCTGTCGAGTTGCTCACGCGGCTGTGTGGGCGCCAAGCGCCGTCGCCCGAACGCACCCCATACCGCATGCGCGGGCCGGTCAAGGCAAACAAGGCGTTCAGCAGGCGGCGCAGCATGGGAGGGGTCGCTAGGACGGCGCGACATTGTCACCGCGCCATATGGTGCGCCACGACAAGCCCGCATCGTGCCGGAAGAGCGTCAACGCGACCGCGATGGCCAAGAGGTAGGCGCAGCTGGTGGCCAGTGCAGCGCCGAGCGCACCCCAGCGCGGC
>Ga0209798_10001458_pt1 | contig 14240 bp, 12 predicted proteins | sample DOMMetBare3Fresh_FD_187475 | JGI IMG/M metagenome (GOLD analysis project Ga0209798, IMG submission 187475) | Wetland sediment microbial communities from St. Louis River estuary, USA, under dissolved organic matter induced mercury methylation -... | ecosystem: Environmental > Aquatic >...
CTCCAGGAGACACACCATGCCGCCAGCTTCCCCCAGCGCCACCGTGCAGCAGTGGCTCGACGACTTCGGCCGGGCGCTCGCGCGCGCCGATTTCGCCGGCGCCGCGTCGATGTTCGGCGACGAGAGTTACTGGCGCGACCTGGTCTCCTTCACCTGGAACATCAAGACCGCCGAAGGCCGCGAGCAGATCCGCGACATGCTTGCCGCCACCGTGCCGAACGCGCAACCGTCGGCATGGATGCTGCTGGGTGAAGGCAGCGAAGCCGGCGGCGTCACCGAAGGCTGGTTCACGTTCGAGACGGGCACGTCGCGCGGCAAGGGCCTGCTGCGCCTGATCGGCGGCAAGGCGTGGACCCTGCTGACGACGATCCAGGAGCTGAAAGGCTTCGAGGAGAAGAAGCGCGAGATGCGACCCAAGGGCGTGGAGCATGGCGTGCATCCCGGGCGCAAGAGCTGGCTCGAAGAGAAGCAGGATCGCGCGAAGACGCTCGGCTACACAGAACAGCCCTACGCGCTGGTGCTCGGCGGCGGCCAGGCCGGCATCATCCTCGGCGCGCGATTGAAGAAGCTGGGCGTGCCGGCCGTCATCGTCGAGAAGAACCCGCGCGCCGGCGACAGCTGGCGCAACCGCTACAAGAGCCTGTGCCTGCACGACCCGGTGTGGTACGACCACCTGCCGTACCTGCCGTTCCCGGAGGACTGGCCGGTGTTCTCGCCGAAGGACAAGATCGGCGACTGGCTGGAGATGTACACGAAGGTGATGGAGCTCGACTACTGGACGAGCAGCGAGTGCAAGAGCGCGAAGTGGGACGACGCGAAGCAAGAGTGGGAAGTACTCGTCGAGCGCAAGGCCGACACGCCGAGCGGCGCGCCGGAGACGTTGACCTTGCGGCCCAAGCACCTGGTCTTCGCCACCGGCATGAGCGGCGTTCCCAGCCTGCCGAAGTACCCGGGCATGGAAGACTTCAAGGGCCAGCAGGCGCACTCGAGCGGATTTCGCACGGGCGTCGAGTGGAAGGGCAGGAAGGTCGTCGTCGTCGGCTCCAACAACTCGGCGCACGACATCTGTGCCGACCTGTGGGAGAACGGCGCCGACGTGACGATGGTGCAGCGCTCGACCACGCACGTGGCGCGCAGCGACACGCTGATGGACCTGGCGCTCGGCGGCCTGTACTCCGAGGCCGCCGTCAAGAACGGCATCGACACCGACAAGGCCGACCTGATCTTCGCCTCATTGCCGTACAAGGCGCTGCCGGCGCTGCAGGTGCCCGTGTACCAGCAGATGAAGGAGCGCGACGCCGAGTTCTACAAGAAGCTCGAGCGCGCCGGCTTCCTGCTCGACTTCGGCGAAGACGACTCGGGCCTGTTCATGAAGTACCTGCGCCGCGGCTCGGGCTACTACATCGACGTGGGCGCGAGCGAGCTGGTCGCCGATGGCCGCGTCAAGCTCAAGACCGGCGCGATCGAGCGGGTCGAGGCCGACGGCCTGCTGATGGCCGACGGCACGAAGCTGCCGGCCGACCTGATCGTCTGGGCCACCGGCTACGGCTCGATGAACGGCTGGATCGCCAAACTGGTCGATCAGGCCACAGCCGACAAGGTGGGCAAATGCTGGGGCCTGGGCTCGGGCACCAAGAAGGACCCCGGGCCCTGGGAGGGTGAACTGCGCAACATGTGGAAGCCCACGCAACAGAAGAACCTGTGGATGCAGGGCGGCAACCTGCATCAGAACCGCCATTACTCGCTGCTCGTCGCGCTGCAGTTGAAGGCGCGCATGGAGGGCCTGCCCACGCCGGTGTATGCGCTGGCGCCGGTGCATCACAAGGCATAGCCGGGCGTCCGGCGCGCGCGCCGGCCTTCGCGACCGTTGAGCCGGGGCAATCGCGCGGCCCTTGCGCCGCGTCACGCGCCCGCGGTCGGTGCGCGGCGCGGCCTATCATGTGCCCACTTGATTAGTGACCAACCTCAGCTGGCTCACGTGGTGAGCCAGCGAGGGTTGAAGATGGGTTCACCGCCACAGGAGGTGGACCATGACGATGAACCGAGTGCAGTTTCAAGCTGGACTTTCGATGGCCGAGTTTATTGACCGCTACGGCAGTGACGACAAGTGCGAGGCGGCGCTGATCGCCTCGCGCTGGACGGCGGGCTTTGCCTGCCCGGCGTGCGGCTGCGGCCACAGTAGCTCGTTTCGCCGCGAGGGCCGGTTGTACTTCCAGTGCTGCGCCTGCCGCCACCAGTGCAGCGTCACCAGCGGCACGGTCTTCGAGGCCACTAAGCTGGGGCTGTCGCGCTGGTTCCTGGCCATGCACCTGCTGACCCAGTCCAAGAACAACGTGGCTGCACTCGAACTCATGCGCCACTTGGGCGTTTGCTACAAGACCGCGTGGCTCATCAAGCACAAGCTCATGGAGGTCATGCGCCTGCGCGAGGACGATCGCCAGCTCGACGGCCGGGTCGAACTCGACGACGCCTACCTGGGCGGCCAGCGCACGGGCGGCAAGACCGGTCGGGGTTCGGAGAACAAGGTGCCCTTCGTCGCCGCGGTGCAGACCACGCCCGAGGGTAAGCCTGAGCTGGTGTGCCTGCGCCAGCAGCCGTTCACCCACGAGGAGGTGGCGGTGTTTGCCGCGCGCTCGATCGCGCCGTCGGCTACCGTGGTCACTGACGGGCTGTGGTGCTTCGGCGCCGTGCAGCTCGTCGGCGCCGAGCACCAGCGGGTGGTCACCGGCGGCGGCAAGGCCAGCACCGAGTTGCCGCAGTTCAAGGCGATCAACACCTTCCTGGGCAACCTCAAGCGCTCGCTGGGCGGTACCTACCACGCCTTCGACTTCGCCAAGTACGCCCATCGCTACCTCGCCGAGGCCCAATACCGGTTCAACCGTCGATTCGATCTGAGTTCCATTCTGTCCAGGCTGCTTCGCGCAGCCTGCCTTTCAATTCCAACGCCGGCTCGCGTCATTCGTGTGGCTGAGGTTGGTCGCTAATCAAGTAGGGCCTTGACTTCGGTCCAGTGGTTGGCCAGGTGCATCAGGTGGGCGCGCGTGTACTGCGCCTTGTCGAGCGCACCATAGGCGAAATGCGGCGCGAGCGCGCCGGCATGCGCCTCGAAGCGGCGCAGCGCCACGAGTGCGCGCTGGATCGCACCGGGCAACGGCGCCTCGCGGTCGAGCACCGGCGCACCGGGAATGGGTTCGTCCAGCGCATGACCCATCGCACCGCGGGCTTCGAACACCGCAAAGGCTGCCGCACCGACCGTGGCACGGAACATCCCGGACTTCTTCTCGGGAAAGCCGTCGATCGAGTACTCGACGCTCTGCGCCGCGTGCTGAAGCATCTGCGACAGGTTCCAGGTTCCTTCCTTGGTATGCCCGCTCGCGAGCGACTCGATCGCCTTCAGCGCCGAGGCCAGCGTCGGAAAGGTCTTCACCTCCGCCGATTTGCAGCCTGCCAGCGGCGTGGCGGCAGCGGCCAAGAGGACGAGGCGCCGATCCACGGCCATCAGACGCGTTCGAAGATGCCTGCGGCACCCTGACCCATGCCCACGCACATCGTCACCATGCCGTACGTCAGCTTCTTGCGGTGCAGCGCGTGGATCGTCGTGGCGGCGCGGATCGCGCCGGTGGCGCCCAGCGGGTGGCCAAGCGCGATCGCGCCGCCCATCGGGTTGACCTTGGCCGGGTCGAGCTTGCAGGTCTCGATCACCGCCAGCGCCTGGGCGGCGAAAGCCTCGTTGAGTTCGATCCAGCCGAGGTCGTCGAGCTTCAGGCCCGCACGCTGCAGTGCCACCGGAATCGCCTCGATCGGGCCGATGCCCATGATGTGCGGCGGCACGCCGCGCACCGCGAAGCTGACGAAGCGCGCCAGCGGCTTCAAGCCGAACTGCTTGACCGCGCGCTCGCTCGCGAGGATCAGCGCGCCGGCGCCGTCGCTCGTCTGCGAGCTGTTGCCCGCCGTGACGCTGCCCTTGGCCGCGAACACCGGCTTGAGTTTCGCCAGCGCTTCGAGCGTGGTGTCGGCGCGCGCGCCCTCGTCGAGCTTGACCGTGCGCGTCTTCGTGCCGACTTCGCCGGTGGCGAGGTTCGGGAACCGGTCGACGATCTCGATGGGCGTCATCTCGGCGTCGAACTCGCCGGCGGACATCGCCGCCAGCGCCTTCTGGTGCGAGGCGAGTGCAAACGCATCCTGCTTGTCGCGGCCGACCTTCCACTGCCCGGCCACGCGCTCGGCGGTGAGGCCCATGCCGTAGGCGATGCCGACGTTCTCGTCGCGCGCGAAGACCTCGGGGTTGAAGCTGGGCTTGTTGCCACCCATCGGCACCATGCTCATGCTCTCGGCGCCGCCCGCGATCATCACGTCGGCCTCGCCGACACGGATGCGGTCGGCCGCCATCTGGATCGCGGTCAGGCCGGAGGCGCAGAAGCGGTTGATCGTGACGCCACCCACCGAATGCGGCAGGCCGGCGATCACCATCGCGGCGCGCGCCATGTTGATCCCCTGCTCCGCTTCCGGGAACGAGCAGCCGACGATCGCGTCCTCGATCGCCTTGGGGTCCAGGCTCGGCACCTGGGCCAGTGCACTCCTCACTGCCGCGACCAGCAGGTCGTCGGGGCGCGTGTTGCGGAAGTAGCCGCGGCCGGACTTGCCGATCGGCGTGCGCGTGGCGGCGACGATGTAGGCGTCTTGAACTTGTTTGGTGCTCATGATCAGTTCCTTACGGGTTTGCCGGTCTGCAGCATGCCCATGATGCGTTCCTGCGTCTTGGGATGCTCCAGCAGTGCGCAGAAGCGGTCGCGCTCGAGCGTCATCAGGTACTCCTCGTTGACCAGCGAGCCGGCGTCGACGTCGCCGCCGCACACCACCTCGGCGATCAGCGTGGCGATGTGGAAATCGTGCGCGCTGGCGAAACCGCCGTCGCGCAGGTTGGTGAGTTGGCCCTTGATGGTGGCGATCGCGCTGCGGCCTGCCACCGCGAACAGTGCCTTCGTCGGTGGGCGCCAGCCGCTTTCGGCCATGGCCTTCACCTGTGTCGTCGCCACGTGCAGCAACTCGTCCTTGTGCGCGATGACGATGTCGCCGTCGATCAGGTAGCCGAGCTTGCGGCCTTCGATCGCGCTGGTGCCCACGCGCGCCATCGCGGCGGAAGTGAACGGCTCCTTGAGGAAGGCGAACAGGTCGGCGCTGGCGCCCGAGGCGGTGGCCAGTTCGGCCGCACGGCGTGCGATGTAGGCCAGGCCGCCGCCGGCCGGCACGAGCCCGACACCGACCTCGACGAAGCCGATGTAGGTCTCCATGTGCGCGACGCGGCGCGCGCAGTGCAGCGCGATCTCGTTGCCGCCGCCCAGCGCCAGGCCGCGCATCGCCGCGACCACCGGCACCTGTGCGTAGCGGATGCGAAGCAGCGCATCCTGCAGCTTCTTGACCTCGGGCTTGATGCCCTTGGCGCCGGACTTCATGAACACCGGCAACAGCGCCTCGAGGTTGGCGCCCGCGGAGAACACGTCGTCGGGCGACCAGATCACCAGGCCCTTGTACTTCGCCTCGGCGACCTCGACCGCCTTGAGCAGGCCCTCGACCACCGCCGGCGAGATCAGGTGCAGCTTGGCGGTGATCGAGGCGATCAGCACCTCGCCGTCCAGGCTCCAGACCCGGATGTCGTCATTGCGGTATTCCTCGCTGCCGGCCTTCAGTGGATTCGATTCGTTCCAGCCGACCAGCGACTCAGGGAAGATCTGCCGCAGGTAGACGTCCAGCGGCGCGGGCGGCAGATAGCGTCGCTGCGACGCGCTCCACGAGCCTTGTTCGGTGTGCACGCCATCGCGGCCGTCGAACACCCAGTCAGGCAGCGGCACACTCGACAGCGCCTTACCCGCGTCGATGTCCTCCTTGACCCACTGCGCCACCTGCTTCCAGCCGGCGGCCTGCCACAGCTCGAACGGCCCCTGCTGGCTGCCGAAACCGCGGCGCATCGCGAAATCGATGTGGCGCGCGCTGTCGGCGATGCCTGCCAGGTGCACCGCACAGTAGTGGAACGCATCGCGCAGGATCGCCCAGACGAACTGCGCCTGCGGATGCGTCGACTCACGCAACAGCTTCAACCGCTCGGCCGGCGGCTTCTTGAGCATGCGCTCGACGATCGGGTCGGCCTTGCCACCGGTGGCCACGTACTCGCCCTTGGCCGGGTCCAGGCGCAGGATGTCCTTGCCCGCCTTCTTGTAGAAGCCCGCGCCCGTCTTCTGGCCGAGCGCGCCCTGCTCGATCAGGCGCCCGAGCACCACCGGCGTCTTGTAGGTGGCGTAGAAGGGGTCGGCCTGCAGGTTGTCCTGCATCGTCTTGATCACGTGGGCCATCGTGTCCAGGCCCACCACGTCGGCGGTGCGGAAGGTACCGCTGGAGGCGCGGCCCATCTTCTTGCCGGTCAGGTCGTCGACCACGTCGACGCTCAGGCCGAACTTCTCGGCCTCGATCATCGTGGCCAGCATGCCGGCGATGCCCACGCGGTTGGCGATGAAGTTGGGCGTGTCCTTGGCATGCACGACGCCCTTGCCGAGCGTCGTGGTGCAGAAGGTCTCGAGCTGGTCGAGGATCTCGGCGTCGGTGGCCGGCGTCGGGATCAGCTCCACCAGCGCCATGTAGCGCGGCGGGTTGAAGAAGTGGATGCCGCAGAAGCGGGGGCGGATCTCGGCCGGCAGCGCTTCTGACAGCTTGGTGATCGACAGGCCCGAGGTGTTGGAGGCGACGATCGCATGCGGCGCGACGAAGGGCGCGATCTTCTTGTAGAGATCGAGCTTCCAGTCCATGCGCTCGGCGATCGCCTCGATCACCAGGTCGCATTCCCTGAGCACGTCCAGGTGCTCTTCGTAGTTGGCCTGCTGGATCAGCGCCGCGTCCTCGGGCACGCCCAGCGGTGCGGGCTTGAGCTTCCTCAAGCCCTCGACAGCCTTGGTCACGATGGCGCTCTTGGAGGACAACGGGGCTGAAGCCCCGTCCGCGGGCTTGGCCGGCAGGTCGAACAACGCGACCGGCACCTTGACATTGACCAGGTGCGCGGCGATCTGTGCGCCCATCACGCCCGCGCCGAGCACGGCGACCTTGCGAACGAGGAATCGGTTCATGGTGAGATCTCCGGTGGATCAGAACAGGGCTTCGTCCATCGCCATCAGCGGGCTCACGCCGGCGCGCGCACTGCGGATCAGGCCCGCGGTTTCGGGCAGCAGCTTGGCGAAGTAGAAACGGGCCGTTGCCAGCTTGGCGGTGTAGAACGGGTCGGCAGTGTGCTGCCGGGCCAGCGCGATCTTGGCCATGCGGGCGAAGAAGTAGGCGAAGCACAGGTGGCCGACGACGCGCAGGTAGTCCACCGCGGCGCCGCCCACCTCATCGGGGTTCTGGAACGCCTTCATGCCCAGCTCAGTGGTCAGCTTGGTCACCTTGTCGCCCAGATCCGCCAGCGGATTGACGAACTCCTGCATCGCCTCGACGACGCCTTCTTCCTCGACGAACTCCGCGATGCGCCGGCCGAAGGCCTTGAGCTTCTTGCCGTTGTCGGCCAGCACCTTGCGGCCGAGCAGGTCGAGCGACTGGATCGTGTTGGTGCCCTCGTAGAGCATGTTGATGCGCGCATCGCGCACGAACTGCTCCATGCCCCACTCGGCGATGTAGCCGTGGCCGCCATAGACCTGCATGCAGTGCGACGTGGCGATCCAGGCGTTGTCGGTGAAGAAGGCCTTGAGCACCGGCGTCAGCAGCGCGACCTCGTCGGCGCAGGCCTTGCGCAACTCGTGATCGTCGCTCGCGAGCTCCTGGTCGAGCAGCAGCACGGTGTGCAGCGCGAGGGCGCGCGCGCCTTCGGCATAGGCGCGCGCGGTGAGGAGCATCTTGCGCACGTCCGGGTGCACGATGATCGGGTCGGCCGGTTTGTCGGGCGACTTGGTGCCCGTCAGGCTGCGCATCTGCAGCCGATCCTTCGCATAGGTCACCGCATTCTGGTAGGCCACCTCGGTCAGGCCCAGGGATTGGTTGGCCACGCCGATGCGTGCGGCGTTCATCATCACGAACATCGCCGACAGGCCCTTGTTCGCGTGTCCCACCAGCCAGCCCACGGCGCCGTCGAGGTTCATCTGGCAGGTGGCGTTGCCATGGATACCCATCTTCTGTTCCAGCGCGGTGCAGAAGATGGGATTGCGCGCACCGGGCGAGCCGTCGGCGGTCGGCACGAACTTGGGCACGACGAAAAGCGAGATGCCCTTGCTGCCGACCGGCGCATCGGGCAGGCGCGCGAGCACCAGGTGCACGATGTTCTCGGCCAGGTCATGGTCGCCCGAGCTGATGAAGATCTTCTGCCCGGAGATCCGGTAGCTGCCGTCGGGTTGCGGCTCCGCCTTGGAGCGCAGCATGCCCAGGTCGGTGCCGCAGTGCGGCTCGGTCAGGCACATCGTTCCGGTCCACACGCCGCTCGACAGCTTGGGCAGGTACAGGGCCTTCTGCTCGGGCGTGCCGTGCGCATGCAGGCACTCGTAGGCACCGTGCGACAGGCCCGGGTACATCGTCCAGGCCTGGTTGGCGCTGTTCATCATCTCGTACAGGCACTGGTTCATCAGGTGCGGCAGACCTTGGCCTCCGTAGACCGGATCGGTCGACAGCGCCGGCCACCCGCCTTCGACGTACCGGGCATACGCCTCCTTGAAGCCCTTGGGCGTGGTGACCGCGTGGGTGGCGATGTCCAGCGTGCAGCCTTCCTGGTCGCCGCTGAGGTTCAACGGCTGCAGCACCTCGGCAGCGAACTTGCCGCCTTCCTCGAGCACGGCGTTGACCGTGTCGACGTCGAGCTCGGTGTATTTCGGAATCTGCTGCAGGGTCGGCACCGCGTCGAGCAGTTCGTGCAGCACGAATTGGATGTCGCGAAGCGGAGGGGTGTACTGGGCCATGGGGGCGGTCTCCGTGTGGAACGAAACTCGTCAGCGATGTCGCGCGCGCGGCGGGGCCTTCGGCGCGACGTCGGTCGTGTAGTGCGCGAGCACATGGTCGAAAGCGCGCTGCGCGCGGCCCAGCGCGCCGGGCAGGCGCAGGAACCTCGCGTCGTGGTGCAGCGCGAGGATCAGGCCGTGCAGTTCGAACAGCATCTGCGTGACATCCGCGTCGGGCTTGAGATGGCCCTGTTCGACTGCCAGGCGGATCGCACGTTCCAGCGCGCCATGCCAGGCCCTGACCATCGAGGCCAGCGCATCGCGCACCGGGCCGGGCCGATCGTCGAACTCGACCGCGCCGCTGATGTAGATGCAGCCCGAGTCGATCTCCACCGACACGCGCTTGACCCAGCGCTCGAACAGCGAGCGCAGACGAGGCAGGCCGCGCGGCTCACGCAGCGCCGGGTAGAAGACCTCTTCCTCGAACCTGGCGTGGTACTCGCGAATGACCGAGATCTGCAGCTCCTCGCGCGAGCCGAAATGGGCGAACACGCCCGACTTGCTCATTTGCGTGACTTCGGCCAGCGCCCCGATCGACAGACCCTCCAGGCCCATGTGCGACGCCAGGCCGAGCGCGGCGTCGAGAATCGTCGCGCGCGTGGCCTGGCCCTTGTGCAGCGGGTTCGCAGCGCGCGTCGGGCGGTTCTGGGTTTCAGTGGGCACGTCGATGCAGGAATAGAACGATCGTTCGATTCTGCGGCTGCGCGCGACTGCCGTGCCACGGCGCAACCGGCTTTTTCTAGGTGAACGTGTCTATGTCACGGCATCGCGCCGGCGACCTGGCGCGCGCGGCAACCGGCGGCCGCGGCGTGGGTTGGGGCCGCCGCGCGGATTCGGATACGCTTGCGTCCTGGAGAAAACCCTCGTGGACGTTCTGCAACTCGACGTTTCCGGCCGACCTCAGGCCTGGATCACCCCTAAAGAAGCGGCGGTGATCTATGCGAGCGACGGGGTTGCATGGACGCTCGGCGACACCTGCCAGGTGCTGCGCGGCGGCACGCAGCGCGCCACGGGTCGCCAGTCGCGCATCGAAGTCCATCCGATCATCGCCGTGCGCGGGGCGATCCCCAGCCGGGCCTGGCGCACGGTTCCGACGATCGCGAACGGCAAGCTGTTCACGCGCGACCGCCATGTCTGTGCCTACTGCGGGGGGCGCTTCTCGTTCGAGGACCTGACGCGCGAGCACATCGTGCCGGTCTCCCGCGGCGGCGGCGACGGCTGGATGAACTGCATCACCGCCTGCCGGGCCTGCAATGGCCGCAAGGGCAACCGGCTGCCCGAAGAGGCGCACATGTCGCTGCTGTATCTGCCCTACGTGCCGAGCCTGCACGAGGACATGATCCTGCGCGGCCGCCGGATCCTGGTCGACCAGATGGAGTTCCTGCTGGCCAGCGTGCCACGGAATTCACGCCTGCACGGCTAGCAACGATTCTTTACGCCGCCGCGCGGAACCGGGCGCGCCAATCTGCGTCAACCTTGGTTGATCGCTTCACGTTGCAAAGAAGCATTCACCGGAGATCCCATGCTCAAGACCCTGACCGCAGCGGCGGCCCTGGCCATCCTGGCCGCATGCACCACCACCAGCCCCGACGTGATCCAGAAGGGTGACGCGCAGCGTTTGTCGAGCGTGCAGGACGCGACCGTGCTGTCGGTGCGCGACGTCAAGGTCGACGGCACGCAGTCGGGCGCCGGCGGCGCCACCGGCGCGGTGCTCGGCGGCATCGCCGGCTCCTCGCGCTCGTCGGGCCGCGAACAGGCGGCCATCGGCGTGATCGGTGCGGTGGCCGGCGCCGTGGTCGGCAACGCGATCGAGCGCAGCGCCACCAGCGAAGACGCGGTGGAGATCCTGCTGCAGATGAAGAACGGCGACCGGCGCGCCATCGTGCAGGCCAAGGCCGGCGAGAACTTCCGCCCGGGCGACCCGGTGATCCTCGTCACCACCGGCGGCAAGACCCGCGTCACGCGCGCGCCGGCCGGCACCCAGCCGGTGCAGCCGCTGCCGGCGCCGGTGCAAGGATCGCGCGGCTGAACGACTGCCGCGCGACAGACCAAGACAAAGGGGCGCCACGGCGCCCCTTCGCTTGGCTCGCCCGTCCGCTCAACCGCCGAGCAGACCCTTCTTGAGGTCGGCATCGGCCGGCTTGTCGCCCAGCCAGATGCGCAGGACCGCGGCGTAGAAGTCCTCGCCGGGGATCGACGCGCCTTTCTGCTGGCCGTTGGCCGTGATGCGGGTGCCGGTGTCGGGCGTGAACTCGATGAGGACCACGTCTCCCTTCTTGGCCTCGCCGACCGCCTTCAGCGCCGCGTTGAGCGCATCGATCTGCGGCTTGAAGGCGGCGAGCTGGGCCTCGCTGTGGTTGTTCTTCAGGCCGTCGTTCAACGCCCCGGCGAACGAATCGGCGTCGACATTGCGCAGCATCGTCAAGGCCATGCGGCGCGGGCCCTTCTGCGCCAGCAGCGCCGCAGGGTCGCTGCTCTTGGCGGGCACGTACAGGCCGGCGACGTAGACCTTGAAGATCGCGCGCGTGCGCACGCCGGCGCCGTTGAGTTGAAGGGCCGCACCGCCCACCTGCGCCGACGGCTCGAACTTCACGCCCTCGCGCTCGACCGGCTGCGCCTGCGCCGTCAATGCTGCGAAGGTCCCGACCACGATGGCGGCACTCAGCCGCGCCCACGAGCTCTTCATGCGTCGTCTCCTCTTGTCCTGGGTTGGCACCGGAAGCGCCCGGCATGCGGGCAGTGTGCCAGACAGCAACGCGCCGGCCGAGGCCACGTTGACCCGGGCACGCCTACTTGACGAGGCGGTTCAGGCGCTCGGCATCGAAGGCCTCGGCCTTCTGCGCATCGGCCGGCACACATTGCTCGTCGGGCAACTCGCGCGAACGGTGCGACAGCTTCTCGATCGCCTGCCACAGCAGGGCAATCTGGTGCTCGTGGCCGCTCGCGTTGTCGATCAGCCCCTTCATCGCCTGCGCCACCGGATCGTCGCCCTGCGTCACGCCGTAGGCCGAGAAGCCCATCTTGGCGGCGGCTTCCTCGCGCTGCGCATCGAGGTCGGCCGCGATGATGCGCGCCGGGTTGCCCACCGCGGTAGCCCCCGGCGGCACCGGCTTGACGACCACCGCGCCCGACCCGACGCGTGCGCCCTCGCCCACCGTGAAGCCGCCCAGCACCTGCGCATTGGCGCCGACGATCACCCCCCGCGCCAGCGTCGGATGGCGCTTGGCACCCTTGACGAGTGCCGTGCCGCCCAGCGTGACGCCCTGGTAGATCGTGCAGTCGTCGCCGATCTCGGCCGTCTCGCCGATCACCACGCCCATGCCGTGGTCGATGAACACGCGCCGGCCGACCCTGGCGCCGGGGTGGATCTCGATCCCGGTGAGAAAACGCGAGACGTGCGAGATGAAACGGCCGATCCAGCGAAAGCCCGCCAGCCAGCAGGCGTGCGCCCAGCCGTGGAAGAACAGTGCGTGCAGCCCCGGGTAACAGGTCAGCACCTCCCAGGTCGAACGTGCCGCGGGGTCGCGCTCGCGGATGCAGGCGATGTCTTCTCGGAGGCGGTCGAACATGGTCGCACCAGTGTAGAGGTCAATCCGATTCCCTGCTCGCAGTGATCGCTCTGGCGATGCCGCGCAGGATGTGCACTTCCTCGGTCGTGACCTGCGCCCGGTTCAGCGCCTGGTTCAGGCGAGGCATCAGCTTCTTCGGCGCCGCCGGATCCAGGTAGCCAATCGCCACCAGCACGTCGGCCCAGTGGTCGAGCAGGCCCTGTACCGAGCGCGCATCGGCCGGCGACGCTGCGGCGGTGCGCGGCTGCACCTCGAAGCCGCCCAAAGCCTGGCGCCATTCGTAGGCGATCAGCTGGACCGCCTGCGCGAGGTTCAGCGAACCGTATCCGGGTGCCGTCGGGATCGACAGGCACACGTGGCTGCGGTACACATCGTCATTGGCCAGGCCAAAGCGTTCGCCGCCGAAGACGAACGCAACGTCCGGCGGCGCTGCGGCGAGCGCCGCGAAATACGCGCGCGGCGCCTGGGTCGGCGGGCCGAAGTCGCGCGGCGTCATCGCGGTAGCGCACACGCGCGTGATGCCCTCCAGTGCCTCGGCCAGCGTCGCCATGACGCGCGCGCGCGCCAGCACATCGGTCGCGCCGCTGGCCATCGCCACTGCCTCGTCGTGCTGCAGCACATCGGGCCAGCGCGGCGAAACGAGCACGAGCTCGTCGAAGCCCATCACCTTGAGCGCCCGCGCGGCCGCGCCCACGTTGCCGGCGTGGCTGGTGTCGACGAGGACGAAACGGGTCAGTGGCATGGGGCGCGCCGGGTAAAATCGCGAACACTTCGCGGCCACGTGATTGTCGCCGCCCGCTCTTTCCCCCTGCCGATCGATTCCGCCCAAGGTTGCCATGACGCAAGCGCTTCATCCGATGCTCAACATCGCCATCAAGGCGGCGCGCGCGGCCGGATCGATCATCAACCGGGCCGCACTCGACGTGGAGCGGCTCACGATCACGGCCAAGGGCGTGAACGATTTCGTCACCGAGGTCGACCAGGCCGCCGAGGCGGCCGTCATCGAGACGCTGCTGACCGCCTATCCAGGCCACTCGATCCTGGCCGAGGAGTCGGGCCGGCAGCACGGTGCCAAGCACAGCGAGTACCTGTGGATCATCGATCCGCTGGACGGCACCACCAATTTCATCCATGGCTTCCCGGTGTATGCGGTGTCGATCGCGCTGGCGTTCCGCGGCAAGGTCGAACAGGCCGTCGTCTTCGACCCGACCCGCAACGACCTGTTCTTCGCCAGCAAGGGGCGCGGCGCGTTCCTCAACGACCGCCGGTTGCGCGTGTCCAAGCGCATCCGGCTGGCGGAGTCGCTGATCGGCACCGGGTTCCCGTTCCGAAAGGGCGACAACTTCCACCGCTACGTCGAGATGTTCGAGCAGGTGATGCAGCACTGCGCGGGCGTGCGCCGACCGGGCGCGGCTGCGCTGGACCTGTGCTACGTCGCCGCGGGCTGGTACGACGGCTTCTTCGAGACCGGCCTGAATCCATGGGACGTGGCCGCGGGCTCGCTTCTGATCACCGAGGCCGGCGGCCTGATCGGCAACTTCACCGGCGAGCCCGACTTCCTGTACCAGCGCGAAGCCGTCGCCGGCACCCCGAAGATCTACGGGCAGCTGGTGCAGCTGCTGTCGCCGTACTCGAAGGCGATCAAGACCGAGGACCCCGGCGCGCCGCCGGTGCCGACACCCGAGCAGGTGCTCGCAGCGGCCCTGGCCGA
>Ga0209798_10001459_pt1 | contig 14236 bp, 11 predicted proteins | sample DOMMetBare3Fresh_FD_187475 | JGI IMG/M metagenome (GOLD analysis project Ga0209798, IMG submission 187475) | Wetland sediment microbial communities from St. Louis River estuary, USA, under dissolved organic matter induced mercury methylation -... | ecosystem: Environmental > Aquatic >...
GATGCCGTGGGCGTGAAGGTCGTGTCGGTGCGCCGTGCGGCCGGCCAGGTAATGGGGGCGCACGACGAAATGGTGCTCGCCGCCGGCGACACACTGGTGTTGTCGGGCCTGCCCGAGGCCTTGGCGCTGGCTGAAACAAAACTCCTGAAATCATGACTCTGTCGACCGTCGATCCGCGTGACCCTTCGGCGTTCATCAAGAGCCATGTCCGCACCGTGCCCGACTGGCCGGCGCCAGGTGTGCAGTTCCGCGACATCACGCCGTTGTTGGCCAACCCGAAGGTGTTCCGGGTGCTGATCGACCAGTTTGTGCACCGCTACTTCGACACCCGCCCGCAGGCGATCGCCGGGCTGGACGCACGCGGCTTCATCATCGGCGCGGTGGTGGCCTACGAACTCAATGTCGGCTTCGTGCCGATCCGCAAGAAGGGCAAACTGCCGTTCACGACCATGGCCGAGACCTACGAGCTGGAGTACGGTTCGGCCACCGTGGAGATCCACACCGACGCAGTCAGGGCTGGCGACCGCGTGGTCTTGATCGACGACCTGATCGCCACCGGTGGCACGATGCTGGCCGGCATGCGACTGCTCGAACGCCTGGGCGCCACGGTGATCGAAGGTGCGGCGATCGTCGACCTGCCGGAACTGGGGGGCTCGGCGCGACTGCGCAAGGCCGGCCTGTCGCTCCACACCCTGCTTGATTTCGCCGGGCACTGACCGGCGAGAGGGGGCGCCATCAACTCACAGCATTGCCGTATTCGATGTTGGCGCGCATTCGCACGCCCATCACCGATGCAGCGGCCCGCACCAGCTCGAGCGTCAACGTCGGATTGCGCGCCGAAAGTTCTTCCAGCCGCGGTCCACGCAAGGCCCACGCTACGCAGGCCGTCATCGCCTCCACGCTGGCCATGCGGGGCTGGTCGCTGAACAAGCCGGCTTCGCCGACGACCGACCCAGCCCGCAAGATCGACAACCGCGATTCGCCTGGCTTGGCGTTGCTGACGAAGACCTGCAAGGTCCCGCGCTCAACCAGGTACATGGTGCGGTCGTGATCGCCCTGCTTGACCAGCAGGTCGCCGGCACGGATCTCGTGGCGCGTAAGAAACGGCTCGAACATGCGCCATTGCTCGATCGTCAGCCGCGGCTTGAACGCGTCGACTGCGTTTAACGAATACACGGCGTCGAACAGTTCCTGGATGTCCATCATCGGCAGCCTGGCGCCAACACGGGCGCCTGATGCGGCGATTATCGGAACAGGCGGGTTGCGCAACAACCGCCCGAGCAGGGGGCTCGGCGCCCGGCAGCTCCGCCTGTCGGCCGCCGCGACCCGTCGGTCGCCTTGGCGCAAGAGGCGGCGATTCGGTTCGGCGCTGCACAGACGCACCAGTGCCACTCATTCATGGTCTGCATCGATCCGCGCTGGCCCTGCGGTCGCGACGACATGCCCCGCCCTTATGCGATCCGGCCGAGGAGCGCGGTCGTACGGCCTCTATGCCACTGTCGGAGAACCGTTCTTAGGCGCGCCGCGATGTCGAACAATCCAAACGACTCTATGGGCGGGCACGAGACCGTCCTCGTCGCCACCGCGCCAGTGCCAGTGCCAGTGCCGGAACCTCCGACCTGTGCTGTGTGCCTTCGCGGCGAGGCGAAGTCGGGCGGTCATTTGCCGATGCAAAAACGCCCGAATATCTCGCCGAGCAAATCGTCGGCGCTGAAAGCGCCTGTGATCTCGCCCAGCGCGTTGTGGGACAGCCGCAGTTCCTCGGCCAGCAGATCGAGCGCGGCGTCGGCACGCGCGGCGAGTGCCTGGGCTTGCTGGAGGTGCGCCGCAGTGCGCTGCAGGGCCTGCACATGGCGGGTGCGGGCGATGAACACGCCCTCGGGGTTGGCGTGCCAGCCGGCGCGCTCGAGCAAGGTACGGCGCAGGGCGTGCAGGCCATCGCCGGTGCGCGCGGACAGGCACAGTCCGCGCGTGACGGCAGCCTCGGCCGGCGCGGCGTCGCTCTTGTTGAAGACATGCAGCACACGCATGGCGTCGCTCAGGCGCAGACGCGAAGCGATCGCCGCGTCGGCGGCCTCGTAGTCTGGCTCCCCCGCGCGCGTCAGGTCGTGCAAGAAGATCACTGCGTCGGCCTGCTCTATCTCGGACCAACTGCGGGCGATGCCGATGCGCTCGATTTCGTCGGCTGAGCCGTTCGGGTCGCGCAGGCCGGCGGTGTCGATCACGTGCACGGGCACGCCTTCGATCTGTATCGTCTGCCCGATCCTGTCGCGTGTGGTGCCCGCAATCGGCGTAACGATGGCCAGTTCGGCGCCGGCCAGCGCGTTGAGCAGCGAGCTCTTTCCCACGTTGGGCTGACCCGCCAGCACCACCGTCATGCCCTCGCGCAGCAGCGCGCCCTGGCGTGTGTGGTCGAGCACGACGTCAACCTCCCCGGCGATGGCCTCGAGCCGGCCGTGAACATCGGCGCGCTCCAGGAAGTCGATCTCTTCTTCGGGAAAATCGAGCGTGGCTTCGACCAGCGTGCGCAGCTCGACGATGCGCTGCGCCAGGGCCTGAACCTGGCGCGAGAACGCGCCCCCGAGCGAGCGGGTGGCCGAGCGTGCGGCGGCCTCGGTGCTGGCGTCGATCAGATCGGCCACGGCCTCGGCTTGCGCCAAGTCGAGCTTGCCGTTGAGAAACGCGCGCTGCGTGAATTCACCTGGCTGGGCCAGACGCAGGTGGGCCAGGCGCGGGCACTGAGTCGCGGGGGCCGTTTCTGCTGCCGCTTCGAGGCAGCGCGCCAGCAGCAGTTGCAGCACCACCGGACCCCCGTGGGCCTGCAGCTCGAGCACGTCTTCGCCGGTGTACGAGTGCGGCGCAGGAAACAGGATCGCCAGGCCGTGGTCGATCGATTCGCCGAGGGCGTCGCGCAGCGCGGTGTAGTTAGCCCGCCGCGGCTCCAGCACACGGCCAGTCAGCGCCGCGATCAGGCCTTCGAGGTCGCGGCCCGAGACGCGCACGATGCCGACTGCGCCGCGCCCGGGGGCGGTGGCGATGGCGACGATCGGGTCTTGCGGCCGCGGCAATGAAGAAGGCACCGCGCGATTGTCGCTGCGGTGCCTTCGGGCAAATGGCGCGGGGGGAGTGCCGTGAAACGCTCCAGAGCCGGCGGGAGGCTTTTGGGCCGCGCCGGGTCAACCCCGCATGTCTGCATGGTCGGCGTAACGGGGCGCCAACTCAACCCCCCAGGTGCGGTAAGGGCCCCGCAAACGTGTGGTGTTCACGCCGGCGGCTGCCGACTATTTGCTGACCCCGAGCTTGCGGTTGATGACCCACTGCTGGGCGATCGACAGGATGTTGTTGGTCAACCAGTAGAGCACCAGGCCGGCCGGGAAGAAGAAGAACATCACGCCGAAGATCAGCGGCATCATCCACATCATCTTGGCCTGCATCGGGTCGGCTGGCGTCGGGTTGAGCCAGACCTGGAACAGAGACGATGCGGTCATCAGCACTGGCAGGATGAACCAGGGATCCTTGGCCGACAAATCGGCGATCCAGCCGATCCACGGCGCGTTGCGCATCTCCACGCTCGACAGCAGGACCCAGTACAAGGCAATGAAGAACGGCATCTGCACCAGGATCGGCAGGCAGCCGCCGAGCGGGTTGACTTTCTCCTCGCGGTAGATGCGCATCATTTCCTGCTGCATCAGTTGCGGCTTGTCCTTGTAGCGTTCACGCAGATCGGTCACGCGCGGGCCGACGGCCTTCATCTTGGCCATCGAGCGGTAGGCGCTGGCGTTGAGCCAGTAGAACGCGATCTTCAGCAGCACCACCAGCGCGACGATCGACCAGCCCCAGTTGCCGAGCACCTTGTTCAATTGGTCGAGCAACCAGAACAGCGGCTTGGCCATCACGGTGAACAAGCCGTAGTCCTTGACCAGGTCCAGCCCCGGGGCCAGCGCTTCGAGCTTGTTCTCTTCCTGCGGGCCGGCGAACAGGGTGGCCTCGTGGGTCTTGGTCGCGCCCGCGGCAATCTCACCCAGCGGCAGCACCATGGCCACGGAGTACAGGTTGTTCGACACCTTGGCGGTGCGGAACTCGCGCGGCGTGCCGGCGGGCACCAGCCAGGCCGAGGCGAAGTAATGCTGGACCATCGCCACCCAGCCGTCGCTGGCGCTGGTCGCGTGGCCGATCTTGCCCTTTTCGATGTCCTTGAAATCGACCTTCTCGAATTTCTTGGCGTCGGTATAGATCGCCGGGCCGGTGAAGGTGAAATAGAACGACGACTCGCCGCGCGGCGGGTTGCCGTCGCGCGCGAGTTGCAGATAGAGCTGGGTCGCGACCGGCGCCGGCCCGGTGTTTTGGACCTCGTGGCGCACGCCGATACTGTAGTCGCCGCGCTTGAAGGTGTAGATCTTGGCCAGCTTGACACCACCGTCACCCACGCTTTCGAATCGCACCTGCAACTCGTTGGCACCGTCGGCCAGTGCGGTCGCGCCGCCGGTCCACTTCATGGTCGAGTAATGGTTGGGCAATGCGACACCCGGTTGCGTTGCCACCAACCCGCTTTGCGCCGCATAGGAGCGTTCTGCGCTCTGGTCGAACAGCAGCACGTGGCGCTGGCGGTCTTCGACGTCGGCATGGCGCAGTAATTCCAGACGCACCAGACTGGCACCGCTGCCGTCGAAGGTGGCCTTGACCAGGTCGGTGCTGATGACCACCCGCTCCCCGGGGGCTGCGGCAGGCACTGCGAGCGGCGTTCCGGCCGGCAGTGCGCCCGCTGCCGCAGAGCCGGGCACGGCGGCCGGCATGGGCACGCCGACCTGCGAAGCGGGAGGCGGCACGGGAGGGGCCGACGCTGCGGGGCTCGTAGCCGCAGGGCCGAAGATCGACGGCTGGCCGGTGTGCTTGTTCCACGCGTCCCACAGCAGGACGAGGGACATGGTGAAGACCACCCACAGCAGGGTGCGACGGATATCGGTCATGTCTGACTCTTGGTCAAAGGGTTCGTTGCGGGTGCCGCGGATGGCACCGGGTCCAGCCCGCCATTGCACCAGGGGTGGCAGCGCAGCACGCGCCTCGTCGCGATGTAGGCGCCGGCCGCTGCGCCATGCTGTTCCAGCGCCTGCAGCGCGTAGCGCGAACAAGTCGGCTCGAAACGGCATGAGGTGCCTAGCCAGGGACTGAGGAAGAATCGGTATGCGCGTATCGGCAGCGCCAGCAAGCGGCGCGGCCACAGACGGTAATCAAAGCTTTGTTTCATGCAGCCAGCGCGCCGGCAAAGACCTGCTCGAGCTCGGCGCGAGCGGCTTCGCGCAGTCGGGCCGACGCCGCGCTGGGAAACCGGCGCGCGTCGAACGGTGCCCGCAGGCGAATCACCCATTGCCCGGGCGGCAATAGGCTTTGGTGACTGGCGGCCTGGTCGCGCATCTGACGCTTGAGCAGATTGCGGGTCACGGAGCGTCTTGCGTGTCGCTTGGGCACCACCAAGCCGAGCCACCAGTGCTTGCTGGCGCCAATGTTATCCACATAACAGGTCTCGTTTGGTGCGCCATCTGTTGATAACTCTGGAATAACCAGGCTTGGCGGCCGCCGGACGGCCGAGGATGGACTGGCCGCAATGTGGTGCAGCACGAAATGAAGGCTCTTGGCCAAGGCCGGAGCAGACAGCGCGATGGCGAAGTCGGCTCTCTTGAGGCTGCGCCAGTTGTTTCGGGCAATCTTGCCCTGGGCTGCCCCCGCACGCTCCGCGCTGCGGGCTATCGGGCTCAACGCGGCAGGCAAATGGCCCGGCGCGGTCGCCGTCAGACGGCCAGACGCTTGCGGCCTTTGGCGCGGCGGGCGGCAATCACCGCGCGACCGCCGCGGGTCTTCATGCGCACGAGAAAGCCGTGGGTGCGGGCGCGTCGGGTCTTCGAGGCTTGGTAGGTGCGTTTCATGGCTGGGCCTGGGCGGTATGAGAGCGGGAATCAGGGAAACCCGCGATTACAGCAAGAATGTTGTTTCCGGTCAATGACTTGCGCTACAAAGGCCCAGCATCGGCAGGGCTTGGCGTCGAATTGCGCGCTGTGGATAAGCATCATTGGTTGGTCTCGCATAGCCTACAATCTGGCCGCTCTAGAAGAACTTGTCCACAATGAGCCATGACCTCTGGCAGCGCGGCTGTATGCAACTGGCCGCCGAACTGCCCGAACAGCAATTCAACACCTGGATCCGCCCGCTGCCGCCAGCCGAGGTGAGTGACGTCACCGATGCGGCGGGCGCGACGGTGGTATCGCTGCGCGTGCCCAACCGCTTCAAGCTCGACTGGATCCGATCGCAGTACGCCGCGCGCATCGAAGGCGTGTTGAGCAGCCTGGCCGGCAAACCGGTCAAGCTTGAATTGCAGCTCGCACCGCGCGAAACCCTGCCACGGGCGGCGTCGTCATCGGCGTCAACGATCGGCGCAGTCCTCGACACGGCGTTCAACGGCAGCAGCGCGAGGCCCAACGCCGTGGCCACAGTACGCGCCTCGACCACTGTCTTGCCGCAAAACCGTCTGAATGCCGCGCTGACCTTCGATACCTTGGTCGCCGGGCGCGCCAACCAGATGGCGCGCACGGCCGCGCTGCATGTGGCCGGCGCGCCGGGGCAGATGTACAACCCCCTCTTCATCTATGGTGGCGTCGGTTTGGGCAAGACGCACCTGATCCACGCCGTGGGCAATGCCTTGCTGAAGGACCGGCCCGATGCGCGCATCCTGTACCTGCACGCCGAGCAGTTCATCAGTGACGTGGTCAAGAATTACCAGCGCAAGACTTTCGACGAGTTGAAGGCCAAGTACCACTCGCTGGACCTGCTGTTGATAGACGACGTGCAGTTCTTTGCCGGCAAGGACCGCACGCAGGAGGAGTTCTTCAACGCCTTCGAGGCGCTGGTGGCCAAGCGCGCGCACATCATCATGACCAGTGACACCTACCCCAAGGGTCTGGTCGACATCGATGAGCGACTGACCAGCCGCTTCGACGCCGGGCTCACGGTGGCGATCGAGCCGCCTGAGTTGGAGATGCGCGTGGCGATCCTGATCCGCAAATCCGACGCCGAGGGCTCTCCGATGCCCGAGGACGTTGCCTTCTTCGTGGCCAAGAACGTGCGCGCCAATGTACGTGAACTCGAGGGTGCGCTACGCAAGGTGCTGGCTTATTCGCGGTTCTCGCAAAAGGAGATCAACATTGCTCTGGCACGCGAGGCACTGAAGGATTTGCTGTCGATCCAGAACCGGCAAGTCTCGGTCGAGAACATCCAAAAGACGGTGGCCGATTTCTACAAGATCAAGGTCGCCGACATGTACAGCAAGAAGCGCCCCGCCAGCATCGCCCGGCCGCGCCAGATCGCGATGTACCTGGCCAAGGAAATGACGCAGAAGAGCCTGCCCGAGATCGGCGATAACTTCGGTGGACGCGATCACACCACGGTGCTGCACGCGGTGCGCAAGATCGGCGGCGAGCGGCAAAAGAACGGCGAACTCAATCAGCAATTGCACGTGCTCGAGCAGACGCTGAAAGGGTGAATGCGATGCCGATGTCAAGTGACAACGCTGGGGACAACTCTTGAGCAACCACGTCCTCATCCACAGGCCAGGCATGGTTGGAAAAGTTGTTGTACCCGTGGCCGGGGCCAAGCCAGGCCCCGGCGCACAGGGTTCGTCGGGACCTAAGCCCTTGATGGAACAGGCGAAAATAGCCTTCTCCACAGCCCGGGTGCGGCTCTACTAGCACTACCAAGAAGATCAAGTACTAAAGAAGCAAAGAGGAAGACAACATGATCGTGCTGAAGGCACCGCAGGAAAACTTGCTCGGCGCGTTGCAGGCCGTGTCCGGCATCGTCGAGCGGCGGCACACGCTGCCGATCCTGGCCAACGTCCTGCTGCGCAAGAACGCGGGTGAAGTGGAGTTCACGACCAGCGACCTGGAAATCCAGGTTCGGACCAAGGCTGAACTCGGCGGCGACGGTGGCAGCTTTGCCTGTACGGTGGGCGCGCGCAAACTGATCGACATCCTGCGTACCCTGCCGGCCGATCAGGTGGTGACACTCAGCTCGGGCCAGAACAAGTTGACGCTGCAAGGAGGCAAGAGCCGCTTCACGTTGCAGACGCTGCCGGCGGAAGATTTCCCGCTGGTCAATGAGGCGGTCGATTTCGGACCGGCCTTCGCGGTGCCGCAAAAGACCTTGCGCGCGCTGATCAATCAGGTGCACTTCGCGATGGCGGTGCATGACATCCGCTACTACCTCAACGGCATCCTGTTCGTTGCCGAGGGCAAGCTGTTGACGCTGGTGGCCACCGACGGGCACCGACTCGCTCTGGCGCAGGCCACGCTGGACGTCGACATGCCCAAGCAGGAGGTGATCCTCCCGCGCAAGACCGTGCTCGAACTGCAACGGTTGTTGAAGGACGAAGACACGCCGATCGAGATGCGCTTTGCCGGCAACCAGGCCAAGTTCGCTTTCTCGGGCATGGAATTCGTGACCAAACTGGTCGAAGGCAAGTTCCCCGACTACAACCGTGTGGTCCCGAAGAACCACAAGAACGCGGTGACGCTGGGCCGGGCGCCTCTGCTGTCGAGCCTGCAAAGGGCAGCGATCATGACCAGCGAGAAGTTCAAGGCCGTGCGCGTGAACATCGAACCCGGCACGCTGCGCATCTCTTCGTCCAACGCCGAACAGGAAGAGGCCAAGGAAGAGCTCGAGATCGACTACGCCGGTGACACGATCGAGATCGGCTTCAACGTCACCTACCTGATCGATGCACTGGCCAACACCAGTGTCGAGATGGTCAAGCTCGAGCTGCAGGACACCAGCTCGAGCGCGCTGTTCACGCTGCCGGAACAGCCGGGCTTCAAGTACGTGGTGATGCCGATGCGCATCTAGCGAGGGCCAGACAACGACACCGGAGCGGGCCGAGCGGGCTGGCAGGCCCATGTGCCCGCTTCGGCTATTTTGAGTAGCAACGAAAAGAGCGATGAGCGAACCCCAACCGATCCCGCAACAGCCCACCGACGCCTATGGCGAAGGCTCGATCCAGATCCTCGAAGGGCTGGAAGCGGTGCGCAAACGCCCGGGCATGTACATCGGCGATACCTCCGACGGCACCGGCCTGCACCACCTGGTGTTCGAAGTCGTCGACAACTCGATCGACGAATCACTGGCCGGCCACTGTGACGACATCGTCGTCACGATCCACACCGACAACTCGATCAGCGTCACCGACAACGGCCGCGGCATTCCCACCGGCGTGAAGATGGACGACAAGCACGAGCCCAAACGCAGCGCGGCCGAGATTGCGCTGACCGAATTGCATGCCGGAGGCAAGTTCAACCAGAACAGCTACAAGGTCTCGGGCGGCCTGCATGGCGTCGGTGTGAGTTGCGTCAACGGCCTTTCCAGGTGGCTGCGGCTGACGGTGCGCCGCGAAGGCAAGGTGCACTACATGGAGTTCCGGCAGGGTGTTCCGCAAGATCGTCTGGTCGAGCAGCGCGATGGCTTTGCCGTCAGTCCGATGAAGGTCACCGGCGCGACCGAGAAGCGAGGCACCGAGGTGCACTTCCTGCCCGACCTGGAGATCTTCGCCAACATCGACTTCCACTACGACATCATCGCCAAGAAGCTGCGTGAGCTGAGCTTCCTGAACAACGGCGTCAAGATCCGTCTGGTCGATGAGCGCAACAACAAGGAAGACACCTTCGCCTTTGCCGGCGGCGTCAAAGGTTTCGTCGAGTTCATCAACACCGGTAAGAAGGTGCTGCACCCGACCGTCTTCGGCGCCATCGGCGAAAAGCAGAGCGACCAGGGCACGACGATCACCACCGATGTAGCGATGCAGTGGAACGACGGCTACAGCGAGAACGTGCTGTGTTTCACCAACAACATCCCGCAGCGCGACGGCGGCACGCACCTGACGGGCCTGCGTGCCGCGATGACGCGGGTGATCAACAAGTACATCGACGACAACGAATTGGCCAAGAAGGCCAAGGTCGAGGTGACCGGCGACGACATGCGTGAAGGCCTGTGCTGCGTGCTCAGCGTCAAGGTGCCCGAGCCCAAATTCAGCAGCCAGACCAAGGACAAGCTGGTCTCGAGCGAGGTTCGAGGCCCGGTCGAAGACGTCGTCAGCAAGGCCCTCACCGACTACCTGCTCGAGAACCCGACCGACGCCAAGATCATCTGCGGCAAGATCGTCGACGCCGCGCGCGCCCGCGAGGCCGCGCGAAAGGCGCGCGAGATGACGCGCCGCAAGGGCGTGCTCGACGGCATGGGGCTGCCCGGCAAACTTGCCGACTGCCAGGAAAAGGACCCGGCGCTGTGCGAGATCTACATCGTTGAGGGCGACTCGGCCGGCGGCTCGGCCAAGCAGGGCCGCGATCGGAAGTTCCAAGCGATCCTGCCGCTGCGCGGCAAGATCCTCAACGTCGAACGCGCACGCTACGAGAAACTGCTCACCAGCAACGAAATCCTGACCCTGATCACGGCCCTGGGCACCGGCATCGGCAAGGGCATGGGGGGTGACGACTTCAACCCCGACAAGCTGCGCTACCACCGCATCATCATCATGACCGACGCCGACGTCGACGGCGCGCACATCCGGACCCTGCTGCTGACCTTCTTTTACCGCCAGATGCCCGATCTGGTCGAGCGCGGTCACATCTACATTGCGCAGCCGCCGCTGTACAAGGTCAAGCACGGCAAGGCCGAGCAGTACCTGAAGGACGGCAACGAACTCGATGCCTACCTGATGCGGGTGGCGCTCGACGGTGCGGCGGTGTCACCCGGCCCGGACAAACCAGCGATCGCCGGCAGCGCGCTCGAAGAACTGGCACGTCAGTACGTGCTGGCCAGCAACGTGATCGCGCGCCTGACCAATTGGATGGACATCGAAGCCCTGCGCGCGATTGCCGATGGCCTGGTACTCGACCTCGACGACCTCGCCAGCGCCGAAATCAGTGCCGCGGCATTGAAGGCTGCGCTGCACGATGCCGAGGTCGCCGCCGAATACGACGCCCGCACCGACCGCCACGTGCTGCGCATCAGCCGTCGCCATCACGGCAACATCAAGAGCAGCGTGATCTCGCCCGACTTCGTTCACGGCGCCGATTACGAAGCGCTATCGCGCGCCGGCCTGACTTTCAAGGGTCTGCTCGGCGAGGATGCCGTCGTCCGCCGCGGCGAAGGCGAGCGGCAGAAGGAGTTGAAGGTCGGTGACTTCCGTGCCGCGATGGCTTGGCTGATGAGCCAGGCCGAAGCCAGCGTGGGCCGCCAGCGCTACAAGGGCCTGGGCGAGATGAACCCGCAGCAGTTGTGGGAAACGACGATGGACCCGACAGTGCGGCGTCTGCTGCGCGTGCGGATCGACGATGCCATCGAGGCCGATCGCGTGTTCACGATGCTGATGGGTGACGAAGTCGAACCGCGGCGCGACTTCATCGAAAGCAACGCACTGCGGGCGGCCAATATCGACGCCTGATTCAGCCGCGCTGAGCGGCGCCGAAGAAGTGCCGGAACACATCCGGCTCGATGATTTCGCGCGCATCGAGCCCGCCGAGTTCCGTTTCGTACAACGGCCCCGATGGTTGCAGTGGGTCGAGCGCCGCAGGCCGCGTCTCCACCCACACCGGCGATGCCGCCGGCTCGCTGCGCATGCGCGAGCGGGCATCGGCCACCAGTTCGGCCGCCAGCGTGTACGAACCGTTGGGCACGTGGCGGCGCAGCACCACGCTGCTCAGCGAGGGCAGCTCTTCCCATTCGAAGGGGTTGGCCGGGTTGCGGATGGCGTCGTGGTCGGTGAAAGTGATCATGGTCGTCGCGTTGTGTTCAAGGTGATGCACAGGCTATCGGCTCTCGACACCGGGCATGAAGCCGATGTGGCGGGCATGGCACGGCCAGTTCGCATGCCGGCGCCTGCGGCGTGACTTGTGGCACACAGGCTGTTGTCGGGCGGGCTTGACGACCTCCCGGCGGGTTGACCAACGTGGCGCGACAAGCGGTTCTCTGGCCGGGAACGTCCGCGTTCCGGGAGACATCCCTAATTTGAAGTCAAGTCCCCCGAATGCGGCTAGACCGAGGGCCCGGAGGTGCCCGATAGTCTCGGCATGTGGATTCGAAGACAGTCGTTGGCACGGGCGCGCATGCCCTCGACGCGGCCGCACCCGCTCAACCCGCGGGCTCCCGCGGCCCCCGCTACTCTCGCCGCTGCCGGCACTCCAGCCACTCCAGCAGTGACCGCAGTGCCTGCAGTGCCTGCAGTGCCAGCGGCAGCGCGGGGGCAAGCAGCCGCGGCACCGACTGCCGCCGCGGCGACAGACGTCGCGGACGACGATTCACGGCCGGGCGGCTTCCATGAGTCGAGTTATGAACTCAGCCATGGCTTGCAGATCACCGAGTCCGAGTGGCCTGACGACGTGACCTTGCCTGGGGAACTCGGCGACCACTGAGGCGCGGCCGCCACGGCCGTTACGCCAGTGCAGCGGCCAGGCGCGTGCCCTGATCGATGGCCCGCTTGGCGTCGAGTTCGCCGGCCTCGAACGCGCCGCCGATCAATTGCACCTTGACACCAGCCGCCGCCAAGGGCGCTTGCAGTTCGCGCAGTGGCTCCTGGCCGGCGCACAGCACGACGGTGTCGCAAGCGATGACGGTGCCGTCGCGGCGGCGCTCGCCGTAGGTGACGAACAGCCCCAAGGCACCGTCGTGCGGCCCAATGCGCTCGTAATTGACGCCAGCCACCATCTCGACGTGCTTCATCTTCAGCGCGCTGCGGTGGATCCAGCCGGTGGTCTTGCCCAGCCCGGCGCCGAGCTTGCCGGCCTTGCGCTGCAGCAGTGTGACCTGGCGCGCTGGCGCGGACGGCGCAGCTCTCACGACGCCGCCACGCACTGCGGCGGGGTCGGCAACCCCCCACTCGCGTTGCCAGGCTGCGAGGTCTAGTGCAGGAGAGGGATGCGCGGCGTCGTGGACCAGGAACTCGGCGACGTCAAAGCCGATGCCACCCGCACCGACGATGGCCACGCGCTCGCCGACCGGCTCTCGTTGCAGGATGGCGTCGAGGTAGCTGATCACGCCAGGGCTGTCCTGGCCCGGGATGTGCGGGTTGCGCGGGCTGACGCCCGTCGCCAGCCAGACCTCGTCGAATCGCGCGGCGATCAACGGCTCCGCGCTGGCCCGCTCGTTCAAGTGCAGCAGCACACCCGTGCGTTCGATGCGGCGCGCGAAGTAGCGCAGCGTCTCATGGAATTCCTCCTTGCCTGGGATGCGCTTGGCCAGGTTGAACTGGCCGCCGATCTCGGCGGCCGAATCGAACAGGTGCACTTCGTGGCCGCGCTCGGCCAGCGTCGTGGCTGCGGCCAGACCGGCCGGCCCCGCGCCGACCACCGCCAAACGCTTCTTCTGCGGCGCGGCACGGATCAGCAGTGTGGTTTCATGCCCGGCGCGCGGGTTCACCAGGCAGCTTGCGAGTTGGTTCTTGAAGGTGTGGTCCAGGCACGCCTGGTTGCAGGCGATGCAGGTGTTGATCTCCTCGGCGCGGCCGGAGGCGGCCTTGTTGACGAACTCGGGGTCGGCCAGGAAAGGCCGGGCCAGGCTGACCAGGTCGGCCGAACCGTCGGCCAGCACGGCCTCGGCGACCTCGGGTGTGTTGATGCGGTTGCTGGTGACCAGCGGGATCGAGATGCCGGCTGCGCGCAGCTCGTCGCGCAGCTTTTTCGTCACCCATGCGAATGCCGCCCGCGGTACCGAGGTGGCGATCGTCGGCACCCGCGCTTCGTGCCAGCCGACGCCGGTGTTGAGGATCGTGGCGCCCGCGGCCGTCACCGCCTTGGCCAGTTGCACCACCTCGGGCCAGCTGCTGCCGTCGGGGATCAGGTCGATCAGGCTGATGCGGTAGATCAGGATGAAGTCCGGGCCCACCGCCTCGCGCACGCGGCGCACGATCTCGACCGCCAGGCGCATGCGGTGCTCGTATGCGCCGCCCCAGCGGTCGGTGCGGTGGTTGGTGTGCGTGACCAGGAACTGGTTGATGAAGTAGCCCTCGCTGCCCATCACCTCGACGCCGTCGTAGCCGGCCTCGCGGGCCAGCGCGGCGCAGCGTACGAAGGCGCGGATCTGGCGCTCGATGCCGCGCTCGCCCAGCTCACGCGGCGTGAACGGCGAGATCGGGCTCTGGATGCGGCTGGGCGCCACGCACAGCGGCGAGTAGCCGTAGCGGCCGGTGTGCAGGATCTGCAGCGCG
>Ga0209798_10001462_pt1 | contig 14206 bp, 12 predicted proteins | sample DOMMetBare3Fresh_FD_187475 | JGI IMG/M metagenome (GOLD analysis project Ga0209798, IMG submission 187475) | Wetland sediment microbial communities from St. Louis River estuary, USA, under dissolved organic matter induced mercury methylation -... | ecosystem: Environmental > Aquatic >...
TCAAACCACTTCCAGGTGCGTCATGTTACCCAAACATCCTGAACAGAATTAATACGACTGTTGTAATCACCCCGCCCAGCAAGGCGCCGATCACTACCTCACGCATGGTGTGAATCTGCATCAACAGGCGCGAATGGCTGACCATGGTTGCCAGGATCAGTGACAGGGTTGAAATCAGCGGGTCGGCGGTGTTGATCGAGATGGCGGTGGCGATGGAAAACGACACGGCCGAGTGACCGCTGGGGATTCCGCCGTGGAGCGGTGTTCCTTTGCCGGTCAGGCTTTTGATCATAATGACGACGATGGTGACAACCAGAACCGCCACGATTGTTCCGAGACCTGTGGGTGCGCCGACCATGGACAAGACCTTTCCGTAGAGGGGGAAAATATATTTGGCGAGTATCAGATACCCCATGATGCCGGCTCCGCAAGCCGCCATGAGGACAGCGCCGGCAGCGGCATCCTTGGCGATTTTTGCCAGCGGGTGGTAGTCCGGTGAAACCAGATCAACAACTGCCTCGATAGCGGTGTTGAGTAATTCGGCGCAGAGCACGGCCAGGATCGAAAGTGCCAGCAGTGCAAATTCGATCGGCGTTATCCGCAGAAAAAGCGCAACCAGCAACACAATCACGGCGGCAATGAAATGGATCCGCATGTGCTTTTCCGAACGGGCGGTGTGCAGAATCCCTTCAATGGCGCAGTTGATGGAATCTATGAAACGGTGGGGTTTAACAACCCTTCGTTGTTCAGAATCGTAAATAGTTCGTACTCCTTGGCTTCCATGCGTTGTGCTTCTGCTTCGCCGCTCCGCTCGTGGTCGTAACCGCACAGGTGCAGTATGCCGTGCATCAGCAGGAAACAGAGCCGTTCAAAGGGGAGTTGCCCCCCCTCATGCGCTTCACGGGAGGCGGTGTCGGCCGAGATGACCACATCGCCGAGGGCGCTGCTGCTCAAATGGCCGAATTCACCTTCCTGCAGTGAAAATGAAATAACATTGGTGGGGCGATCTTTGCCGAGAAACTGGCGGTTGATGCTGCGGATCGCTTTGTCGCCGACGATCGAGACCGAGAGTTCGGTGTCATCAGGACATTCCAAGGCGTTTAAGATCCTCACCGCCACTTTTTTGAACTGGCGGGAGTGGACTGGGTGCCGTCTCTGGCGATTGTCCAGGAGTATGTTCATCGGTTGTGACCCCTTCTGTTTCGTGCGCTCCCATTGCTGGCACACTCTGTTTAAGCTCGGATTTTTTGGCTGCCGGGTTGTTCCCCTTGTACGCTTGTTCGGGGTATTCGATACGATGGTGAAAAATGCCGTTAAGAATACGGTTAAAACTTCTGGCAATCTCATGGAGATTTTTCAGAGTCAGCTCACATTCATCCAGTTGCCCATCGGTAAAAACGCGGTTGATCAAGTTTTGAACCAATCCCTGGATGCGATCCGGGGTCGGGTTGATCAGGGTGCGTGATGCCGCTTCAACGCAGTCGGCCAACATGACCAGTCCAGCTTCCCTGGTTTGTGGTTTGGGGCCGGGATAACGGAAATCCTGCTCCTGTACCAGGTGTCCGTTCGCTTCGGCCTGTGTTTTGGCGCGATCATAAAAATACTTGATCAACGCCGTGCCATGGTGTTGACGGATGATATCGATGATCGGTTGCCCCAGTCGTTTTTCGCGGGCCAGTTCGGCACCTTCCTTGATGTGGGAAATCAGGATCAGGGCGCTCATGCTGGGGGTCAACTTGTCGTGACGATTTTCTTCTCCCCCCTGGTTCTCTATGAAATAGAGCGGTTTGGATGCTTTGCCGATGTCATGGTAATAAGCCGCTACCCGTGCCAGCAGCGGGTTGGCATTGATCGCTTCGGCAGCTGCTTCAACCAGGTTGCCGACCACGACACTATGGTGATAGGTGCCGGGCGCTTTGATCATCAGGTCACGCAGCAGGGGGGAATTGAGGTTGGCCAACTCCAGCAATTTAATGTCAGTAGTATAGTTGAACAACATTTCGATCACGGGAATAATGCCGAGCACCAGTATGGCGCTGGCAATGCCGCTGATCAGTGCAAAACAGCCGACATACACGGTTTGCAGCGTGAAGATGTCGTTGTTCAGTATTTGGAATGCCAGGGCCATTGCCAGGTTGACGGTGGAAATTTTAAGACCGGCGCTGTAGATGGTGCTGCGGTCGGTGCAATGGCGCATTCCGTGTGCTCCCACCACGCCACCCAGCAGGGAGTAAATCATGACCAGCATACTGTCGTTGAACATGATGCCAAACAGGGGAGCCAGGGCCGCACAATAGACCAGTGATACTTCGGAGTTAATGAAAATACGGACAATCATGGCGCCGGAGGCAAAAGGTAACAGGTAAAAATAGTTGGTTGTTTGTACATCCGGAAATACGGAGCCAACCGTATGACTGACCAGCAGTGCTATCTTGAACAGCAGGAAACTGCCGGTTATCAATAGTCCCAACACCAGGATATCTTTATTGCTCGGGTTGAATTTGCGGATATTCTTACAGGCAAAGCGGTAGGGGAAATGGAACAGGATCAGTATCAGCAGAAAAATGCCGATGGCGGTGGTGAAACGGTTGTTGTTGCGTTCCCCCTGGAAGATGGCGTGCAGCTTTTGAGCCTGTTCGCTGCTGATGCGCTCGCCGCTACGAACGATCATCTCCCCCTTGGTAACCTTGAAAAGCACCGGTCGAGCCGTGTCGCGTGATGACTTGGCACGTGCGTCACTGCTCTCCTTGTTGTAGAAAAAATTGGGGAGCAGCATCCTGGACAGCAGATCGGAAATTTTGCGGTTGTCGGCGGACGAACCGAGTCCGGCATATTTCCATTCTGCCAGCATGCTACGAGCGCTGGCCAGTTCGGTGAAGGAAGTATTGGTTTCACCCCGTCCCATGAAATGTCCGTCATCATTCACAATTTCAACGCCGCGGCGGGAATCGGATTCAAATGTTTTACCGTCAAAAACAATCTTGCGCTGGTACAATTCATCGAGTTGTTTTTTAAGATCCTTGATAAATGCGGTGCTGGAACCGATACGGGTCAGTGCCCGGATCTCAGCTTCGTTAAGGCTTGCATCGAAGTAGGGGAACAGCAGCGCTTGCCATTTTTGGTTAGTGGTGTGAGTAACGGCCGCCTGCTGCTCCCGAATGGCGGTCAGCGCCTGTTCAAACTTGCCAGAGAGGTAGGCTGGTATGCGGTCGCTGCTGGTGTAGACCAGCGGAGCATTGGCGCTGACTTCCCTGCGACGCAGTTCTGAAAGCGAACGATCTTCAATCAGGTAGTCCTTGGGGGCGCGGATGTCGGAGCTTGCTATTTGGCCGGCATTGAAATTGACACTTGAGAAATGTTTGCTGGGAAGGATAATCAACGTGAGAAAAAGAGCGGTGGTTATCAGCAGGATAAACCGGTTGCGACGAGCTGTTTCCGGATTTGAAAACTTCCGTATGACCGAGTCGAGGAGGTTTGATCCGAGTTTGCTCAAGTAGTCGATTGAACTATGGTGGTGCGTAGTTTTAGGTGTCTCTGCCATATCAGTCTGTTGTTTGGTAGTGATAAAGAGCTCAGATTTGCAACATCAGTCTATTGTATACAAATGTACTGAAACGAGCCTAACGATAGCCTGAAACAGCAGGGGTGTCAATATAACTCCAAAATCGTATCTTGACGCTGCGATAAAAATCTTGACATCTTTGGATGAACTTGCTATTTAACTCTACCTATTTTGATGCAGGCGCGTAGCTCAGGGGGAGAGCGCTACCTTGACACGGTAGAGGTCGGCGGTTCGAGACCGCCCGCGCCTACCATAAACATGCAGCAGTCCGGGCATCGATGGTATTCGATGCCTTTTCTGTTGTATCTTCGTTTGAGGATAAAAACATGGCAGACATTCACATAACACTTCCCGACGGTACATCCCGTACATTGTCCGAAGGGGCTACGGTTGCCGATCTGGCTGCCTCGATCGGTACTGGGCTGGCGAAAGCTGCACTGGCTGGCAAGGTTGACGGAGTTCTGGTTGATTGTGCTGCGCAGTTGCATGATGGAGCGCAGGTTTCCATTATCACCGATAAAAGCCCTGAAGCACTTGAAATAGTACGCCATTCCGCATCGCATCTGATGGCGCAGGCGGTCAAGGAACTTTTTCCGGCTGCCAAGGTGACCATCGGTCCTGCCATTGAAAACGGTTTCTATTACGATTTTGATGTTGATCAGCCGTTTACTCCCGAAGATCTGGAACGGATTGAAACACGCATGGCTGAACTTGCCAAGCGTGATATTGCTATTGTGCGGACGGAACTTTCCAGCGCCGATGCCATCAAGATGTTTGATGAAATGGGTGAGCCGTATAAGAAAGAGTTGATCGAGGGGATTGGCGCTGACCAGGTGTCACTCTACACCCAGGGTGGCTTCAGCGATCTTTGCCGCGGTCCCCATGTGCCGTCGACCTCACGTATCAAGGCGTTCAAGTTGTTATCAATTGCCGGCGCCTACTGGCGTGGCGATGAGAATAACCGGATGTTGCAGCGTATTTACGGGACTGCCTTTCTTGATAAAAAAGAGCTGGATGCCTATCTGCACCGCCTGGAAGAAGCAAAGCGCCGCGACCATCGTAAGCTGGGAAAAGAACTGGATCTGTTCTCCTTTTCAGACGAAGTCGGGGCTGGGTTTGCCATCTGGCATCCCAGGGGCGCCATGCTGCGTACCATTATTGAAGATTTCGAGCGTCGCGAGCATCTCAAGCGTGGCTATGATATCGTGGTTGGTCCCCAAATTCTGAAAACCGAACTGTGGCAGCGTTCCGGTCATTACGAAAATTACCGTGAAAACATGTATTTCACCGAAGTGGATGAGCAGAGTTTTGGTGTTAAGCCGATGAACTGTCTCAGTCATATGATGATTTACAAATCGCAGCTGCGCAGTTACCGCGATCTTCCGCTCCGCTACTTCGAGTTGGGAACGGTGCATCGCCACGAGCGTGCCGGAGTTCTGCACGGCTTGATGCGGGTGCGCTGTTTTACCCAGGATGATGCCCATATTCTCTGCATGCCGGAACAGTTGGATGCGGAAATAAAAGGGGTGCTCAAGTTTGTCAGCGATGTCATGTCAATCTTTGGATTTGACTATGAGATGGAGCTTTCCACCCGTCCTGAAAAGTCGATTGGCGATGATGCAGCATGGGAGTTGGCGACCAATGCCCTGGAATCGGCGCTCAAGGACACGGGGCGTCCCTACGAGATTAATGAAGGTGACGGCGCCTTCTATGGTCCGAAAATTGATATCAAATTACGTGATTGTCTTGACAGACGGTGGCAGTGTGCTACTATCCAGTGCGATTTTACCCTGCCGGAACGGTTTGATCTCTCGTATATCGCTTCTGATGGTGAAAAGAAGCGCCCTGTCATGGTACACCGGGTTATCCTCGGGTCAATTGAACGCTTCATTGGTGTTCTGATTGAACACTTTGCCGGTAGCTTCCCGCTTTGGATTGCGCCGGTACAGGCGATTATCGTTACGGTTACGGATAACCATATCCCCTATGCCCAGGATGTGCTGAATCATCTGCGTGGTGCGGGAGTCAGGGTACAGGCTGATTTCCGGAATGAAAAACTCGGCTTTAAAATCCGGGAAGCTCAGCTGCAGAAAGTCCCGTATATGCTGGTGATTGGCGACAAGGAAGTCGAACAACAAACTGTTACTCCGCGTTATCGTGACGGAAATAATCTTGATCCCATGACCATGTCAGAATTTTGCCAATTTATTGAAACGGAAACCAAACTTTACAAATAACTGGTTTTCATTGCTGAGATACTCAAGGGTGTCTTTCAGGAGGTGTAGTCATAGCAAAGCCGACCGTTAATATTAACAATGCCATCCGGGTATCGGAAGTTCGTGTTATCAGCGCAGATGGTGAAGCGCTTGGCGTTATCCCCACGTCGCAAGCACTTGAAATGGCAGAACAACAGCAACTTGACCTGGTGGAAGTCTCGCCGACCGCGGTTCCTCCTGTCTGCCGGATCATGGATTATGGCAAATTCAAGTATCAGCAGAGCAAAAAACTGCAGGAATCCCGTAAAAAGCAGGTGCATGTGGAGGTCAAGGAGATCAAACTCCGTCCCAAGACCGATGAACACGATCTGATGTTCAAGGTAAAGCATGTACGCCGTTTTCTCGAAGAAGGGAACAAGGCGAAAATTACGCTGGTGTTTCGTGGCCGCGAGATCACTCACATGGATGTGGGGCGCGCAGTTATCGAGCGTTTTGCAGCCGAGCTTGCCGATGTTGCCATTATTGAATCACACCCACGACTCGATGGTCGTCAAATGTTTATGATTGTTGCACCTAAAGTAAAAAAATAAATAGTTATACACTTACCGATGAAGGAGAAAGAACGTCATGCCTAAAATCAAGACCAATCGTGGCGCTGCCAAGCGCTTCAGAAAATCTGCTTCCGGCCGCATCAAGCGCGGTGGAGCATTTACCAGCCACATCCTGACCCATAAATCCCGTAAACAGAAACGCAATCTGCGTCAGGGTGGTATGGTTGCCGATGTTGATCAGAAAAACATCTCCAAGCTGATTCCGTATAAATAGTCAAACAATTAGCATCAGATCACTGCCAAGAACCGTGAGGAAACAGTCTCCCCTTGCGGATCGGGTGTAAATACAAACATGAAGGAGTAAATCATGCCACGCGTTAGAAGAGGATTTAAAGCGAGACACCGCCGTAATAAAGTTTTGAAACTGGCTAAAGGTTATCGTGGAGCACGCAGCAAACTTTTCCGTAGCGCTACTGAAGCAGTCGACAGAGCGCTTAACTATGCATTCCGTGACCGTCGTGTTAAAAAGCGCGATTTCCGCAGTCTCTGGATCACCCGCATCAATGCCGCATCACGTTTGAACGGTCTTTCCTACAGCAAATTCATCTTTGGCCTGAAAAAAGCCAAAATTGAAATCGACCGCAAAGTGTTGGCCGAGATTGCCGTTACCGATCCGCAAGGTTTTGCAGAGATCTCCGGTATGGCTAAAGCCGCAATCTAACAGCATATATTGTAAGTAAATTTAGAGGGAATGGGATTATGTCCCATTCCCTTTTTTGTAAAGGTAGATATCATGCGGGAACAACTACAACGAATGAAGGATGAAGCGCTGCAACAGATCGCTGCTGCTTCCGATGAACAACGGTTGCAGGATATTCGGGTTCATTTTCTTGGTCGTAAAGGTGAACTGACTGCCTTGATGAAAGGTGTCGGAGGGTTGCCGCCAGAGGAACGGCCATTGATTGGCCAGGTGGTCAATGCCATCAAAGACGAAATTGAAGCTGCTCTCGAGAGCGCCTTGAACGTAGCGCGGGAACAGCAAATTGCCAACCGTCTGCAATCGGAACGGGTTGACGTTACGTTGCCGGGACGCCGCAGTGCCGGTGGTTCCAAGCATCCCATTACCCAGGTGATAGAGGAAGTCAGTGATATCTTCGCCGGTCTTGGTTTTTCCGTTGCCGAAGGGCCGGAAATCGAACATGACTGGTATAATTTCGAAGCGCTGAATTTCCCCCCCGAACACCCAGCCCGGGATATGCAGGATACCTTTTTTGTCGACAATAACCTGTTGTTGCGTACCCATACCTCGCCGGTGCAAATCCGGACCATGCTCAAGCAGAAACCGCCGGTGCGCATTATTGCTCCCGGAACAGTCTATCGCTGCGATTCCGATGCCACCCATTCCCCCATGTTCCACCAGATCGAAGGTTTGATGGTCGATACGGGAATCACCTTTGCCGATCTGAAGGGAATCCTGACTATCTTTACCAACCAACTGTTCGGCCAGAAAACCGGCGTGCGTCTCCGTCCGAGTTTCTTCCCCTTTACCGAGCCGTCGGCTGAAGTCGATATTGCCTGTGTAATCTGTGGCGGCAAAGGTTGCCGGGTCTGCAAACAGAGCGGCTGGCTCGAAATCCTTGGCGCCGGCATGGTCGATCCGGAAGTGTTCCGGCATGTCAATTACGACGCGGAAGCGTTTTCCGGTTTTGCCTTTGGCATGGGGATCGAACGGATTGCCATGTTGAAGTATGGCATCAACGATATGCGTCTGCTGTTTGAAAATGATGTCCGTTTCCTGCGTCAATTCTAACCTTACTTACTTCGATCTTAATGGTGTCCTGCTATGAATATTACCTATAACTGGCTTAAAGAATATGTTGATTTCAGACTTTCACCGGATGTGCTTGCCGATCTTCTGACCATGCTCGGTCTTGAAGTCGAAGGGATGCAGCAGCAGGGTGGCGGCATGGATGACGTGGTGGTTGCGCGGGTGGAAGAAAAACGCCAACATCCCAATGCGGATAAACTTTCACTCTGCCGTGTCAATAATGGCAAGGAGATTCTGGATGTGGTCTGTGGCGCCCAGAACTTTAAGCAGGGTGATACGGTCGCCTTGGCCCAGATCGGCGCGGTCTTGCCAGGTGATTTCAAGATCAAACGCTCCAAGATCCGCGGCGAAGAATCATGCGGTATGCTCTGTTCCGAAAAAGAACTGGGACTGGCGGCTGAAAGTGCCGGGATCATGGTGCTCCCCGAATCGTTGAATCTTGGTACGCCGGTTTTTGAAGCGCTTGGTCAAAAAGATACCCTCTTTGAAATCGGCCTGACCCCCAATCGTGCCGATTGTTTGAGTGTAATTGGCATTGCCCGGGAGGTTGCCGCCAAGCTTGGAACCACCGTACAGCCACCTTCAGCAACCGTGGTTGAAGGACCAGTCCCGGCGATCGACAGCATCAGTGTCACCATCGAAGCGCCCGACCTTTGCCCCCGTTATGCCGCACGCTATATCTCCGGTTGCCGGATTGCTCCTTCTCCCGACTGGCTGGTAAAACGTCTGGCAGCGGTCGGCATGCGTTCAATCAACAATGTGGTTGATGTAACCAATCTGGTGATGATGGAACTCGGTCATCCCCTGCATGCCTTTGATTGCAGTCAACTGGCAGGGAGCAGGATTGTGGTGCGCCGCGCCGGAGAGGGGGAGAATTTCGTAACCCTGGATAACCAGAATCGGGTTCTGACCAGCGATGACCTGGTGATCTGTGACGCCGAGCGCCCGGTTGCCCTGGCTGGTATCATGGGTGGCCTTAACTCGGAAATTGCCGATAGCACCACCACGATTCTGCTGGAAAGCGCCTGGTTCAAGCCGGCTGCTATTCGCCGTACCAGCAAGCGGCTTGGTTTGCACACCGAATCGTCCCATCGTTTTGAGCGGGGTGCTGATATTGGCATGGTTACCTGCAGCCTTGATCGCGCTGCCAGGTTGATTGCCGAACTGGCCGGCGGAACAGTGGCTGGCGGTGTTGTCGATGCCTATCCTGCGCCCTTTGAAGCGCCAACCATCACGCTGCGGCCGGAGCGGGTATCTGCGCTGCTTGGAGTGCCGGTGGCCGTGGAGGAAACCATCTCGATCCTGCAACGGCTTTCATGTACGGTAAGCGAAGTATCCGTAACCGAATTGAAAGTAGTGCCACCCAGTTACCGGATTGATATCGAACGTGAAATCGATCTGGTGGAAGAAGTGGCCCGGCTCAAGGGGTTCGATTCCATCCCGGCCAGCATGCCGATTGTCCAGGTGATCTCCGACCGTCCCCCCCTGCGTCAACAGGTGGAGCGTTCGGTCAGGAACCTGCTGATTGATAACGGTATGAATGAAGTGATCAACTTCAGCTTCGGGGCGACTGATGTGGTCGATAAACTGTTGCTTGGCGCCGATGACCTGCGGCGTAATGCAATCCAGCTTGCCAACCCATTGGTGGCGGAACAGTCAGTCATGCGAACCACGCTTCTCCCCGGCGTCCTGGAAACGGTCAGCCGCAACATGAGTTTTCGCAGTATGGATCTGAAACTGTTTGAAATCCGCCGCCGGTATGTTACCAGTGTTGACCAGGAAATGCCCCATGAACCGCTCTGCGTCTGTGGCGCCATTACCGGCCTGCGGAACAATGTCAGCTGGAATCAGGCGCCGGAACAGGTTGATTTTTACGATGCCAAGGGAATCGTGGAAAATATTCTCGAAGCCTTGAATATCAAAGGTGCAACCTGGGTAGCCGATACCCCTGAAGCATACTATCATCCGGGTAAATCATGCAGCGTCAGGGTCGGCCGGGATCTGGTCGGTAGTGTGGGAGAGCTGCACCCCAAGGTGCAGAAAAACTTTGGCCTGGAAAAACCGGTTTTCTGCTTTGAGCTCGATTTTGATCGCTTGGTGGCGCTGACCAAACGCCAGATCTCGGTTACTGCCCCCTCACGCTTTCCCGACAGCACCCGTGATTGCGCCCTGTTGGTGGCGGAAGAACTTCCGGCCGAGCGGCTGCTTGAGACCGTCCGTTCGGTCAAGGCGCGTGAAATTGAACAGGTAGAGCTGTTTGACCTGTACTGTGGTGCCGGTATCCCGGCCGGTTTCAAGAGTGTTGCCATCCGGGTGCGTTACCGTTCCTTTGAGAAAACCTTGACCGATGATGAAATCGCGGCATTGCATACCAGGGTGGTTGATACGCTGGTAAAAAAATGTAGTGCCACCATACGATAAAACCTGTTGCCAAGCAAAAAACGCTATGGTATACATTCACCCCTCGTGTTTTTATAAGTAAATAGCATAGATAGAGGTTTTTATGACCAAGGCAGACATTGTAGAAAGAATTCACGAAACAATCGGCTTTTCTAAAAAAGAATCTGCCGAAATGGTTGAAACAGTCTTCAGTATTTTGAAAAGCACCCTGGAAACTGGTGAAAAGATCAAAATAGCTGGTTTTGGCAATTTTGTTGTCAAACAAAAAGCTGATCGTCGTGGCCGTAACCCTCAAACCGGTGACTCGATTACCATCTCCGCACGTCGTATTCTTACCTTCAAGCCAAGCCAGGTGCTTAAAGCTGCCATCAATGGCGAAGAATCCAACGAGGTTGACTAAAAAAAGTGCCAATGGGCGTACAAATTCCCGACAAACTGTATTTCAAAATCGGCGAAGTCGCCCAGCTGGCAGGTGTTAAACCATCAGTACTCCGTTTCTGGGAAACGGAGTTTATTTTTCTGCGACCGGAAAAGAGTACTACCGGACAACGGTTGTACTCCCGCAGGGAAGTTGAGCTGGTGCTGCAGGTCCGGCGTTTGCTGTATGATGAGCGCTTTACCATTGAAGGGGTGAAACAGCGGATTTCATCCAAGGGGAAGCTGATCGGGGTGGCAGAGCCGCCAGTACCGGTCACCGCGGTAACGACTGACCTGCAGAGCGTGTTGTGCGATGTCAGGATCGCACTGCAAAAGCTGCGCAATCAGTTGTAGCACGCGAGTACAAACGCCACAGTATTTAACCATAGTTGCGGGTTACGAGTTATCGTAACCCCTTTTTTTTACCCGGAGGCTCGATGCAATTTTTTATTGATCCCTATTTTCCCGATGATATCAACGCAGTTGGTGATGCCGGCATGGCGAGTTTCGATGAAAAACGCCCGCTCTACCTTTCCGGTTGCAAACAGTTTCTGGCTACCTATCGTCAGGAAATCCGGGAATTACATTCCCTGGGTGCATCGGGTGTCGAGGTGGCACATCTGCTGTGTGACATGATGGATGTCTTGATCAACAAGTTGTTGAACAGCATCCTCTATGATCTTGATGGCAGTGGCGAACTGATGGAACACCTGACCCTGGTGGCGGTGGGGGGGTATGGACGTGGCGAGCTGAACCCGTTCTCCGACATTGATATCATGTTTTTGCACGACGGTAGCATGCCGGTGGCCAAGATTGAGGATATTGCCCAGAAATTACTCTATTTTCTGTGGGATATGCGTCTGGATGTGGGATATTCGGTGCGGGTTCTGAATGATTGCGTCGAAATGGCGGCTTCGGACGGGACGGTGAAAACCGCGCTGATGGATGCCCGCTTTTTAAGTGGTAGCAGCAGTTTGTACAAGGCGTTGCATAACACCATTTTCACCCAGATCCTTCCCCGTTCCAGTGATAAATTTATCAAGGAAAAAATTGCCGATATGAAGGCCCGCCGGGAAAAATACGGGTCAACGGTTTATCTGCTGGAGCCGAACCTGAAAGAGGGGGAGGGAGGGTTACGTGATCTTCAGACCGCCGTGTGGGTGGCGCGGATCAAGTACAAGTACAGTGACCCAAAAGAGCTGATCATCAAAGGGATTATCACCGAGGAAGAACTGGAGATCTACCATAATGCCCTCGATTATTTGTGGCGCATCCGCAATGAGCTGCACTATTTCAACGGGCGCAAAAATGACCAGCTTACCTTTGACGCACAGGTACACCTGGCGCAGTTCTTTGGTTACCTTGATCGAGGCAGGGTACTGGCGGTGGAAGATTTCATGCGTGATTATTACCGGCATGCCAACCGGGTGGAACATTTTACCTCCAGTCTGGTATCGCGCTGTGTCTGGCGGGATGAGGGGGCGCTCAAGATTCTGGGGTATTTTGTTCGCCGCCCGGTGGGAGACGGCTGTTATGTTCTCAAGGGTGAACTGATCATACCTGATGAATCGGTGGTGGAGAAAAATCCGGTGGTTCTGATGAGGCTGTTTGAACTGGCGCAAAAACATCAGGTGGAGTTGAATGTTCGTGTCAAAGGGATTGTCAGACGAAGTCTGCATCTGGTTACTGAAGAGTTCCGGTGTAATCCGGAGGTGAACCACTCATTCCAGAACATCCTCCGTTCCCCCAAGGATGTCACTTCAACCCTGAGATTGATGCACCATCTGGAATTTCTCAATGTCTTTATTCCCGAGCTGGAACATATCTACTGCAAGGTTCAGCACGACATTTATCATATCTATACCGTTGATATCCATACGTTGTTTGCGGTTGAAGAAGCGGAAAAGATGCTCAATGGGCAATCGCGGGAGTTGCTTCCCTTTCCGTGTGAGGTTGCTGCCCACATTGGCAAACAGGAACTGTTGCTGCTGGCGGTAATGTTCCATGATGTGGGGAAGGGTGAAGGAGGGGGGCACGCAGAAAAAGGCGCCGCCATGATTCCCGAAATCGCCCGCCGAATGGGACTTGACCGGGAAGACACGTTGCGGCTGGAATTCCTGGTGCGCCACCACCTGCTGTTTGCCCATATTTCACAGCGCCGCGATTTGCATGATGAAAAAATGATTGTTCAGTTTGCACAGCAGATGGAAACCAGCGAGAACCTGAAAATGCTCTATTTGCTGGCGATCGCCGACGTCAGAGCGGTCGGTTCCGATGTCTGGACCAACTGGAAGGCGATGCTGTTTCAGGAATTGTACGAAAAATCGTTCCAGGTGCTGGAACGGGGCAATTTTCAGCTGGAAGAACGGAGTGACCGGGTCAAGGGAGTTATTCAAAAAGTTGTGGAACGTCTGGAACCGGAGTTTGCACCGCCTCTGTTGCTGGAAGAACTTCAGGCCATGTCGGTGCGTATGCTGTTATCAAACAGTGTGGCGCAGATAGTTGAGCATGCCCGCATCCTGATGAAGCTGGATACGGCCGATATGCTGATCACGGTTGTGCACCAGGAGGCGCGGGGGTACTCGGATGTTACCATCTGTGCCTACGATATGCCCGGTTTGTTTGCACGAATAACCGGCGTCATGGCTGCCAATGGGGTCAATATCTTGGGAGCCCAGATCAATACCAGCCGTAATGGCAAGGTGGTGGACGTGCTGCAGGTTAATTCTCCCCAGGGGAATTTGATCAAGGATGAACAGCGGTGGCAGAAGATCAAAAATGAAATGGTGCAGGTCTTCCACGGTGAGGTGATGGTCAGTACCCTGGTGGCCAAGCGTCAACGTCCGACCTTGCTCTTCTCCCGTTCGACACCGGTTGCTTCCACCAGGGTTGAAATCGATAACCAGATTTCCGATGATTATACGGTGATTGATATCTATGCCCATGACAAGGTCGGGTTACTCTACCTGATTACCAGTACCTTGACGGAATTGGGGTTGTATATCGGTGTCTCCAAAATTTCAACCAAGGTTGATCAGGTGGCTGATACCTTTTATGTCCGTGATATTTTTGGTCAGAAAATTGTTGATGTAGATAAGCTGGCTGCCATTGTATTAAAAATGAAAACCGCCATCGATGAGTGGGTGTAGCCGGGGAGGCACGCCATGAATGACTTTCTCGATCTTTTCATAAGCTATCTGGCGGTTGAAAAAGGATTGTCAGCCAATACCCA
>Ga0209798_10001463_pt1 | contig 14205 bp, 13 predicted proteins | sample DOMMetBare3Fresh_FD_187475 | JGI IMG/M metagenome (GOLD analysis project Ga0209798, IMG submission 187475) | Wetland sediment microbial communities from St. Louis River estuary, USA, under dissolved organic matter induced mercury methylation -... | ecosystem: Environmental > Aquatic >...
ACAAAAAAATATTGCTTTACCAACCCAGCACCCATGCAAAAATGAGCGGCGCTACAATGGTTGCATCACTTTCAACAATAAACTTAGGTGTATTAATATCCAGTTTGCCCCAGGTAATTTTTTCGTTTGGTACAGCACCACTGTAAGAACCAAATGAAGTAGTTGAATCACTTACCTGACAGAAGTAACTCCAGAACGGAACATCATGCCACTCCAGATCCTGGTACATCATTGGCACAACACAAATTGGAAAATCGCCTGCAATACCACCACCTATCTGGAAAAATCCAACACCTTTACCACTGCTGTTGTTACGATACCAATCGGCCAGCCATACCATATATTCAATACCATTTTTTACAGTACTTGCTTTTAACTCCCCTTTAATTACATAACTGGCAAAAATATTTCCGGTAGTACTGTCTTCCCAACCGGGAACAACAATAGGAATATTTTTTTCTGCTGCTGCAACAATCCAGCTGTTCTTTGGATCAATTTCATAATACTGTTTTAAATCGCCACTTAAAACAGTTTTGTATAAAAACTCATGCGGAAAATAGCGTTCGCCTTTTGCTTCTGCTTCTTTCCATTGCTGTACCAAATGTTTTTGTAAACGACGGAATGCTTCTTCTTCGGGTATACAGGTATCCGTTACACGGTTATAATGATTTTCTAACAAATCCCATTCATCCTGCGGAGTAAGATCTCTGTAATTAGGTACACGTTTGTAATGGCTGTGTGCAACAAGGTTCATTACATCTTCTTCCAGGTTGGCGCCAGTACAACTGATGATTTGTACTTTATCCTGGCGAATCATTTCTGCTAAACTTAATCCCAACTCAGCAGTACTCATAGCACCTGCCAATGTGATCATCATTTTACCACCTTCGTTTAAATGTGTTTCATATCCTTTTGCTGCATCAACCAAAGCTGCTGCATTAAAGTGGCGGTAATGATGTTGTACAAATTGTGAAACGGGTCCTTTGTTCATTTTATAAAATTTTAAAAGTGACCGCCTTCAGATCCCAACTGAAGTGATGGGAGACTTTGCGAAGCCGCAAAAATAAAGATTTGTGTGAAGCGAAAGACGCTGTTTGTGTACAAATTCTACAAATGTTCTTTTTATTCCAATTGCAGGAATTAAAACTGCAAACTATTCCCTTCAAATTTCCACAACTTTGATTTAGCTGTTGGGATGTGTTTACCTGTTTTTTCATCCATTTTGTAACCGGTTTGTACAGCTTTTATTGTTTGATTTTTTTTGTTGAAAACAAACTTTGTATGAAACTCATAATACCCTTTCTGATGCGGTTCAAAACTGCCACTGTTATCTTCACTACTGATCATATTGAGCACGGGTAATCCGTTATAATAAAAAGTAGTGTTGATGGAGGTAATACCCATACCACTGTACCCGTCATCTATTTGCAACAATATGTAACTATTGCCAAGATCAATAAGTTTAAGTGTGTAATTGGGCTCGCCAAATGTACCATGTTGCCCCATGTTCTTTTTAACTGATGATAGGCTATATGTATTATCAATGATATCAAAAGTTATAAGGCTGATATGCGTACCACAAACATGACAACTGTTTGTGTTTTCAATTTCTCCTTCTTCGTTCTTCATGTAAGAAGAAGTATGAGCTACCAGGTATAAATTGTTTTCGTAAACAAAAGCAGTGTCAAGCTTTGTATAAAGGAAACCGTCTCCAAGTGTTCCGCCCAATTCATACAAGTCGGCAGTTGTTGCTTTCCATTTAATACTCCCGGTTTCTTTATCCCAATTGCCTTCAAACACTTTTTCAAGCAGATTGTTATAAGAAGTGCTCAATGGTGCTGTAATAAATTGCTGTGCCTGCAGGTTTGTTGTAAGCAAAAGATACAACAGCAATGAAGTGACAATTTTCATAATCAAAGTAATTCAACTTCGTAAATGTAGGCGTCCTGTTTCTGCAAAAGAATACCCTCCAGCCACAAAATTTAACTGTGAAAATAGCAGCAGCATAACATTGCATCAGATTGTTGCGATTCTAAACGGATGAATAACGGATTACTTACAGCTTTTCAGCCAATCTTTAATTCCCTGTACAATTTTTTCTGCCATTTGTTTGCGGTATGCTGTAATGAGTACATTGGTTTCATCTTCAGGATTACTGATAAACAAGGTTTCAACCAATACATTCGGAAACTCAGTCAATCCATTTAATATGAAGTTGAAGTTGCCCACATTGCCAAACTCCTTTAATCCCATATTCAACATTTGTGCAAGAATGGTTTGTGTAAGCGGACGGTAACCGATGTGTTTGTAATAGGTACTTACTCCTTTTATGCGGATGGGATCGGCAGCGCTGTTTAAATGAATGCTTAAAAGCAGGTCAGGATTTTTTTCTTTGAAAAAAATAAAGCGGTCGTGGTTATCATAAGTGGTATCTTTTGTACGGGTCATAATTACTGTTGCGCCTTCAGCCATTAAAGCCTGTTGCAGTTCTTTTGCAATAAGAAGCGTCATATCTTTTTCCATGATGCCTGTAATACCAAAAGCACCTTTGTTTGTTCCACCATGACCGGCATCAACAGCAATCACTAAATTTTTTAATTCAAGAGATGAAGGTTGGCGTTTAACTTTTATCACCAGATTATTTCCGTTGTAATAAATGCTATGTCCCCAATGCTGCGAATGATTTAATTCAATGGTTATTCTGAAAACATCTTCATCAACCTGGTTGTAATACACATTTTTTATTTCTTTGATGCTACTCATTTGTGTCAGCCAGTTGGTATTGGATGTTGCACCAAATACATCAACAACAATTTTTGAAGGATTCACTTCCTGAAAACTTTGATACGGTAACCGCTCTGAAAGAATAAGTGATATATAATCATATGCACTATCGCCCCATACACGCATGCTGCTGGTTAATGATGCGGGTGAAAAATGTTCTTTGCTTAAAACATCAACATGTTGCTCTTCTATATAAGCCTGGCGTTTTTTGCTTAACTGCACACAGTATTTATCGCCCACTTTACTTATTGCTTTTAATTTTACCAATGAATCCAGGTAACCCATTTTGGTGCCTCCCAATCTGTCTTCGCCCAAACCAAGTAACAAATAAGGAAGTTTGCCTTTGGTTTGTAAAATCATATTGCCCGCAGGCATGAGTGCAAAATTGCTTTTTGTTGTTGCAATAATCCTTTGTTCATTATTGGGTTGAACTATAATTTTGAGGCTTGCTTTTTTTTCTGAAAACAAATTGTCGTTTTCTTTTACAACATACTCAGCTTTATAAATTCCTCTTATGCTGTTTGAATCTTTTATAGGAACTTCCGGAAACTCAAAACCATTTTCAAGTTTTACAACTGTACTTGGTAATGTTTTAACGGTAAACCTTAATCTGTCGCCTGGCTTTAGTAATAAATCTCCCAATGGTTCAATTCGTACATATTCAACTGTGTTAGTTGTTACTTCTTTTTCTTTCTCAGGTTTTTTCAATGTATAAAAAACAGTTTGAGAAACTTTAAATCCTTTTTTATCAACAGCTACCAGTTGCACACTTGTATCACCTTGTTTTAAATTTATTTCTGCAGCAAAAGCGCCAGTAGGCCATACTTTTATTTCAGTACCATTTAAAGTAAGTACACATTCTTTGCAGGTTGTGCCTGTAATAAACTGCCGGGAAGTTGTAACTGAATTTTGATTTTTTGAAGGTGCAACCACATTCAGCAAAACAGATTGTGCCTGTAATGCCTCAATGATGAATAGAAATAGAAACAGAAATAAAAAACGCATAGGAGAGAGTTGAAATAAAAAATCCTCTGCAAATTATGCAAAGGATTTTTAAAAGAAATAAATACCGGTGAGTTACCTGTTTGGGGGGCCCACCGTGTTAAAATTATAAAGCATACTTGCCATCATGTCTTAGCCTGGCAGTAATTCTTCTTCTTGCTTCTTTGCTGTTAAAAGGTTCTACTTTGGTAAAACGTTTTAAACCAAGTAACATCATTCTGTGTTCATCACCATCAGCAAATGCATTAATGGCATCTTTACCAAACTTGTTAATACGATCTGCAGCATCATATAAATAAGTACGCATCATATCCAGTTCAAACTGGCAGGCAGCTTCGCCTTTTGTTTCAACCAGCTTGGCAACACGCAACAACGCACTTTCTGCATTAAAGGTTTGAATTGCCATATCAGCAATATTCATTAACACTTCCTGCTCATGCTCAATCTTCATCATTAGTTTTTGCACTGCAGCACCCGCCGTCATCATAATTGCTTTTTTGAAATTGGCAACTGCTTTATATTCTTTTGCAAAGGCTGTTTCATCATCATTCCCAAATTCAGGAATACTCATTAATTCTTTTTGAACAGCCATTGCAGGACCCATAATATTCAAACGGCCTTTCATAGCACGCTTCAATACCATATCAACAGTTAACAGTCGGTTGATTTCATTCGTGCCTTCATAAATTCGGTTAATGCGGCTGTCTCTGTAAGCTCTTGATATATCATACTCATCACTAAAACCATTACCACCATGTATCTGTACACCTTCATCAACTACAACATCCAATACTTCGCTTCCATCAACTTTCAACATGGCACATTCAATGGCAAATTCTTCAGCTGCGCCAAGTAATGCTTCATTAAATGGTTTACCTGCCGCAAGCAATTCATGTTCTTTAGCATCAATCCATTTGCTTGTTCTGTACAAGGCACTTTCACATACCCAAATACGTGTTGCCATTTCTGCCAGCTTATGTTGCATGGCGCCAAAGTTGATGATGGGTGTTTTAAACTGCTCCCTTGTCATGGCATAAGTTAAAGCAACATTCAATGAACGTTTAGATCCGCCCAATGCAGCAGCTGCCAGTTTTAAACGACCGATATTTAATATGTTGAATGCAATGACATGTCCTTTACCAATTTCCCCCAATAAATTTTCAACCGGTATTTTACAATCCTGGAAATATAACTGAACAGTTGAAGAACCTTTAATGCCCATTTTGTGTTCTTCTGGTCCTTGTGTAAAACCTTCTGCACCACGATCAACAATAAAACAGGTAAAATCTTTTCCGTCAATTTTTGCAAATACGGTATATACATCAGCAAAACCACCATTGGTGATCCAGCATTTCTGTCCGTTTAAAATATAATGCTTACCATCTTCGCTCAGCTTGGCCGTTGTTTTTGCACCCAAGGCATCACTGCCGCTGTTGGGCTCCGTTAGTCCGTAAGCGCCTTTCCATTCACCCGATGCTAATTTTGGAATGTACTTTGCTTTTTGCTCTGGTGTACCAAAGTATAAAATGGGTAATGTACCAATACCTGTATGAGCTGCAACTGCAACAGAAAAAGAATATCCGCCACCCAAAGCTTCATTTACTAAAGTAGAAGTAATAAAATCTTTTCCTAATCCGCCATATTCTTCAGGAGCAGAAGTACCAAGCAACCCTTGTTCACCTGCTTTGTCAAGCAATGCAGGCATTAAACCCGGTTCCATTTTATCAATACGGGCAATATGGGGTAACACTTCTGTATCAAGAAATGAAGTACACATTTCTTTTACCATTTTTTGTTCTTCATTAAAATCTTCAGGAGTAAAAGTTTCCTGTGTTGAACTTGTTTTTATCAGCCACTCACCACCATTGAGAGTTGTTGCAATTGTTGCGGTACTCATATATTTAAATTTAAAAGTTTAAAAAGCCTCATCCTCCATCTCCTTCTCCGGTAGAGAAGGAGCGGTACTGTAATTCTTTTCCATACATTAGTTCTACCAAATCAACATTCGTTCTTTTATCATCACATCTCAATCTCCAACATTGTAATTAACCTGTTAAAAAAGAAAGGGCTGTGCAATGGTGGCTTCCCCTATCGGGGGAAGTCGGATGGGGGCCTGGGCCATCTTATTTCAAATTATCATACACAATCTGTAACACTTCTTTGCAAACATCAATCCTGTCTGATGGTACTCCAATCAAAGCTTCATTTAAAGTTGTGTTAGCTACGTTCATTGTTTCTTCTTCCAGGTGCCTTCCTTCTTCTGTTAAAAAAATCTGGTTAATACGCCGGTCATTTTTACTTGCAACCCGTTTTACAAGTTTTAGTTTTTCAAGGTTATCAACCAATCTTGTAATACTTGGCTTATCTCTGAAAGTTGCATTACATAAATCCTGCTGACTCAAACCATCACTCTTCCATAAATGATATAATACACTCCATTGCTCCACGGTAATATCAATTCCACTTTGTTTCATATTCTTCTGCAATCGGCGTGCAATAGCTGTGCTGGCTTTGCCTGTCATGAAACTGTATAACTCGCCTTTCTTAAATTGGTTGTTTGGCATATAGTTGTTTATGCAACTACTCAAAGTTAGGGAAATCCCCGATATTTCAAAGCTTCACCTGAAAAAAACAGGCTTTCACCGAAAAGTTCTTAACCCAGGCATAACACTTTCTATTTTTACACTCTAAATCCGTACCCCTAAAATGACAAAATTTTACCTATTTAAGGGCATACCTATGCTCATGCTTTTATTTTTTTCTATTTCGGTGAAAGCTCAGGTTGAGTTTAAACCAGTGCCAAAGCCCGACACAGTAAAAATGAAGAAACCGAAAAACCAGTCTGAGACCTTAAAAACATCAATTCCTTGTGTTTTTAGCAGAAAAAAGCTCAAAAAAGACTCAATTGACCGTATTTTTAGAAAGAAAAGGGCCTCTATTGAAAAAGTTTACCGGAACGAAAACATTGCTTTTCCTGTAATTATGAAGGACCTTCTAAACACAAGAAAAAGCATTGTGCTTTTTCCTGCAGCTGATTTCAGTAATAAAGGCTGAATGAGTTGGTTTTGACCGGTTTTTGGCTGAAAAGAATTTACTGTATGTATACTTAAATAATAAGAATGCCGTTTTTAACAACAACCAGCTGTGGCAGCAGGTTACAGTTGATTGTTGTTTTCAAAATCCGTATACCTAATGACTAAAGTGAACACTTTTAAGCCTCTTATTATTTTTATAACCCTGCTCTTTTCTTTGCAGTGTTTAGCTCAAACTGATTTAAAGCAAGCATCACAAAACGAAATCAATTCGATTGTTGTTGATACAGCACCTGCTCCGGTTAATTACATTCAGTTTCCTAGTCTTTTAAAAGAACATGCAGATGAAAGTATGGCTTACATAAAATCATTTGCCGGCAGACGAAGAGATTACGTTTCCTCAGTTTATAAAAAGGATAAAAGTTTTTCAAAACGTATTACTCCCATCTTAAAAAAATTCAGGCTTCCTTCTGAATTAAGGCTGTTAGTAGCATTGGAATCGTTTTATAATCCTAATGCCGTATCACATTGCGGTGCAGTAGGTTATTGGCAGATAATGGATGAAACCGCAACTGAGTTTGGCTTATCTATTATTACCAAAGAAGAAAGAGAAAAAGAGGAAAAAAACAAGAATGTGAAAAAGCCAACTACGGTAAAAAAAGCTGTTGTAAAAAAAGATGATCGGAAAAATCTTTCAAAATCTACATATGCTGCTGCCCGTTACCTGCGAGACCGTTGCCGTAATTTGAATAATGATTGGTTATTAGTTGTAGCCTCTTACAATTGCGGAGTTGGTAATGTTTGGGATGCCATTAAAAAAAGCGGGAAGCAAAATGCAAGCTTCTGGGATATTAAACATTTATTACCGGCAGAAACAAGGAACTATGTGATGAACTTTATTACAATCAATGTGCTGCTTTATAATTATTCTTCATACCATAGTAATGACCTTGTGTTTGAAACCGAACCACACATAAAAAGTGAAAGCACATCAAGTGCTCAGCCGGTTGCAGTTTATAAATAGGATCAATTCAATTGAATTTAGTGTTGGTTGCTGATTATCTTTGATCCTTATGGGTCGCTATAACCGGAACGATAGTTTTAATCTTCTTAAAAAAATTACTTTCAGGCGTGCTGTAAATGCCGGAAAAGTATGGAGCAGTTACCGGTTAAGCCGTTTGCTGAACAAACCCATTCAATGGGGTTATCCTATTTCCATTTCATTTGAACCCACAACCAGTTGCAATCTTCGCTGCCCCGAGTGCCCAAGTGGTTTAAGAGAATTTACCAGGCCAACAGGTATGTTGGAGAAATCTTTTTTTGAACAAACCATTGATGACATTTATCAGCATCTGCTTTATCTTGTTTTTTATTTTCAGGGTGAGCCCTATTTAAATCCTGATTTTTTAAAGATGGTGAAATATGCAAGTACTAAAAATATTTACACTGCAACATCTACCAATGCCCATTATCTCACAGAAGAAAAAGCAAAGCAAACCGTTGAGAGCGGATTAGATCGTTTAATTATTTCTATTGATGGCACCACACAGGAAGTTTATGAACAATACCGCATAGGCGGACAACTAAGCAAAGTATTGGAAGGTGCAAAGAATATAGTGAAGTGGAAAAAAGAACTCAAAAGCAAAACACCATTTATCGTTTTTCAGTTCCTTGTGGTAAAACCAAATGAACATCAGTTGAACGATGTAAAGAAACTGGCCAAAGAAATTGGAGTGGATGATGTGTGGTTTAAAACAGCGCAGATTTATGATTATGAAAATGATCCCAATCAACTGATTCCTTCACTAGAAAAATACAGTCGCTATAAAAAAAATACAGATGGTTCACATACACCTAAAAACAAATTGCAGAACCATTGCTGGAAACTGTGGCATGCCAATGTAATTACCTGGGATGGATTGGTTGTTCCCTGTTGTTTTGATAAAGATGCCACACACCAACTGGGGAACTTAAAAATGCAATCTTATAAACAGGTTTGGAAGAACGATAACTATAAACAGTTCCGCAAAGAATTAATGACCAGTCGCAAAAATATTGATATTTGCGCCAATTGCAGCGAAGGATTAAAAGTTTGGGAAGACTAATAAAAAGTAAAAATAAAAAGTACAAAGTGCTTTTTTACAACTAGTATTCAGTTAAAATTAAGTGTAAGCTATTTCTATCAATTTGTAAATTCACCATATGGCAACTTTCAGTAACCGTTTAAGGCAGATAATTTTACTTGTAGTACTAACAGCACTTGGTTTTTTATTAGTTAAAGAATTGTATATTTTTTTCCCGGGCTTTTTGGGGGCAGTTACATTATATATTTTAAGCAGGAGTAATTACCAATACTTAACAATTCAAAAAAAATGGAATAAAAACTTAACAGCAACACTTTTCCTGCTGGGTTTTTTAATCATCATTGGTTTACCCATTTATTATATCATTACATTGCTTTCGCCAAAAATAACCCAGGTATTCACACATACAGATGAAGTTATTCAGGGAATTAAATCATTATCTGCACAGGTAAAAGAATGGACAGGACAGGAATTGTTTACAGATAAAAATTTATCTGAACTTCAAAATCGTGCTGCCAATTTTTTTCCCGCTTTTCTTAATAGCACAGCTATGATACTTTCAAACCTGGCGATGTTACTCTTTCTTTATTTTTTTATGCTCACTTATTGGAAAGAAATGGAAGGATCGTTTGAATATTTTCTTCCCCTGCATGAAAAAAACATTGACATACTTGGCAAAGAAACCATCAGTGTGGTAAGAGCTAATGCCATTGGTATTCCGTTAATCTCTTTTATACAAGGCGTGTTTGCTATAATCGGTTACTGGATTTTTGGTATTAACGAATTTGTGTTGTGGGGATTTATAACCGGTGTGTTTGCATTCTTCCCAATTGTTGGCACCACGCTTATTTGGGCGCCATTGGTTGTATATCTTTTTTCACAGGGACATACAGGGCAGGGAATTGGATTATTAATTTATAGTTTAGTCATTACAGGTAATGTAGATTATCTGGCCCGTGTTACATTAATGAGAAAGTTAGGTGATGTACATCCTGTGGTAACCGTACTCGGAGTTATTGTTGGTTTGAGTTTGTTTGGTTTCTGGGGATTTATTTTTGGTCCGCTGCTTATCAGTTATTTCATGCTTCTCTTTAAAATTTACAGTAATGAGTTTGGACCTTTTCATGCATTAGATAATCCGCATGAGCATGGAAGTTGAGGCTAAGAGTTCAAGAAAAAAAATATTTTAATACTATTTTCCTTACTCACCTTCGAACTCTTAGCTCTTCATTTCTTTTATCCATTTACTGATTAGTTCCACTCCTTCTTTATGAATTTGTTCTCTTCCAATTTCGGGCATAGCAAAACCAGGATCGGTTGTATTCATCCTGTAAATAAGGATTGATTTGTTGGGATGCCCTGGTTCAATATCAACTTTTAAATTACCGCTTCCTCTTCCTGCTGCAACCGGCGTTTTAAAAATTCCTAAAGAAGTAGGATTCATTTCATGAATATCTAAAAACAAACCGGAGGTATTAGCCGCACCGGCTTTGTTATGACAATGACCGCAATTGATATCAAGATAAGCTCTTGCTCTTTGTTCAACTGTTGCAGTTGTATTGTTCCAACCTACATTGGCGGGAATTGCAGTTGATGGTAAATCAATCATTCTAAGTTGTTGCCAGTATTGCAATTGATTTTGTTTACCTGTTGTATAAATATAATCGCCATTTAAATGCCGTGCTGCAATTCCTATTGGCATAATCGTGTCGTTCTGATTATGACAACCTTTGCATTGAGGCTGACTTGGAACTACATACTCTGTTTTAATTTTTTTGCCGTTGCTATTAATATATTCTACAGTAGTTACATCGCCTATGGGTTCAAACACAGCATCTGTTTGTTCTTTGTTCCAGATGTATTGATATGTATGCCAGCCATCTTCTAAATTGGCAAGTAACCTGGTTTCTATAATCCGCTTACCAAGTTCAGGTTTTCTTGCATCATTGAAATAATAAAAATTTTTGATGAGCACTGTACCCAAAGGCATTTCAAATTCAGAAGTATCATTGTAAACAATTTTTGTACCTGCCGGCAGCTTAATGAATCTTGCTTTTTCTGCATAGTTGCTGAAGAGTGCAGTGTTTAAGTCATACGGAATGATTCCTTCTGCAGGTTGTAAATCTGAAATGTTTCCGGTAAAGAAATGATACTCCGATAGATTTTCATAAAACTGAAAAAGAGGACTTTGCTTTTTACGAATAAATGCTAATGAAAAGATCATTAATAATAAGAAAGTAAGAACAACAGTAACCTTTTTCATCTCAATCTTTAAATTTTAGTTCAACAGCAGGAACCGGTTGCAATGTACAATCGTGTTTTGCTGCATCCCTGCTGATGTGTTTGAATTTATTTTCTGCATCAATATTGGCAAAACTCTGGTTGGTATTATTGCGTATACAAATTTGTGCAGGATTTTTTACATCCACAATTCCATCATAAAGGATATGAGGCACATTTTTACCAAAACGCAATTTAAAACGAAAGAGCTTGCCTAACCTTCCTTTAGCCGTTGCTTTAATATCTTCTCTTTCATACAGGTTGTTGTAAACTGCTATGGATGATGGATAAGGATAGTAAGAAGAATCTTTGATAGGATTTTCAGTCATATAATAACTTACTATAGCTGTACCTGTTGTTCTGTTATTGATAATTTTATTTTCAAACACATCAACATGATTGGTTGCAAGAATCATAATGCCGGTCCCCTGTGGTACTTTGCCTACAATATTTCCTTTAGGTGCAAAGTTGATATGATTGTTATCATGCACATTGTTTTGAAACACCCGTACATATCCACCTTTCTTTTGTACCAGATCGGGCAAATCAAAAATTAAAATGCCGCCGGTGTTGTTGGTTGCTTCGTTCTGAAATACATCTGCATATAATGAATTTTCAATTTCTATACCAGCCACATTTTCTGTAGCCAGGCAATTCTTTACAATAATATGTTTTGATTGTCCCACATAAATACCTGCATCGCTGGCACCCCTTGCCTCACAGGCATCAATAGTTACATTGCTGCACTGCACAGGATATAAACCATATCCACCGTTTTTTTTATTGGCACCTTGTGTCCATTCTGCTTTTACGTTTTTAAATGTGATGCCATCTACATGTTGAGCTTTAACAGCGTCGCCTTTTGTATCCTGCACAGTTACATCCTGCAGAATAATATTCTGGCTGTTGGTGATTTTAATTCCTTCGGCTCCGCTGATCTGATTTTTAAAATTGAGAATGGTTTTGTCTTTCCCCTTTCCTTTAATGGTTACGTTCTTTTTACCATCGAGCCAGAGACTTACGTTGAATTGGAATGTTCCTTCGGGCAAATCAATAACTGAATTGTTAGATGCATTTATTAATAAACGTTGCAATTTTTTTTGTTCATCGTCCTGTGCATGCAAGCTGAATGTTGAATATAAAAAACATAAGATGAAAAACAATCTGCTGCCGGAAATAGCTGCATAGCGAACAGAACGTATAAGAGAGTGACATCCGCCCGGCCTTGCCATTCGGACGGGCAACAAAAAGTTCATAGTATGATAGTTGATGGTTAACAAAAAAAACAATTCTTTAAATTACTGATTCTTTTTTGTTTGAATAGTAATCATTTTATTACCTTTCTTTTTAAAATTACAACGTATGTCATTTCAAGGGAAAACAGTTTTTATTACCGGCGCATCAAGAGGAATTGGCAAAGCAATGGGTTTAAAATTAGCAGCTGAAGGTGCCAATGTAGTGGTTGCTGCAAAAAGTGTGGAAGAAAATCCAAAACTGGGAGGCACTATTTTTTCTGCTGCTGAAGAAATGAATGCGGCTGGCGGAAAAGGATTAGCGCTACAGGTTGATATTCGATTTGAAGAACAGATACAAGCTGCGGTTGAAAAAACAGTTGAAACTTTTGGCGGCATTGATATTTTAATCAACAATGCTTCGGCTATTAATCTTACTCCAACTGAACAAACAGAAGCCAAACGTTTTGATTTAATGCACAGCATTAATGTACGTGGTACTTTTTTAATGACCAAAGCATGTATTCCTCATTTAAGAAGAGGAAAGAATCCGCACATACTTACTTTATCACCACCTGTAAATTTAAAACCAAAATGGCTGGCAGGACATATTGCATACACCATAACCAAATACAATATGAGTATGATGACGTTGGGCTGGGCAGAAGAATTAAAAAAAGATGGCATTGCTGCCAATGCATTGTGGCCACGCACAACTATTGATACGGCTGCCGTACGAAATTTATTAGGCGGCGAAGCATTAGCAAACATGAGCCGCACTGTTGATATACTTGCTGATGCTGCTCATATTATTTTAAGCAAACCTTCCGGCGAATGCACAGGAAATTTATTTGTTGATGAACAGGTTTTTGCTGCTGAAGGTATTACTGATTTAAGTAAATACAGTGTGGTGCCTGGAGGAAAATTATTTACAGATTTGTTTGTTGATTGAGTTTAATCTCAGAAACTCAAAAATTCACAAATCACTTTTTTACTTTTTATAAAATACAAAGCAGATGAAAAGATTCATCTGCTTTGTATTTTACAGGCCTTTTATTAAGATGATTTACCTGCCATAACCAATGCAGCGGCTGCCATTGCTGTATCTTTTAAAATACCTGTCATTGGGCCAATTTTAGCCATTTCATCTTCTGCCCGCATTAAACCGGGTAAATGAATGGTTAACACAAAAATGATTAACATAAGAGCAAGAAGGATCATTGCAAGTCTTACTTGTTTATTAATAATTAATGCAACAGCTGCTGCCAGTAAGCCTGCACCGGAAATATAAACCCATATAACTCCACCCGGTAACCAGGAAGGAACCAGTCCTGCCATTCCCTGTGCATTCATAAAATGGTTAATGCCAAAAAAAGCAACGACCAGTGCATAAAGAACAGTTCCGATTTTTGTTAACATTGAATTACTCATAAATAGTTGGTTTTTGTTTTACTGAATTTAAATAATAAATCAGTTGAAACAGGTTAAAGTAATCCACCGAAACCGTTTGAAATAAAAAATTAAAATAACCTTCCAATAGAAATTCCGGCTGAAGGTATAAATGCAAATCGATTAATAACGGGCGTTAGAGCAATTCTCCACATCCAGTCCTTTTGTGTATGTACTCTGTAACCAACAGACGGAATAAAATTTATCCATTTATTATCTTCAGTTGATTGAAAGTTTCCATTTCTGAAAGTTGGTGAAACTGTAAAGCCTGCATCAATAAACCGGTTCTCTTTTTTTAAAGGAAATAAATAATTCAATCCAACCGGGAGTGTAAGATAAAAT
>Ga0209798_10001464_pt1 | contig 14199 bp, 14 predicted proteins | sample DOMMetBare3Fresh_FD_187475 | JGI IMG/M metagenome (GOLD analysis project Ga0209798, IMG submission 187475) | Wetland sediment microbial communities from St. Louis River estuary, USA, under dissolved organic matter induced mercury methylation -... | ecosystem: Environmental > Aquatic >...
GGCGCAGGCCGCTGCGACGAGACAGGCCGCGCTCGCTGTCGGTCTGAGCGACCCCAATCCGCGGGTGGGCTGCGTGCTGCACGCAGCCGGCCGTGGCGTGCTCGGCATTGGGCACACGCAGGACGCCGGTGGTCCGCACGCCGAAGTCGTGGCGCTGCGCGCCGCGCGCGAGGCCGGGCACGACCCGCGCGGCGCCACCGCCTACGTCACCCTCGAGCCGTGCTCGCACCACGGCCGCACGCCACCATGCTGCGACGCGCTGGTCGAGGCCGGTGTGGCGTGCGTCGTCATCGGGTGCGTGGATCCCAATCCGCTCGTCGCGGGCCGCGGCATCGAGCGCCTGCGCGCAGCGGGCATCGAGGTCGATGTCGTGGGCGGCGACTGGGGCGCGGCGACGCGCGAGTTGAACATCGGCTTCTTCTCGCGCATGAAGCGCGGCCGTCCCTGGGTGCGCCTGAAGGTCGCCGCGTCGCTCGACGGCCGCACCGCCCTGGACGACGGGCGCAGCCAGTGGATCACCGGCGAGGCGGCGCGCGCCGACGGCCACGCCTGGCGCAAGCGGGCGGGCGCGGTGCTCACCGGCATCGGCACCGTGCGCGACGACGATCCACGGCTGGACGTGCGCGCGGTGCCCACCGCGCGCCAGCCGCTGCGCGTGGTGGTCGACTCCCGCCTGGAGATCGCACCACAGGCGCGGGTATTGCAGCCGCCGGGCGCGGCGCTCGTCTACACGACCTGCGACGATGACCGGCGCATGGCCGCGCTGGCCGCGAACGGCGTCGAGGTGGCCCGCCTAAGCGCCGACGCGAACGGCAAGACCGACCTCGCGGCGCTGATGGCCGACCTGGCGCGGCGCGAGATCAACGAACTGCATGTCGAGGCCGGCGAGAAGCTCAACGGCTCGCTGCTGCGGGCCGACCTGGTCGACGAACTGCTCGTGTACGTCGCGCCGCGCCTGGTCGGCGCCGGCCGCGGCATCGCCGACATCGGCCCGCTGGGTGCGCTGGCCGAGTCGCTGGACTTCGAGTTCGTCGACGTCGAGCGCATCGGCAGCGACCTGCGGCTGCGCCTGCGGCCCGCGGGCCGCGCCGATTTCTAGCGGGCGGGGCGCAGGCGAGGCGGCGCTCGAGGGGCGCCACCTACAATTTGATCCATGCTTGCCTCCACGCCCATTGCGCCCGTGCCCGAACTGGTGGCCGAACTGGCCGCCGGCCGCATGGTGGTGCTCGTCGACGAGGAGGACCGCGAGAACGAAGGCGACCTCGTGCTCGCGGCCGACCATGTCACGCCCGAGGCGATCAACTTCATGGCCAAGCACGGCCGCGGCCTGATCTGCCTGACGCTCACGCGCGAGCGCTGCGAACGGCTGCGCCTGCCGATGATGGCGCGCAGCAACGGCACCAAGTTCGGCACTGCGTTCACGGTCTCGATCGAGGCGGCCAGCGGCGTCACCACCGGCATCTCGGCAGCCGACCGCGCGCGCACCGTGCGCGCGGCGGTGGCGCGCGACGCGCGCGCCGAAGACATCGTCCAGCCCGGACACATCTTCCCGATCCAGGCCCAGGAAGGCGGGGTGCTGATGCGCGCCGGGCACACCGAGGCCGGCTGCGACCTCGCCGCGATGGCCGGCCTCACGCCGGCGGCCGTGATCTGCGAGATCATGCGCGATGACGGCACGATGGCACGCCTGCCCGACCTCCAGGTCTTCGCGCGCGAGCACGGCCTGAAGATCGGCACCATTGCCTCGCTGATCCACTTTCGAAGCCACAACGAGTCGCTGATCGAGCCGCTGGGCACGCGTGAGCTGCTGACTGCGCAGGGCGCCTTCCGCTGCACCGCGTACCGCGACCGCATCGCCGGCGGCGTGCACCTCGGGCTGGCCGTTGGCCAATGGACTGAGGCCGACGAGGTGGCGGTGCGCGTGCACGAGCCGCTGTCGGTGATGGACCTGCTCGACGCGGGCGACAGCTCCCACTCGTGGCCGCTGCCGGTCGCGCTGGCCACGCTGCAGCGCGGCGGGCCCGGCGTGGCGGTGCTGTTGAACGCGGGGGCCGATGCGGGCCAGTTCCTCGCGCGCGTGCTGCCCGGGGCCGACCACCCTGTGGCGGCCTCGAACATGGACCTGCGCACCTACGGGGTGGGCGCGCAGATCCTGCGCCACCTCGGCGTTCGCCGCATGAAGCTGCTCGGCCAGCCGCGGCGCATGCCCAGCATGACGGGCTTCGGCCTGGAGGTCACGGGCTTCGTGACCGCCCCTTCGATCACGCGCTGAACCCGCGATGCAAGGCTCGGACACCGGCGACGACAAGACCCTGGACGGTACGGGACTGCGCGTGGGCATCGTGCGCGCGCGCTTCAACGATGCCGTGACGCGCAAGCTCGAGCAGGCCTGCGTCGCGGAACTGCAGGCGCTGGGCGTCGAGGCCAAGCACATCAGCCGGATCGACGTGCCCGGCGCGCTCGAGATCGCGCTGGCCCTGAAGATGATGGCCGACAGCGAGGACTACGACGCGCTGGTCGCGCTGGGCTGCGTGATCCGCGGCGAGACCTATCACTTCGAACTCGTGTGCAACGAGAGCGGCGCGGGCGTGACACGGGTCGGGCTCGATCACCAGATCCCGATCGCCAACGCGATCCTGACGGTCGAGAACGAGGCGCAGGCCTGGGCCCGGGCCGAGGAGAAAGGCCGCGACGCGGCGCGCGTCGCGGTCGAGATGGCCAACCTGCTGGAGGACCTGTGAGCGCGCCGCGGGCCGAGCGCCGCGCCGCGCCCGGACCCGCCCGCATCGCCTCGGGGTATCGGTTGCCGCACGGGCCGGGCCAGGGGCCGTGGTGAAGAGGGCCACGCCGGCCAAGTCGCAGCGCCGCCGCTCGCGCGAACTTGCGCTGCAGGGCCTGTACCAGTGGCTCGTCGCCGGGGGTGAGGTCGAGGCGCTCGACGCGCAACTGCGCGAGCACGAGGGCTACGAGAAGGCCGACAGCGTTCACTTCGACGCGCTGCTGCGCGGCTGCATCGAGCGCAGCGCCGCGCTCGATGCGGCGCTCGCGCGCCACGTCGACCGCAAGACCACCGAGTTGTCGCCGATCGAGCACGCGGCGCTGCTGATCGGCGCCTACGAGCTGATGCACTGCGCGGACATTCCGTACAAGGTGGCGATCAACGAGGCGGTCGAGCTGGCCAAGGCCTTCGGCGGCACCGACGGGCACAAGTACGTCAACGGCGTGCTCGACAAGGTGGCGCTCGACCTGCGTCCGGATGAAGTCAGGGCGGGGCGTTCGGCATGAAGCTCGCAGGGCGCCTCGAGCACATCGAGCCGTTCTACGTGATGGAGTGCGCCAAGGCGGCGCGCGAGATCGCGCGCGGCCCCCTGTGCGACCCCGCGCGCGGTGGCCGGCCGATGATCTACCTGAACATCGGCGAGCCCGACTTCACCGCGGCGCCGCTCGTCGTCGAGGCCGCCGCGCGCTGCATGGCCGAAGGGCGTACGCAGTACACGCAGGCCACCGGCCTGCCCGAGCTGCGCGAGGCGATCGCGCGCTGGTACCGGCAGCGCTTCGGCCTCGCGATCGACCCGGCGCGCATCGTCGTCACCGCCGGCGCGTCGGCCGCGCTGCAGCTGATCACGATGGCGCTCGTCGACGCGGGCGACGAGGTGCTGCTGCCCGATCCCAGCTATCCCTGCAACCGCCACTTCGTGGCGGCCGCGGGCGGGCGCGCGGTGTTGCTGCCCGCCGGCGCCGGGCACCGGTTCCAGCTCGACGCGGCGGCGGTCGATGCGGCCTGGGGCCCGCGCACGCGCGGCGTTCTGCTGGCCTCGCCGTCCAACCCGACCGGCACCTCGATCGCGCGCGACGAGATGCGCCGCATCGTCGAGGTGGTGCGCGCGCACGGCGGCTTCACGCTGGTCGACGAGATCTACCTCGGCCTGTCGTACGACGATGCGTTCGGCCACAGTGCGCTCGAGCATGGCGACGATGTGATCGCGATCAACAGCTTCTCGAAGTACTTCGGGATGACGGGCTGGCGCCTGGGCTGGCTGGTGCTGCCGCCCGGCCTCGTGAGCGTGGTCGAGAAGCTCGCGCAGAACCTGTACATCTGCGCCTCGTCGCTGGCCCAGCACGCCGCACTGGCCTGCTTCGAGCCCGCGTCGATGGCCGAGTACGAGCGCCGCCGCGCCGCGTTCAGGGCGCGCCGGGACTTCATCGTGCCGGCGCTCGACGGTCTCGGCCTGAGCGTGCCGGTGTTCCCGGACGGCGCGTTCTACGTCTATGCCGATGTGAGCGCCCATGCCGCGAGCAGCTGGGACTTCTGCTTCGACCTGATGCGCCGGGCACAGGTCGCGCTGACCCCCGGGCGCGACTTCGGGCCGCACGCGGGCGAACGGTTCCTCAGGCTGTCGTTCGCCAGCGCGATGCCGCAGCTCGAGGACGCGGTCGATCGCCTGCGTGGCGCGCTGTAGCGCCCGTCGACGCGATTTGAGGGTGCGCGTGCGTATGGCCCGCCTGTCCCTGACCGATGGTGACAAACCGTTAAGGGCGCGACCGTTGCCACGCTTTGCGCGTTGTCCCCTGAAGCCACCCGCGCGATTGGCCGATAAGCTCGCGATTCCATGACCTCAGGCCCGTCCGACTCCAGGCCCAGCGTCCCGCGCGCCGCGGGCGACGACGACGCCTTCGCGGCCACCGTCGTCGAGGAGATGCTCGAAAGCGACGACGGCGAGGGCGTGCCCGGCAATGCGCCGCCCGATGAGCCGCAGCTGCAGGCCATGCCCACGATCGGTCATGTCGGCCGCTATGCGCTCAAGCACCAGCTCGGCGTGGGCGGCCTGGGCGCGGTGTACGCCGCGCTCGACCCGCTGCTGTCGCGGCCGATCGCGGTCAAGATGCTGCGTGTGGCCGACCTGGCGCCCGCCCAGCGCGAGTCGCTCGAATCGCAGCTGCTGGCCGAGGCACGCGCTGCGGCAGGGCTGAACCACCCGAACATCGTGACCGTGTTCGACGCAGGCCTCGCCGACGAGGGCGTCTACATCGCGATGGAGCGCCTGAAGGGGCGTGACCTGAGGCAACTGCTGGCCGACGGCTGGCGGCCCGATGCGGTGCAGGCCGCGCGCATCGCCAAGCGACTGGCCGACGCGCTCGCCTACGCGCACAACAAGGGCGTCGTGCATTGCGACATCAAGCCGGCCAACATCTTCATGACCGGGCGCACCCAGCCCAAGGTGCTGGACTTCGGCATCGCACGCGTTGCGCAGCAGCGCGTGAACCGCGCTGAGGCCGCCGAGCGCGTCGACATCGACCCCGATCCTTCGGACACCACGGTGCCGCCGCCCGAGCTGGGCTCGCCGTACTACGTGTCGCCCGAGCACCTGCGCGGCGAACTGTTCGATGCCCGTGCCGACGTCTACGGCGTGGGGGTCGTGCTCTACGAGCTGCTCACCGGCCAGCGCGCCTTCGACGGCGACACGCTCGAGGAGATCCGCCACGCGGTGCTCGAGCGCCCGGTGGTGCCCGCGCACACCGTGAACCCCAAGGTCGATCCGGCGCTGTCGGGCATCGTTGCACGCGCGATGGCGCGCAAGGCTGGCGACCGCTATCGCTCGGCCAAGCAGCTGTCGCGCGCGCTGCGCACATGGATCAGCGAAGAGACCAACGGCGACGGCCACAAGACCGTGGCGCATGCGAAAACGGGCTGGATCTGGGCCATCGGCGGCGCGCTGGCCGTGGGCCTGGTGGCCACCGCCTGGTTGCTCGCGCCGAGCGGCCCCGGGCTGGCGCACGAGAACGCTGCGGCCGCGTCGACCGCGCCTGCCGTGCCCGCACCTGTCGCACCCGCGAGAGCGGCCGAGGTCGTGATCGCGCCCGTGCCCGAGCCGGTGGTCGTGGCCGCGTCGGCGACGGCTCCCGCTCCTGCGCCCCCCGCCGAACCGGCGCGGCCGGCGACCCCGCGTGCAAGGGCCGGCGCCCGGGTGGCGGCACGCGAGCCCGTTGCCGCGCCGCCGGCCGTGGCCGCGCCCGCGCCTCCGGTGCAAGGGGTGCTGCAGCTCGCGGTGAGTCCCTGGGGCCATGTCGAGGTGGATGGCAGCCCGATGGGCACCACGCCGCCGCTGTCGCGCCTGACACTGCCGGTGGGCTCGCACCAGATCGTGATCCGCAACGAGGACGCGGTGCACAGCACCACCGTCACGGTCAGCGAAGACAAGCCGGTCACGCTGCGTTATCGGTTCGGATCGTGAGCCCGATGCGCGCAAGGACGGCCCTGCGGCGAACCATCGGCGCGGTCGCGCTGTCCCTGGTCATGGCGGCCTGCGCCACGCAGCAGGGTCTGAGCGACGTGATGCAGCGTCCCGCCGAGCGCGCGCTGCTCGCCGGGCTGCGCGCCTACGAGGACGGCCAGTACGGCGACGCCGAGCGCGAACTCCAGCGCGCGATCGCCACCGGCCTGGTCAGTGCGAAGGACCGCGCCAATGCGCACAAGCACCTGGCCTTCGTGTTCTGCACCAGCAATCGCGGCAGCGAGTGCGATCGCGAGTTCCGCCAGGCGATTGCCGCCGACCCCGAGTTCGCGCTCACGCGCGCCGAGGCGGGCCATCCGCTGTGGGGGCCGGTGTATCGGCGCGTGACCGCGAGCCGGTGATCGCCGGCGCCGCTTGGCGCGCAACCCGAGGCGCCGCGCGGCCTGCAAGGCTGCAGCCGCCGCCCAGAGGGGCGCCCGAGGAACTGCGCAGGCGGGCGCACACGGGAGCGCGGCGATAATGCCGCGCAGGATGACTTCACCGTTCTCGCACCCGGTGCGCGTGTACTGGGAAGACACCGACGCCGGTGGCGTGGTCTTCTACGCCAACTACCTGAAGTTCTTCGAGCGGGCGCGCACCGAATGGCTGCGTGCAGCCGGTTTCGGCCAGCGCGACGTGCAGCTGCGATTCGGCGTGCTGTTCATCGTGACCGAGACGAGTGTGCGGTATCTTGCGCCGGCACGGCTCGACGACGAACTGACCGTCACCGTCCGGGCGCAGCGCGCGCGCGGTGCGACGCTTGCGCTCGAGCAGCAGGCCCTGCGCGGCGACGACCTGCTGGCGCACAGCCTCGTTCACATCGCCTGCGTCGAGGCCGCAACCCTGAAGCCGCGCCGCATTCCCTCCCCGATCCTGGAAACCCTCGCCGCATGAGCCAAGACCTCTCGATCTTCTCGCTGGTGCTGCACGCCAGCTTCGTCGTGCAGCTGGTCATGGCCGGGTTGCTGATCACCTCGCTGATCAGCTGGACCGTGATCTTCGGCAAGCTGATCGGCATCAAGCAGGTGCGCGTGAGGAACGACGACTTCGAACGCGACTTCTGGTCCGGCCGCCAGCTTGGCGACCTGTACCAGGCGGCGAGCGGCAAACCATCGACGCACAAGAGCGCGCCGCTGGAGCGCATCTTCGCCTCGGGCATGCGAGAGTTCATGAAGCTGCGTGAGAAGAAGCTCGATGCCGCGGCGCAGCTCGATGGCGCCCGACGGGCGATGCGCGCGAGCTTCCAGCGCGAACTCGACGTGATCGAGAGCCACCTGAGCTTCCTGGGTTCGGTCGGCTCGGTCAGCCCCTATGTCGGCCTGTTCGGCACGGTGTGGGGGATCATGCATGCCTTTGTCGGCATGTCGAACCTGCAGCAGGTGACGCTGGCCACGGTGGCCCCGGGCATCGCCGAGGCGCTGGTGGCCACCGCGATCGGCCTGTTCGCCGCGATCCCCGCGGTGATCGCCTACAACCGGTTCGCGCGCGACATCGACCGCATCGCGATCCAGCTGGAGACCTTCATCGAGGAGTTCTCCAACATCCTGCAGCGCAACGTGGCTCCCCACTGATGGCTCAACTGATTGCCCGCGGCGGACCGCGCCGGCGCCGCACGATGAGCGAGATCAACATGGTCCCGTTCATCGACGTGATGCTGGTGCTGCTCATCATCTTCATGGTCAGTGCGCCGCTGATCGTCACTGGCGTGGTCGACCTGCCCAGCGTCGGCCAGTCCAAGACGCGTCCGCAGAGCGTGGTCGAGCTGGTGATCGGCATCGACGAGCGCGTGAAGATCAAGGTCGACGGCCAGGCCGATCCGCAGCCGGTGGCGCTGGCGCAGCTTGCCTCGCGCGTCAAACAGGCGCAACGCGGCAACGCGGCCACGCCGGTGGTGATTTCCGCCGAGCGCAAGGTCGCCTACGAAGCGGTGGTGCGCGTGATGGACACGCTGCAGAAAGCAGGCGTGCAACGCGTGGGCCTGTCCGTGAAGCAGGGCGGTTGACTTCGGGATGAGTGCCCGCGCTTCGAGGCTCGACGAACTGCGGCCGCGCCGACCCGGCGGCATGGGGCGCGGTGCGATGCTGGCGTTGCTCGTGCACGCGGGGTTGCTGGTCGCGCTGGCGTTCGGCGTGAGCTGGCGTTCGCGCGAGCCCGCCGGCTTGACGGCCGAGCTGTGGGCTGCGGTGCCCGAGACTGCGGCACCCGCGCCGGTGACCCCTCCGGCGCCCGAGCCCAGGCCGCTGCCCAGGGCCGAGCCCGCGCCGCCGCCGCCCCAGCCCGAGGCGCGCGAGGCCGAGATCGCGCTGGAGAAGGCCAAGATCGACAAGCAAAGGCGCGAGCGCGAGGAGAGGGAGGCACGCGAGAAGGCCGAGGCCCTGGAGAAGAAGCGCCAGCAGGAAGAGGCCGCGGCCAAGGCCAAGGCGGACAAGGCCGAGGCCGAACGGCTGGCGAAGCTGCGCGACGAGAACCTGCGCCGCATCGCGGGCCAGGCCGGTGCCACCGGGGCACCGCAATCCACCGGCACCGCGCAGCGCGATGCGGGGCCGTCGGCGAGTTATGCAGGCCGCATCGTCGCCCGGGTGCGGCCCAACATCGTGCTGACCGAGGCGGTGCCACCGACGCTGAAAGCCGAGGTCGAGGTGCGCGCGGCGCCCGACGGCACGATCATCGGCCGGCGACTCGTCAAGTCCAGCGGCAACAAGGACTGGGACGAGGCCGTGCTACGCGCGATCGACCGCACCGAGGTGCTGCCGCGCGACACCGACGGGCGCGTGCCCTCGCCGATGCTGCTGGTCTTCACGCCGGTCTAGCTTTCGGCATGCGGCCGAGCAGGTAGAACTCGTCGTTCGGCCGCAGCGAGATCAGGTTGGCCATCCGGTTGGACAGGCCAAACAGCGCGGTGATTGCGCCGATGTCCCAGATGTCCTCGTCGGTGAAGCCATGGGGCTTGAGCACGTCGAAGTCGGCCTCGGTGATGTGGGCGCTGTCCCTGGACACCTTCAGCGCGAAGGCCAGCATCGCGCGCTGGCGCCCAGTGATGTCGGCCTTCAGGTAGTTGGTCGCCACCTGCTCGGCCAGTTGCGGCTGCTTGGAGTACACGCGCAGGATCGCGCCGTGCGCGACCACGCAGTACAGGCAGTCGTTCGCGCCCGAGGTCGCGACGATGACCATCTCGCGCTCGGCCTTGGTCAGCGTGCCCGTCTCCTTGAGCAGCAGCGCGTCGTGCCAGGCGAAGAACGCGCGCGCCTCGTCGGGCCGGTGCGCGAAGGCGAGGAAGACGTTGGGCACGAAGCCGGCCTTGGACTGCACTTCGAGGATGCGCGTTCGCAAGTCCTCGGGCAGATCCTTGATCTCGGGCACGGGCCAGCGGGATATCGGTGCGTTCATCGCTCAACTCCTGAATTGCATCGCGTGCAGCCGGGCGTACATGCCGCCCGCGGCCAGCAGATGCGCATGCGTGCCCTGCTCGACGATGCGTCCCCGGTCCAACACGACCACGCGGTCGGCATGTTCGATCGTCGACAGGCGGTGTGCGATCACGAGCGTCGTGCGGCCCTGCATCAGGCGCTCCAGCGCGACCTGGACCGCGCGCTCGCTCTCGCTGTCCAGCGCCGAGGTGGCCTCATCGAGGATCAGCACCGGCGCGTCCTTGTAGATCGCGCGTGCGATCGCCAGGCGCTGGCGCTGGCCGCCCGACAACTCGCTGCCGTTGTGGCCGATCATGCTGTCGATGCCGAGCGGCAGCGCGAGCACGAATTCCAGCAGGTGTGCGCCTTGCAGCGCGGCACGCACGCGATCGACGTCGATCGCCGCGCCGAGCGCGACGTTGGCGGCCACGGTGTCGTTGAAGAGCACGACGTCCTGGCTCACGAGCGCGAACTGGCGCCGCAGCGCATCGATGCGCCATTGGGGCAGCGGCACGCCGTCCAGCAGGACCTCGCCCGAGCTCGGCTCGTAGAAGCGCGGCAGCAGGTTGACGAGCGAGGACTTGCCCGCGCCCGACGGACCCACCAGTGCCACGGTGCTGCCGGCTTCGATCGACAGCGTCACGCCGTCCAGCGCAGGCGCCGCGTCGTCGCCGCGATACGCCAGGCTCACGCCCCTGAGCTCGATCGCGCCGCGGCCGCGCCCTTCGGGAGCGAAGGCGCCGCCGCGTTCCTCGGGCGTGTTCTCGATCAGCTCGATGCCCCGCTCGAGGGCGCGGATGCCGCGCAGCACCGGCGCCGCGACGTCGGCCAGGTGCTTGAGTGGCGCCACCAGCATCAGCATCGCGCCGACGAAGGCGACGAAACCGCCGACCGTGGCCGCCTCGCCGCTGCTGCCTTGCCACAGCGCCATCACCACCACCGCCGAGACCGCCACCGCGGCGATCATCTGCGTGATCGGCGAACTGATCGCGCCGGCCGTGGCGGTCTTGATCATCAGGCGCCGCAGGCGCTGGCTCTGCGCCTGGAAGCGCGCGCGTTGCGATTCGGCGGCGCCGTGCACGCGCACGATGCGCCAGGCCATCGTGTTCTCCTCGACCACGTAGGCCAGCTCATCGGTCGCGGTCTGCCAGGCGCGTGTGAGCTTATCCAGACGGCTCGACACCGAGCGCATCACCAAGGCCACCAGAGGCGCGAGCAGCACGATGAACAGCGTGAGCTTCCAGTTCAGCCACAGCAGGTAGCCGAGCAGGAACACGCTGGTCAGCAGGTCGCGCACCACCATCGTCAGCGCGCCCGCCAGCTGCTGCGCACCGCTCTGGACCTCGTAGACGAGCGTGTTGGTCAGGCTGCTCGCGCTGCGCTCGGAAAACAGCGCCGGTGCCGCGTCGAGCAGGCGCGCGAACATGCCCTCGCGCAGAACGAGCACCCCGCGGTTGGTCGACCACGCCAGCGCGTACTGCGCGGCGAACTGCGCCACGCCGCGCACCAGGTACAGGCCGATGATGATGACCGGCACGATCCACAGCGGGAAGCTGCGCGTGGCACCGAACCCCTCGTCGAGCAGACGCTTGAGCAACGCCGGCAGCACCGGCTCGGTCGAAGCGGCCACGACGGTGGCCAGCAACGCTGCCGCGAAGCCCGCACGGCTCTCGCGAAAGTAGGGCGCGATGCGCGCCAGGCGTTGCAGCAGCGGTGCGGACATGAGGGCATGCGGAGTGCAGCGCCGTACGGCGCCGTCACAGCCGGACGCATTATCGCGGTGGCGGTTCGGGCGACTGGCTTCGCGCGATGCCTACAATGCCCGCGCCCCAGCTCCCGCTTCGCCACGCCCGCCTTGACGACCCTGCCTGCCCCGATGACCCGCCGCGCCTTTGGCGCCGCCCTGGCTGCCGGTGCAGCCACGCTGCCCGCATGGGCCCAGTTCCGCGTCGAGATCAGCGGCGTCGGTGCGACGCAGATTCCGATCGCCGTGGCGCGCTTCCGTGGTGACGACGTGGCCGCGCCCTCGCTCGGCGTCGCCAGCGCGATCGTGCGCGCCGATCTCGAGCGCAGCGGCCTGTTCCGGCTGCTCGATGCGCCGGGCGTCATCGACGAGACCGCGCTGCCGTCGATGCCCGAGTGGCGCGGCAAGGGCGCCGACGGCCTGGCCACCGGTTCGGTCTCGCGCCTGGCGGATGGCCGCCTGGACGTGCGCTACAAGCTCTGGGACGTGATCAAGGGCCAGGATCTCGGCGGCCAGTCGCTCGCATTGCCGCTCGCCGACATGCGCCTGGCCGCACACCGTGTGGCCGACGCGATCTACGAGCGCTTCACCGGCGACAAAGGGGTGTTCTCGACCCGCATCGCCTACGTCACGCGCGCCAGCGGCGCGGCCGGTCGCTACACCTTGCGCATCGCCGACGCCGATGGCGAAGGCGGGCAGGTGGCGCTCGCGAGCCCCGACGCGATCATCTCGCCGGCCTGGTCGCCCGACGGGCAGGAACTGGCCTATGTGTCCTTCGAGTCCCAGAAGGCCGTGGTCTGGGCCCAGGACGTGTCCAGCGGGCAGCGCCGGCAGATCGCCAACTTCCGCGGCAGCAACAGCGCGCCGGCGTGGTCGCCCGACGGGCGCCAGCTCGTGGTGACGCTGTCGCGCGAGGGCGGGTCGCAGCTCTACGCGATCGGACGCGAAGGCGGCACGCCCAGGCGCCTCACGCAATCCGGCGCGATCGATACCGAGGCCGCTTTTGCGCCCGACGGCAAGAGCATCGTCTTCGTCAGCGACCGCGGCGGCGGGCCGCAGGTCTACCGGATGGGCGCGAGCGGTGGCGAGGCGCAGCGCATCACTTTCAACGGCGCCTACAACATCAGCCCGGCGCTGTCGCCCGACGGCAAGTCGATGGCGTTCATCTCGCGCCTGGGCAACGGCGCGTTCCGCCTGCACCTCATGGATCTCGCCAGCGGAACCGTGACGGCGCTGACCGACACCAATGACGACGAAAGCCCCAGCTTCGCGCCCAACGGCAAGCTGATCATCTACGCGTCGCGCGCGCAAGGGCGCGACGTGCTGATGACCACCACGCTCGACGGCCGGATCAAGGCTCGACTGCTGGCCACCGGCGCCGATGTGCGCGAGCCGGTGTGGGGCCCGTTCAACCGATAGGAGCAACAACCATGATGAAGACGACGAAGACGATGAGCCGATCCGCCCTGCTGGCCCTCGGCGCGCTGGCCCTGCTGGCCGCGGGGTGCAGCACGCCGGTGCCGCTGGACGACAAGAAGGACGTGCCGGTCGAATCGCGCACCGGCACACCAGCAGGCGGCGGTTCCACCGGCGCTGGCCAGGGCGCGGCGCAGTCGCAGGTCACGACCGTCAACCTGGACAAGTCGGCCGTGGCGCCCAGCGCGCGCATCGTCTACTTCGACTTCGACAGCTTCGCGATCAAGGACGAGTACCGCGGTGTGATCGAGACGAACGCCAAGGCGCTGGTGGCCGCGCGCGGCAAGCGCATCATGATCGAAGGCCACACCGACGAGCGCGGCGGTCGCGAGTACAACCTGGCGCTGGGCCAGAAGCGCGCCGAGAGCGTGGCCAAGGCGCTCGCGCTGCTCGGCGTGAGCGACGGCCAGATGGAATCGGTGAGTTTCGGCAAGGAGCGCCCGGCGGTCCAGGGCAGCGACGAGGCCGCGTGGGCCAAGAACCGGCGCGCCGAGCTCAAAGACAAATGAATTCGACCACTCCCGAGGCGGTGTCGCCGCTGCCCCTCAACAGGGGCGAGGTCTGCGGCTCCCGGCCCGCTTGGACAGGCCGAGCACTGGCGACTTGGCAGAGCCCGGTCCGCGGTGTCCGCCGGGCGTCCGTCGCCGTCCTGATGATGCTGGGCGCTGCCGGTGCGGCGCAGGCGCAGCTGTTTCCCGACAACGAGGCGCGCAAGGCGATCGTCGAGCTGCGCGCCACCGACGAGCAGCAGAAGAAGTCGATCGCCGACTTGACGGCCTCGAACAAGGATCTGGCCGACCAGCTGCAGCAGCTCAAGCGCAGCCTGCTCGACCTGAACAACCAGCTCGAGCAGTTGCGCGCCGAACTGGCTCGGCAGCGCGGCGCCAACGAGCAGCTCGCACGGGACGTGAGCGAGGTGCAGCGTCGCCAGAAGGACATCGCGCAAGGTGTCGACGAGCGTGTGCGCAAGCTCGAGCCGCAGCGCGTCACGGTCGACGGCAAGGAGTTCCTCGCCGAGCCGGAGGAAAAGCGCCAGTACGAGGAGGCGTTCGCGTCGATCCGCAGCAGCGACTTCGTCGGGTCGGTCACCGCGCTCACGGCTTTCCTGCGCCGCTGGCCCGAGAGCGGCTACGCCGACTCGGCGCGTTTCTGGCTCGGCAACGCGTATTACGGCAAGCGCGAGCTCAAGGAGTCGATCGCCGCGTTTCGCGCGTTCATCGCTGCGGCACCGCCGAACAGCCCGCGTGTGCCCGAGGCCATGCTGGCGATCGCCAACGCGCAGACCGAGGCGCGCGACCGC
>Ga0209798_10001465_pt1 | contig 14178 bp, 13 predicted proteins | sample DOMMetBare3Fresh_FD_187475 | JGI IMG/M metagenome (GOLD analysis project Ga0209798, IMG submission 187475) | Wetland sediment microbial communities from St. Louis River estuary, USA, under dissolved organic matter induced mercury methylation -... | ecosystem: Environmental > Aquatic >...
AAAAATCGAACTGGTCTTCCTGCCACCCTACGCGCCCAACCTGAACTTGATCGAGCGCTATTGGCGGTTCTTCAAGAAAGAGATCCTGTATGGCAAATACTACCAGACCTTTGTCTTGTTCAAACAAGCGTGTGACGATTTCTTTGCCACACCGGAGTGCCATAAGGAACAGTTACGCTCTCTGTTGACCGATAATTTTCAGATCATCGGCTGCACCTAGTGCCGAAATTTGAAACGTGATGAGATTCGAAAAGTCATCTACACAACCAACGCCATTGAGTCGTTGAATAGCTTGATCCGTAAAGCCACCGAGCGCCGCAAGCTGTTTCCCAGCGATCAATCGACCATGAAAAACGTATATTTGGTTATTGAGTTGGCCGCCAAGAAATGGTCGATGCCGATCCAGAATAGAATTGGAATCCTGCTCTACGAGGATCGACTTCCTGATATTTTTTAGCAGAGGTTTACACGGAAATTTTTACACCCAAAGACCGCCGATTTTTTTGAGCTAGATACCTTTATGTCCGAAGATCTTTTAAAATGAGTCAATTTTAAATTTTGAGACCAAAAACGCTTCTCTACAAAAAAGGAGCTTTTTTTAAACCACTTTGTAGGGTGCACCACTTACTACGGATAGTGACTGGAGTAGTCGATGGCGGAGTAATCCGCGTCAGCGTAACGCACTAAATAATGTACGTTCATGAGTCCGATTTACAGGAATTACAAGTGCATCCTCACGAAGTGTTAGCCAATAGGGCTAGAGCCACAGTGTATCAAAAAAACGGCCAAATCACGACTCGTTGGTCTGAGGCAATGCCTCGTTAGCTCTATTGATTCAACTGTAATTACTGAAAAACTGAAGTAACGCGCCGTGACTAGAGTGTTTAGGGCATGGGCTGTTGATTGCTCAAGTTGCGAAAATATGCCTGGTGAACACTTCAAAAAAATAGCGGCATGCAGCGCCTACTTGATTCTTGAGACCTTGGATTGGCAGCATTTTTATGGGCGTGGCCCTGAAACGAAACGAGACCATTAGCAGAAGTTTTTGAATTCAGCGGAAGCGGGCGCTCTATATGTTCGACTTGCACTGTGACGTTGAGAAAACATCAATTTTATGGTGTAATGCCTAAGTTTTATGTCTTACGTACTTCTTGTTTTAGCCGGGTTTGAAATAAGGGGATGGTTTCGCTGCATTTTGATTGGAGAGCAGGCTTACACACTATGCAATTTACTATTAAAAAAGGTTTGGATCTACCGATAAAGGGGGATCCTGAACAGCTCATCGAGAATGGCAACAAGGTTAAGTCCGTTGCCGTACTGGGCACGGACTATGTGGGCATGAAACCCACCATGATGGTCAACGAAGGCGATAGCGTTAAGCTTGGCCAGATACTTTTTACGGACAAAAAAAATCCCGGAGTTAATTTTACGTCACCGGGTGCCGGCATTGTAAGAGCTATAAACCGAGGTGCAAAAAGAGTTTTGCAGTCTGTCATCATTGAGTTACAAGGTGACGAAGAGGTAGTCTTTGCAAAATATAAAGAGTCCGAGTTAAATGGTTTAACACTGGAAAAGATTAAGGAAAATCTTGTGGCATCAGGTTTGTGGACAGCCTTGCGCACCCGGCCTTATGGCAAGATTCCCGCTATTGACAGCAAGCCGAGTTCTATTTTCGTTACAGCCATCGATACCCGACCCTTGGCGGCAGATCCGGCCGTTATCATTAAGGCGCGTGGCAATGATTTTGCTAATGGTCTGGCGATTGTTTCTAGGTTGACTGAAGGCAAAACCTATGTTTGTAAAAAAACCGGCGCCGCTATCGCAACTGGTAACGCCGGTGTTACTGTGGCTGAGTTTTCCGGCCCGCATCCGGCCGGTTTGCCAAGTACTCACATTCATCTTATTGATCCGGTAAGCATCGATAAATTCGTCTGGTATCTGGATTACCAAGCGGTCATGGCGATCGGATCTCTGTTTATTACCGGTAAGCACAATGTAGAAAGAGTGGTTTCGCTTGCTGGCCCTACAGTAAAAAAACCTAGATTGATCCGTACTCGTCTTGGAGCTAATACCAACGATCTTTTGGCTGGGGAACTTGAAGCCACTGAAAATCGGGTAATCTCGGGTTCGGTTTTATATGGCCATCTGGCCTCCGATTGGGCATCCTATTTGGGTTTTTACAATAATCAAATTTCAGTTCTTCAAGAGGGCCGTGAGCGTGAACTGTTTGGCTGGATCGATCCGGGCAAGGATAAATATTCAGCGCTGGATGTCTATATAACGGGTCGTCAGGATCGTAAATCAGGACGCAAATATCCATTGACCACGAACAAGAACGGCAGTAACCGTGCCATAGTTCCAGTTGGTGTTTATGAAACGGTCATGCCACTGGATATTCTACCCACGCCGCTGGTGAAATCATTAATTGTCGGCGATTCCGATCAGGCCCAACTTCTGGGTTGTCTGGAGCTTGACGAGGAAGATCTCTCGCTGCTGACTTTCGTCGATCCCGGGAAACATGATTTCGGTCCAGTATTAAGAGAAAATTTAACCAAAATTGAGAAGGAAGGATAATGTCGGCCAGAGATTTTTTAGATAAATTAGAGCCGCATTTTACAAAAGGCGGGCGCTTTGAAAAGTATTACGGTCTTTACGAGATGGTGGATACTTTTATTTATACGCCGTCCACTGTAACTCGCGGTGCAACTCACGTTCGCGACGGTAATGACCTAAAGCGGACGATGACCTTTGTAGTCATAGCAACTTTTTTCTGCGTTTTGATGGCCATGTATAACACAGGCTATCAGGCCAATCATGCCATGGAGGTCATGGGGCTGGACAAGATCGCCAACTGGCGCAGTCTACCTATGGCGCTGTTCGGCTATAGTACGATGAATCCATTTTCCAATCTGGTGCATGGCGCTTTATACTTCCTGCCAGTTTACATCGTCACAATCGCGGTTGGTGGCGTTTGGGAAGTATTGTTTGCGACGGTGCGCGGCCATGAAGTCAATGAAGGCTTTCTGGTTTCGTCAATGTTATATGCACTGATCATGCCGCCCAATATTCCATTGTGGCAGGTTGCTTTGGGGATCTCATTCGGCATTGTGATTGGTAAGGAAGTTTTCGGTGGCACCGGCAAAAATTTCCTCAATCCGGCGTTGACCGGACGGGCGTTTTTGTATTTTGCTTACCCGGCCTCGATGACCGGCGATTCTGTATGGGTTGCAGTAGACGGTTACACTGCCGCCACCCCGTTGGGTTTGGCAGCGAACGGCGGCATGGAAGCGGTCTACGCAGCAAATTATAGCTGGATGCAATCATTCTTTGGTTTTGAGCCGGGCAGCCTTGGCGAAACGTCGACGTTGGCCATTTTGATCGGCGCGGCATTTCTGCTCTATACCCGGGTCGCTTCATACCGTATCATGGGCGGTGTCTTTATTGGCATGGTGCTGACTTCGTTGTTGCTTAATATCGTTGGCAGCGAAACCAATCTCATGTTTGCAGTGCCGTGGTATTGGCATCTGACAATGGGCGGTTTTGCCTTCGGTATGGTTTATATGGCAACCGATCCCGTTAGTGCTGCGATGACCGATGTCGGCCGCTGGATATTTGGTGGTTTGATAGGGTTTATGACGGTTTTGATCAGGGTGGTGAATCCGGCATTTCCGGAAGGCATTATGCTCGCCATTTTGTTTTCGAACATGTTTGCGCCGACGATCGACTACTTTGTCATTCAGGCCAATATCAGAAGAAGGATGAAACGACATGCTTAATGTGCTTAAAAAATCCGGGCAATACGCAAAATTATCTGCGGCTCTGGAAAAAAACGAGTATTACCAGAAATTTGCAAGATACCGGGATAAAGTTCTTGCCATGGGCAATGACAGCCTGGAGAAAACGATTGCCATCGCTGTTTCATTATGCTTGTTTTGCGCGGTATTGGTTTCTTTTGGAGCAGTTGCATTAAAACCGTTGCAAGCCTATAACAAGGCCCTGGACATGAAGAAAAACATTCTTGAGGTTGCAGGTTTGCTTGAGGAAGGCAGGGACATTGATAAGGCCTTCGCAGAAAAAATCGAAGCGAAGATCGTTGATCTGGAAACAGGCAAATATGTCGATAATATCAATGCCGACGAGTACGACCAGCGGAAAGCAGCGAAAGATCCTGCTCAAAGCATCGCTATTCCAAAGGACAAGGATATTGCCCACATCAGAGTAAAAGCAAAATTGGCAAAAGTTTTTTTGGTTAAAGAAGGTAATGCGATTAAATCAATTATTCTGCCAATTAGCGGCTATGGGCTATGGTCAACGCTGTATGGTTTTTTATCGCTCGATCCAGACGGGCAAACGGTACAAAGCATCAATTTTTATGATCAGGCAGAAACGCCGGGACTAGGCGGTGAAGTTGTCAATCCTAAATGGCGCGCTTTATGGAAAGGCAAAAAAGTATATGCGGAAACTGATCAGCCATCGTTGGAGAAAGGCTCGATCGAAGAAGCGGATGTCGGTGAACCTGCCTTGAGTCTGATCAAAGGTATTGTCGATCCCGATAAACCAGGATCCCAATACCAAGTTGATGGATTGGCCGGAGCGACATTAACGAGTACCGGCGTGACCAATCTGGTCAGATACTGGATGAGCAAGGAAGGATTTGCGCGCTATTTGAGCAATGTAAGAGTTAAAGGGGCGAAGTCATGAGTGCGATAATAAGTGATGAATTGAAAAATGCGATTCTGAATGAAGAAACCAAGAAAGTTATAGTCGAACCGTTGGTCAACAACAACCCCATCACCTTACAGGTGTTGGGAATCTGTTCTGCGTTGGCGGTCACGTCGAAAATGTCAACTTCGCTGATTATGGCTCTGGCGTTGACGTTGGTTACCGCTTTTTCCAGCGCGGCGATCAGTGCCATCAGAAACCATATTCCCAGCAGCATCCGGATCATTGTGCAAATGACCATTATCGCTTCGCTGGTTATCGTAGTTGATCAGATTTTGAAAGCGGTGGCTTACGATGTCAGCAAGCAGTTGTCGGTTTTTGTCGGCTTGATTATCACCAACTGTATCGTGATGGGGCGCGCCGAAGGCTATGCGATGAAAAACCCGCCTTTGGAAAGTTTCATGGACGGCATCGGCAACGGCGCAGGTTATAGTTTGATATTAGTCATAGTGGCGTTTTTCCGGGAAATATTCGGTTCCGGCAAATTACTGGGCTATGAAGTGTTAAAACTGGCGAAAGATGGCGGTTGGTATGAGCCGAATGGCCTGATGTTATTGCCTCCCAGCGCCTTTTTTATTATCGGCATGATTATTTGGGCGGTGCGTCAATGGAAACCGGAACAAGCCGAAAAAGTGGATTTTAAAATCACGGCAATAGCTCATGGCGAAGGAGGGCATCACTAATGGAAGGCTATATCAGTTTATTTATAAAATCGGTTTTCATTGAAAACCTGGCATTGTCATTTTTTTTGGGGATGTGCACCTTTATAGCCGTTTCCAAGAAAATATCCACAGCCATGGGCTTGGGCGTAGCGGTCATGGTGGTACAGGCTATAACCGTACCGGCCAATAATTTTGTTTACCATTCCCTATTGAAAGAAAACGCCTTGTCCTGGCTGGGCATAAGCGGTGTTGATTTGAGCTTTTTGGCATTATTAAGCTGCATTGGCATGATTGCCGCCTTAGTACAAATTCTGGAAATGATTTTGGATAAGTTTTTCCCGGCCTTGTATTTTGCGCTGGGCATATTTCTGCCATTAATCACCGTAAACTGCGCCATTCTTGGCGGCAGCTTGTTCATGATTGAGCGCGACTATAACTTCGGCGAGAGTGTTACCTACGGTATCGGCAGCGGTTTCGGCTGGGCTCTGGCGATTACCGTTATGGCAGGTGTGCGCGAAAAATTAAAATACAGTGACATACCCGCAGGTTTACAAGGTCTGGGGATCACATTTATTACTGCGGGTCTGATGTCTCTTGGCTTCATGGCTTTCTCTGGAATCCAACTTTAAGAAGGTAGCGTAATGCTGGAAATTCTATTAGGGATTATTATTTTCACGGCTGTCGTGATTGCATTGGTATTTGTCATTATCGGTGCAAAAAGCAAACTGGTTGCCGAAGGGGATGTTGAAATTCTGATCAATGATGAAAAGAAAATTCATGTACCCGTCGGATCGAAATTGTTAAATGCGCTGGCCGATAACGGATTGTTTGTTTCGTCGGCATGCGGCGGTGGTGGAACCTGCGGTCAATGTAAAGTTATAATACATTCAGGAGGCGGTGAAATTCTGCCAACTGAATTGGGCCATATCACCAAACGCGAGGCCGCTCAGGGCGAGCGCCTTTCCTGTCAGGTCTCGGTTAAACATAACATGAATATTGAAGTCGAAGATGATGTCTTCGGCATTAAAAAATGGGAATGTACCGTAAAATCAAATCACAATGTTGCAACTTTCATTAAAGAACTGGTTCTTGAATTACCCGAAGGTGAGGCAATTAATTATCGTGCTGGCGGATTCATTCAGATCGAATGCCCGCCGCACGTTGCGAAATTTAGTGACTTCGATGTTGAAGAGCGGTTTCGTGACGAGTGGGATAAATTCAACCTTTGGCGTTATGTGTCCGTTGTCAAAGAGCAGACCATGCGAGCCTACTCGATGGCCAGCTATCCTGAAGAAAAAGAAATTATGCTGAACGTGCGGATTGCAACGCCGCCACCACGTGCAGACGAAAGTGTGCCGCCAGGCATCATGTCGTCCTATATCTTTAGTTTAAAGCCTGGTGATAAGTGCATTGTGTCAGGCCCTTATGGTGAATTCTTTGCCAAGGATACCGATGCGGAAATGATCTTTGTCGGCGGTGGCGCGGGTATGGCGCCTATGCGTTCACATATTTTCGATCAGTTACGCCGGTTAAAGTCCAAGCGCAAAATGACTTTCTGGTATGGCGCCCGGAGCAAGCGCGAAATGTTTTATGTCGAAGATTTCGATATGCTGGCCAAAGAAAACCCGAATTTTAAATGGTTTGTCGGGTTATCCGATGCGTTGCCGGAAGATAACTGGACTGGCTATACCGGCTTTATCCATAATGTACTTTATGAAAACTACCTGAAAAATCATCCAGCTCCAGAGGATTGTGAGTACTATTTATGTGGACCGCCAATGATGAACTCGTCAGTGATCAAAATGCTGTTGGATAATGGCGTAGAGCCTGAAAACATTATGCTGGACGATTTTGGCGGTTAATCTTGCCCATTCTTCCAAATTACGGTGCTTGAGCTTAAATCAATGCCTGAACTCGAAGTTGAAAAGTAACCTTCGAGTTCTTGTGATTTCATCGAAGAACCATACAGATGAGTTAATAACCTCTGTATGGTTTTTTATTTAAGGCCATGCCATGAAACAAAACGTTATATGGATTTTAGTTTTCGGTTTATGTTCGTTTAATGCTGAATCTGCTTTAAGATGTGGACACAAACTAGTTGATTTAGGTGATTATAAAAGCAAAGTGCTTGCTCTTTGCGGTGAACCAGAATCCGTTGAGACCCGCACTAAAATTGTGGGGAGTACACTGCATCATCCGCATAGAACCTTAGATATTCAACAATTCGAAGAGATTCAAATCGAAGAGTGGATTTATAATTTTGGCTCATCGCGTTTCCAAAAATACCTTCGTTTTGAAAATGGCGAATTAAGGGAATTAAAAGATCTACGACGGGGACATTAAAATCAATATAAGCCATTTATAGAGGCATTGCCGAAAAGTTCATAATCCAGCCTATTGAACTTAATAAAAATTTCATATCTAAATAAAGAGATTTTTTAACTGAAAAAAAGCCAATAATCCCTTAGGTTAAATATAATTTTTTAAATCTAAAATATTTTGCTCACAAATAGAATGGTGGCTTTTCTATTTAATTAACTGGTTCAGGTTTTGAAAAACAGTTAATCAAATCAATGAGGTAGTATCATGACATATTTTTTAGTCACATTTGCTTTTATGCTGATTGTAATCGCAATGATGGCAATAGGCGTTATATTCGGAAGACGGGCGATCAAAGGATCATGCGGGGGTGTGAATAGTAATTGTGTTTGCACAGAAAAATGTGATAAAAGGAAAAAACTGCAGACGTCGGACAACGTTTAGCTTCGGTTTGGCCATAATAACCCGGTCACTTTGTTTGAACCGGCCATAGAGCCTTGAATTTTATCAAAGCAGCAATAACCTATTTTGCATTAGCTAGTCTATGATGTGCCTAGTATATTCAATTAGTAGGGCTGGTGATACGTCCTCTTAGGCTCTAGCTTAAACAGCGTGTCACAGTCAGTTCAACTAATTAACAACCAGCACATTTTAATGATGTAATTGGCTGTATAGTAATTAATTATAAATATAAACTAAGAGGAGTGCACTATGCTGACAAAAATTTCTGTTTCTGATTACATGACCAATAGACTAGTGACGGTTACTAAAGAAACCAATGTCATTGATGCAATAAAAAAAATGCTGGACCATAAAATTACCTGTGCTCCGGTAGTAGATCATATCGGTCGTCTGATTGGTATGTTTTCAGAAAAAGATGGTATGAGTGTATTTTTAGAAAGTGTCTACAATCAAGGTATGAGCGGCAAGGTTGGAGATTTCATGTCCTCAGATATTATCAGTGTCGATGCCGGATCCAGTGTTGTAGATTTGGCGGAAAAGTTTCAGAAATCTCAAGTCCGCAGCTTTCCCGTTTTTGATGATGGGGAACTGGTTGGAATCATTAGTCGCACTGATATTTTAAAAGCATTAGTTTCGATAAAATAGGAAACTGGTAACGGCTTCCGGGGTTCTTGTGCATGGCTAAACTTAGCCAGACAATAGAGACCTTATACTGGTATGACTATGAAACATCCGGAACGGAACCAGCGAAAGACAGGCCAGTTCAATTCGCGGGGATACGAACCGATTATGATTTTAATATCCTGGAGGAACCGTTAGTCGTTTATTGCAAACCGTCGCTGGATTCCCTGCCACATCCTGATGCCTGTTTGATAACAGGTATCACTCCGCAACTTGCTGAACAGAAGGGTTTACCGGAAGCGGAATTTATACGCCTTATTCATCGAGAACTGGCACGTCCTAATACCTGTTCCACAGGATATAACAATTTGCGTTTCGATGATGAGGTTACGCGGAATTGCCTGTACCGGAATTTTTATGACCCTTATGCCAGAGAATGGCAGCATGGCAATTCGCGCTGGGACCTCATCGATGTGGTCAGGGCAGCACGGGCTTTACGGCCTGATGGCATCATATGGCCAGTCAATGCAGATGGACGGCCTGATTTCAGGCTTGAAGCGCTGACAACAGCGAACGGCCTTGCTCATTCAGCAGCACACGAAGCGCTTTCCGATGTATACGCTACCATTGCCTTAGCTGGATTGGTGAGGCAGACTCAACCTAAACTCTATACATTTTTACAGCAACACCGAACGAAAGCTGCGGCGCTGGATTTGTTACAACTCGGTAGTTTTAAGCCATTGGTACATATTTCTGGCAGATACCCCGCCTTGAAAAATTGTTTAGCCATAGTTGTTCCTCTATGCAGACATCCTGCAAATACCAACGGCGTCATTGTTTATGATTTATCTATTGATCCAGAGCCGTTGCTATCTCTTTCTGTAATCGAAATCAAGCAGAAAATATTCACCGCGACTGCCGACTTGCCGGAAGGTGTGATGCGGATTCCATTGAAAACGGTACATATTAACAAATGCCCAGTATTGGCTCCACTCAAGGTTATTAGGCCTGAAGACGAGATCAGACTCGGACTAGATTTGAATTTGTGTCGGATTAATGCCAATAAAATTAACTTGGCTTCGCAATTGACTGAAAAATTAGCCGAGATTTTTGCCCAACAGAATGAGTCACAACCAGAGTTAGATCCGGATCAAGCAATATACACTGGCGGTTTTTTTTCTGATGAGGATAAACAGAAAATGGCAGCCATCAGAGCAGCCTCACCAAATGCATTAGCGGATAAGAAATTTTCTTTCACCGACCGAAGATTGCCCGAAATGCTATTTAGATATCGGGCTCGTAATTACCCTGAAACATTGAATGCGGCCGAGTTGTCTCGATGGCAAGCATTTTGCGCCGACCGTTTAACGGGCCAGCTTTCGGGTTCCGGCATCACTCTGGATCAATATTTTGCCCGCTTAAATGAACTGAAACATCATGAAACCGCTGATCCCGACATAGTTGCGATGTTGGAGGCTTACGCTATTGATAAAATGGAACAACTGAAGATCGCAATCGATTTGCCATCATTGGTTGGATTATGCTGAATTTGACAGTCCAGTCGAGAATAACAACAATATTTCAAAGTAATTCAAGTCATAAGTGTTCGTCTGTTGACTGGGCGAACGGTTTATCAATATGACTGCGGCATCAAACCTCACAACGCAAAAAATAATGACGGTTTCAGAGCTAAGCCGCGAAACCAGTTTGTTGCTGGGCAGCCATTTCCGCTTCGTTTGGGTGGCCGGAGAAATTTCCAATTTAAGCATACCCTCGTCCGGGCATATTTATTTTTCGCTTAAAGACGACAAGGCCCAGGTCCGTTGCGCAATGTTCAGAAATCAACAGCGCCGAATGTCGGTTAAACCGGAGAATGGCAAACAGGTTGTGGTCAGGGCCCAGGTCGGGCTTTACGAACCCCGAGGTGACTTCCAACTCATTGTCGAAAATATTGAAGAAGCCGGCGACGGCGCTTTACAGAAAGCTTTTGAATCCTTAAAGAATAAACTGCTAGCCGAGGGTCTTTTTGATAGCGTTTATAAACAAATTTTACCTTTACTGCCTAAAGCCATTGGCATCATCACTTCACCGACAGGAGCTGCACTCAGGGATATCCTGGCAGTTATAAAAAGACGGTTTCCTGCTATACCGGTTATCATTTACCCGGTAGCCGTGCAGGGCGCGAACGCCAAGCACGAAATTATCAAAGCCCTGGATACTGCAAACCAGCTTAAGCAATGCGATGTTCTCATACTTGCGCGCGGCGGTGGTTCGCTGGAAGATCTTTGGGCCTTTAATGAAGAGATGGTTGCCCGAGCCATTTTTGCCAGTAAAATTCCGGTGATTTCGGGTGTCGGTCATGAGACAGACGTAACGATAGCCGATTTTGTCGCCGATTACCGCGCAGCAACACCAACGGCAGCAGCTGAGCACGTTACTCCCGATCAACAGCAATGGCGGTCCCGTTTTTTCCAGTTGGAAACACGCGTGCAGCAGCTGCTGCAGTGGAAAATAAACCAGGTTCAGCAGTCTCTGGACTGGATTAGTAAACGTTTGCAGCAACAGCATCCGGGACAAAAACTGGCAAGAAAACGTCAGCGTATCGATGAGCTAGCTGCAAGGCTCGAGTACGCCATTGACATCAAGCTTGATCATCGGAGCAAACTTATTGAAGCAAAAACAGCCAGGCTATGGCAATTTAACCCCATCAGTGCGATAGGCGCTTTAAAACAGCGGCATCATTATCTGAACAGACGCTTGCTAATTGTCATCCAACACAAACTTGAACAATTTAATCTGCGCTTAATGAACTCTAGCCAGACTCTGCATGTCGTCAGTCCCTTGGCGACGCTGAGCCGAGGATACGCGCTTGCGTTTGTTAAAACTACTGGAGAAATTATCCGTTCCAGCGCGCAACTTGCCGTTGGCGATATCACTGAAACTCGCCTGGGCAAGGGCCGTTTCACCAGCGAGGTTATAACGATCGATCCTCAATTATAGTGGTTTGTGCTCGGTAATAAAGACAGTAAGTTAGCAAAACATCGTGTCCTGTATTAAAAGCAAGCAGCGTCCGATGCGCTTTATCTTTATGGTGCTTGCCAAACAAACGGCAAAATAAAACAACGAATGCGAATTTGCGTTCTTTGTTACCGATTATGAGCGAGATGTCGGCGCGCGTCTGTCTGTTGCAACCGCAAACGCTGGGAGCACAGCTTGAAGGCGGTTTAAACGCTCACGGCACAATTAGTTTTATCGGTTTGGAAGTGGTAGCGGTTTACGTACAACACAGCATTTGACTAAAGCATCTCTTGATCTGGCGACAAGTGAATTTGTTGACAACTTTTTGGTAATTACCTCTAGCATCTATTTTCTGACAAACATTTACCCAATCTTGAGTTGATTGCCAATGAAAAAATTCACATAGAGATAGTTAAGTTGATCCTATTAAAAGCGGCTTGCTCAAATTCTATTTCCAGACCCGGAATTATTTTAAAAAAATCCATTTTTATTAACATGCTTTGCGGAGCATTTTTTTTAAATCCCTGTGCAACACGTGCCGAGCTCCATGCAACTTTGACTGCCACGACAAATAATGTTGGGAGATGGTTTACAAAAAGCAATAATAATTTCGCTCTTTTGGCGAATATAGATTATGAACATTCATCAGGATTGTATGTAGGCAGCTCAGTTTCAAATATTGACTTTGAAAGCAATGAAATTGAAAACGATTCAGCTCATGTTGAAATAATCCCCTATCTGGGCTGGAGTTTCAGTCTTACAAATGCCTGGCGGCTGGATACGCAATGGACACGCTATTTGTATGATGGCAATGTGTTCGGTCATCCGGCTGATTACAATGAGTTTTATCTATTTTTGCATTACCAGGATATGTTCTCTGGAAGGATCTCTGTTGCCGAGGACTATTATGGTTTGGGAGATTATGCGATTGATTACGAACTGACTGGCCGATATCCATTGACCGATTATCTCGAATTTTCTGCCAGCTTTGGTTACAGTCAAACCAAAGCGGCTTTGGGGTCCGACTACCCCTACTGGAATACCGGATTCACCTACTACTATAAATTCGTCGCGCTTGATTTTCGTTATATGGATGCAACCGAAACTTCAATTGATCAAGCTATCGTTGAGCAAAAACATGAACTCTACGACCCGCCTTTAATTGATTCTACTTTTGTTTTTTCCTTTTCCATAGGCTTTTAGTCAGAATAGCTTTTCGGTCGATTTAAAATTAAAAATGTATTGAACCTATTACTGATTTTCGGTCATTTACATAATAAAGATTTTATGTTTATGCTGCTTTTAACTGAATGAATTCAAATCAAGGCAAGCTATTGGTTACCAATAATATCGGTCATCTTAAACGAGATGCAGATTTGATTGCGCGGCTTTGCAAGGAGGATGAAAAGGCGCTTGAGCTTCTGTATCACCATTACTATAACCGGTTGTTCCGGTTTGTTGCTCGTGTCACCAGACGTGAGGAACTTATAGACGAAATCATCAACGATGTGATGTATGTGGTATGGGATAAAGCCGAAACCTATAATAAACAGTGCCAACCATCAACATGGATTTTTGGCATTGCCTATAACAAGGCGCGGCAATCTTTACGTAATGCTGGTAATTACAAAGAAGAATCGTTCAATGAGATTGACGGCGACAATCTGTTGTTTGGAGAGGATGACCCCACTTTAACCCAACTTGAAATGACCAACTGGCTGGAATCAGCATTGGATATGCTTTCACCTGACCAGCGAGCGGTTATAGAATTGACTTACTTTCAAGGCTTGCACTACAGCGAAATAGCCGTGCTAATGGATTGCCCGGAAAATACTGTAAAAACCCGAATGCACCATGCCCGTAAGAAGCTGGCTGTGATTCTTCAAAAGTAACGATTGAGTTCAGCCCAAGCAAACTGAATGATCAGGAGTATGAAATGAAACGGCTTCATAACAATTCTTATTCAGCACATCAGGATGTCGCACTGTTGCTGCCGTGGTATGTCAACAATACGCTACAGGGTGACGAAATTAAACTTGTCGAAAATCATTTAAAAGTGTGCCTGACATGCAGACGTGAACTAGTAGCCCTACAAAAACTGGCTGCAGCCGTTCAGCAGGAAGGCTCTATGGATTCAGCAGAACAAGCCTCTTTTGCCCAGTTAAAAAAACGGATTCATTACACTTATGAGACGAGCCAAGAAAAAGCACCAATAGCATTTGTCTTGCCTGACCAACGGAAAGGGCATGGCAAACGTTGGCTTTTACCCAAACCAGCACTTGCATTGGCCGCTGTTTTACTAATTGGTTTTATGTTACCTCGTTTTATTGATTCCGGTAAAACTCAGAATAATGAATATCGCATGCTATCAAAT
>Ga0209798_10001466_pt1 | contig 14168 bp, 16 predicted proteins | sample DOMMetBare3Fresh_FD_187475 | JGI IMG/M metagenome (GOLD analysis project Ga0209798, IMG submission 187475) | Wetland sediment microbial communities from St. Louis River estuary, USA, under dissolved organic matter induced mercury methylation -... | ecosystem: Environmental > Aquatic >...
CCTGCTGCAGGCGGCCGACATCGTCGAGGCGGACGCCGCGCCGTGCCTGCCCGGCACCGATGTCGCGCCGCCGGCGGACGCCACCCAGACGACCGGCCCGACGGAAGGCGCGCCGCTCACGCCACCCGCGCTGCCGGATACGGTGCCGACCGACATCCCGGCGTCCTGACCGGACAACGGAAGTCGATCCCAGCGGGGCCGGGGGCGAGCGCGCCCGGCCCCGCCTCGTTTTCCGGCGGCCGTGTCGGTCCCCGGTGTTACCCTCTCGAGCGTGGACCTCGTTCCCTTCGCCTTCCTCGCCGCCGGGCTCGCGCTCGGCGTGTTCCTGGCCTGGCTCGCCCTGCGCGGCCGGGCCGCGGCGCTCCTCGCCCGGAACGCAGGGCAGGAGGACCGACTCGGCGCGGCGGAGGCGAAGCGGGAGGAGCTGGAAGGAGCGCTCCGAGCGGAGTCGTCGCTCCGCGCCGGGGTCGAGGCCACGCTCGCCGAGGAGCGCAAGTCCTCGGCCGAGAAGCTGGCCCTGCTCGACGATGCCCGCGCCAGGCTCTCCGACGCCTTCAAGGCCCTCTCCTCCGAGGTCTTGCAGTCGTCGAGCCGCTCCTTCCTGGAGCTGGCGCGCACCTCGCTCGAGAAGTACCAGGAGGGGGCGAAGGGCGACCTCGAGAAGCGGCAGCAGGCCATCGCCGAGCTGGTCGCGCCGGTGCGCGAGTCGCTCCAGAGGTTCGACGCCAAGATCGGCGAGATCGAGAAGGGGCGCGTCGAGGCCTACTCGTCCCTCACCCAGCAGGTGCGCTCGCTCGCCGAGGGGCAGCAGGCCTTGCGGTCCGAGGCCTCGAACCTCGTGAAGGCGCTGCGCGCGCCCCAGGTGCGCGGCCGCTGGGGAGAGGTGCAGCTGCGGCGGGTGGTGGAGCTCGCCGGGATGGTGAACTACTGCGACTTCACCGAGCAGGAGACGGTATCGAGCGAGGCGGGGCGGCTCCGGCCCGACCTCGTGGTGCACCTCCCCGGCGGGAAGAGCGTGGTGGTGGACGCGAAGGCCCCGCTCGCGGCCTACCTCGACGCCGTCGAGGCGCCCGACGAGCCGACGCGCCTGCGCAAGCTCGCCGAGCACGCGCGCCAGGTGCGCGACCACGTCCTCGCCCTCTCCCGCAAGTCCTACTGGGACCAGTTCCAGCCCGCCCCGGAGTTCGTCGTCCTCTTCCTCCCGGGCGAGAGCTTCTACAGCGCCGCCCTGGAGCAGGATCCCACCCTCCTCGAGACGGGCGCGGCGCGGAACGTCGTCATCGCGACTCCGACCACGCTCATCGCCCTCCTCAAGGCGGTGGCCTACGGCTGGAAGCAGGAGAACGTGGCCGAGAATGCCCGCGAGATCAGCGAGCTGGGGCGCGAGCTGCACAAGCGGCTCTCGGACATGGGCGACCATTTCGCCAGGGTCGGCAGAAGCCTCGGGGGCGCGGTCGAGGCCTACAACGCCGCCATCGGCTCGCTCGAGACGCGCGTGCTCGTCTCGGCGCGCAAGTTCAAGGAGCTCGAGGCGGCCGGCGTGGACGAGGTCATCGAGCCGCTCCCGCGGATCGACCGCGCGCCGCGGGAGCTGCAGGCCGCCGAGCTGGCGCCCGCCAAGGCGGTTTCCTGATCGCGGAAGGGCCCGTCCCGGCGCCCTGAGCTTTCGGTGTGGGCGAAGAGAGGAGGGCGAAGGGACATGAGGAAGCTCGCCGCCGTGCTCGCCGCCGCCGCGCTCGCCGTCCCGCTCGCCGCCCGGGCCGGTGACGTGCAGGCCCTCTTCGAGAGGAAGTGCGCCTCCTGCCACGGCAAGGACGGGAAGGGCGACACCACCATGGGGAAGAGGCTCGGCGTCCGCGCCTTCGCCCTCGCCCAGGGCAAGAGCGACGCGGACCTCGAGAAGAACCTCCTCGAGGGCGTGCCCGGCACGAAGATGCCGGCCTTCAGGGACAAGGTGAGCGGCTCCGAGGCCAAGGACCTCGTGAAGCTGGTGCGCGGCCTCATGAAGTAGCGGCCGCGCTGGAAAGCGAGCGGCGCCGCGGCCCGGGGGGCCACGGCGCCGTTCGTGCCCGGGATCCCGCCGCTACTTCAGGCCGCCCTTGATCCAGACGGCCAGGGCCTTGATCTCGGCGTCCGAGATCTTGCCGCGGAACGACTGCATCTTGGGCGGCTTGCCGTCGGCGATCATCTTCTCCACCTCGGCGGCGGAGAGCTTGGTCTGGCTGAGGTCCTTCACCCCCATCTTCTTGCCCATGGGGGTCTCGCCCTTTCCGTCCTTGCCGTGACAGATGGAGCACTTGGCGCCGAAGGTGGCGGCGGCCTCGTCTGCGCGGGCGGCGCCGGCGACGGTCAGGGCGAAGGCGAAGAGGACGGCGGCGCTGAGGATGCGCTTCATGGTGTTCTCCCGGGTTGGCGTGCTTGGTCGCGGAACGCCAGATGGATACGCCACTCCGGGTCTTCCGTCCACGCCTACCTGGCGATGCCCTTCACCCCCTTCGATCCCCTCAGCGGGTGAGGGGCTGCGCGGCCGCGCGCTCCGCCGGCCGCGACTCCACGTGGAAGGCGCCGGACATGATCGGCACCGCGATCTTCACGAGCACCGTGAAGACCAGGAACCCCACGCCGAAGACGCCGGTGGCGACCATCCACTCGTTGGCGGTGGGCGTGTACTCGTAGATCTCGCCGAGCGTGTCGGGCGTCATGCCCGGGACGACGAGCCCCATGCCCTTCTCGATGTAGACGCCCGCCCAGATGAGGATGCAGCCGAGGTTGAGCGTCACCCAGTTCTTGCGGGTGCTGGGGATGAGGAAGAGGAGAAAGGCCACCAGGCTGCAGGCGAGCGACAGCCACGCGAAGGGCACGAGCGCCGTGTGGCTGCCGATCCCCTGCCAGTAATAGCGCGTGTAGAGCAGGTGCTCGGTGTGCGAGTAGTACTCCTTGAACAGCTCGGCGCCGAGCAGGAAGAGGTTGAAGAACATGGCGTAGGACATCAGCTCCGCCACCTTCCAGATGGCCTCGTCCTTGATGTCGAGCCCCGTCGCCTTGCGCAGCACCTGGAAGAGGATGAGCAGCACCGCCGGCCCCGAGCAGAAGGCCGAGGCGATGAAGCGGGGCGCGAGGATCGAGGCGTTCCAGTACGGGCGGGCCGCCATGCCGTTGTAGAGGAAGGCGGTGACGGTGTGGATCCCCACCGCCATGGGGATGGAGAAGAGGACGAGAGGAACGAAGATCTTCTTGCTGTACTCGCGGCGCATGAAGTGGCTGTAGAGCACGTGGACGGCGACGATCAGGTTCACCGCCAGGTACACGTTCAGCACCAGCGCGTCCCAGGCGAGGAGCGACCGGGGCCAGTTGGGGCTGCCGATGCCGGGGACGATGTGCAGGAAGCGGTCCGGCCGACCCATGTCCACGAGGACGAAGAGCAGGCACATGGTGATGGCGCTGATGGCGAGCAGCTCGCCCAGCACCACCACCTCCTTGAGGGGCTTCCAGTGGTAGATGTAGGCGGGGACGACGAGCAGCACGGCGGCGGCGGCCACGCCCACGAGGAAGGTGAAGTTGCCGATGTAGAAGGCCCAGGTGATCTGGTCGCGCATGTTGGTGGCGATGAGCCCCACCCGGAACTGGTGGGCGTAGCCGGCCATCCCGATGCCGATGGCGATGCACAGCGCGGCGATCCAGGCCCAGTAGGCCCTCCCGCCCTGGGTGACGAGCCTGGCGCAGCCCTGGAGGAAGCGGATGAATCCCATGGTTCGCTCCGTCGCCGTCAGGTGGCGTAGAAGTAGTAGAACTGCGGCTCGGTCGCGAGATCCTCCTTGAAGACGAAGACCCGCTTCGTCTCCATGACCCGCCGGATCTCGCTCTGCGGGTCGCGGAGGTCGCCGAACTTTCGGGCGCCGACCGGGCAGATCTCCACGCAGGCCGGGTACCGCCCCACGCGGCTGCGCTGGATGCAGAAGGTGCACTTCTCGACGACCCCGCGCGGCCGCGGCCGGTTGCCGAGGTAGTGCGTGACCGGGTTCATCTCCTCCGCGGACAGGTCCGGCTCGGCCCAGTTGAACTTTCGCGCGCCGTACGGGCAGGCGGCGGTGCAGCAGCGGCAGCCGATGCACCAGTCGTAGTCGATGACCACGATCCCGTCCGGCTCCTTCCAGGTGGCCTTCACCGGGCAGACCTTCACGCAGGGTGGGTTGCGGCACTGCTGGCACTGCACCGGCATGTAGAAGTGGCCGGGGCGCGGCACCAGCTCGGCCTCGTAGTACGGGTTCGCGTGCTGCAGGTCGACGCCGTGCTCCTTGTCCATCTCCAGCACGCGGATCCACTGGATCTGGGGGTTCTTGCGGGACGTGTTGTTCTCCCGGACGCAGGCGTAGACGCAGCGGCGGCACCCGATGCAGCGCGACAGGTCGAGCCCGTAGCCGAACTCGACGCCGGGCAGGGCCGCGTTCGCGGCGACGCTGACCTTCTTGCCGTACTGGGCCGAGTACTTCTTCTCGAGCCGGGCGAGGAGGGCCTGGAGCTCCTCCTTCGACAGCTCGTGGAGGTGCTTGCGCAGGAGGTCCTCGACCCCGCAGGCGCCGAGCGCGGCCACGGCGGCGCCGCCGAGCGCCATCTGCAGGAACGCGCGGCGGGAGTGGCCCGGCCCCGCCTCCTCCGCCCCGTTCAGCACCGGCAGCAACCCCTTCGGGGGACTCATCGCTTCATCTCCTCTGGCCGCGTCGGCCTGGGCTCGGGCTTCAAGGGCTTGAAGCGCGGCGAGTGCGGGTTGTGGCAGTTCACGCACAGGTAATACGTCTTCTGCCCGTTCCACATCCCCACCCGCTTCCCGTGGACGCCGACGCGCCAGTCCCGGTACTTGTCGCCGTGGCACTGGCCGCAGAGCCGGTAGGACTCGGTGAAGGGAACTGCGTCGCCGTTGGCGAGGTGGAGCACGTCGCGGCTGGCGTTCATGTGGCAGTCGAGGCACCAGCGGTGCTCGCTGTCGTGGTCGAAGGTGGACTGGACGTCGTCGTGGAAGGCCAGCTCGCGCCGCTTGGAGTCGCCGGGTCCCTGGTGGCACTGGCTGCACGGGAAGATGCCCTCCGAGAAGGGCGGCTTCTCGGCCTGGATGAGATCCTCCGCCGGGGCGCCGCCCGCCTTCTCCGCCTTGGCCGGCGCGTCGGCGGCCGGCGCCGGCGCGCCCTTCGCGGCCGGGCCCGTTGCGGCGGCGGCCGGCGCGGCGAGGAGCGCCAGCAGCGCCAGGAGCGATCTGGGTCCTCTGGATCTCATCGCGACGCCTCCGTTCCGCGTGGTTGCACCCGATCTACCAGAGAGCCGAGTGCACGGGTCGCGCCTTTTTCCCGGTGCCGCTCCCGCTCGACCGAGGTTCGCGCTCGTACTTGATCGCGATCAATCCAATGAGCCTGCCGGCGCCGATCGGGGCGCGCCGAAGAGGGATCTCGCATTGGCGCGGAAGCGGCGCACTTCCGCCTGTATCGGACGTTCCGGGGGCCGCGAACGGCGCATCTCGATCTGCCGGGGGGATTGCCCGCCGGCGGCGCAATGTGGTTCTCTACCGCGCACAATGAAGCAGAGGCTGGCGGCCTTTCTTGCGCAGCTGCGCAGGATGTTCGCGAAGGAGACTCTACCGGCGCCGCCTCCCGAGGGCCCGCCGCGGCGGGCGCGACCGCGCTTCGTCCGGCTCCTGCTGGGCGCCGAGCCCCTGCCCGAGGAGACCCCGCCCCATGTCCCCGAGCGCCGCGGCCTCTTCCGGGCTCTCTTCGGCGGCGAGCCCCTGCCGCTCGATCCCCCGGGCGCGCCGCGCCGGCGCTCGCGCTGGCTCGCCTGGCTCTTCGCACCCGAACGCCTCGACGGAGGCTAGCCGCAACAGCGAGGTCGCCCCATGGAGCACGCCAGACACGTCTTCCGAGTCGCGCTCGTCCTCGTGATCGTCATCGCCGCGGTGAGCCTCGGACGGGGCCTGCTCGTCCCCAAGTCGTACGGCCTCTACGGCCCATACCGGTTCGACAACGTCGCCGAGCAGATGAACGTCCGGAAGCCGGCGCACGGCGGCCCGGCGGCGTGCGGCGAGTGCCACACCGAGGAATTCAAGAAGCGGTCGGCCGGCAGGCACAAGGCGGTGAGCTGCGAGGTGTGCCACGCACCGCTCGCCGTCCACGTCAAGGACGACGGTTCGGTGGAGGCCATGCCGGTGGACCGCTCCTTCACCCTCTGCGCCCGTTGCCACCGCAAGATCGACGGGCGCCCCGCCAAGTTCCCGCAGGTGGATCTCGACCAGCACGTGAGCGGGCCGGTCGAGGGCAAGGTCTGCCTCGGATGCCACGACCCCCACTCCCCGAAGCCCTGACGGAGGAACCGATGCACGAGCGCCTGAGGGTCATCCAGCCTTCCCCGCCGCCAGACGGGCCGTCCGCGGCCGCCTGCGGGAGCACCCGCCGCGAGTTCCTGGCCGACGCCCTGCGCCTCTCCTCCGGCGCCGTGGTGCTCCTCGCCGGCGCCTCGATCGCCGAGGGCGCGGCACCCGCCGAGAAGCCGGCCGGCGAGCGCTACAACTGGGACGAGCACCTCTACGCCTACCTCATCGACACCACCAAGTGCATCGGCTGCGGATCGTGCGTGCGGGCCTGCCGGGCCGAGAACGGCGTCCCGGACGGCTTCTACCGCACCTGGGTGGAGCGGTACGTGGTGGGAATGGAGAGCGCGCACGTCGATTCGCCCAGCGGCGGCATCGACGGGTTCCCGCCCATTCAAGTCAGCTTCGTGGCCACCAAGTCCTTCTTCGTCCCCAAGATGTGCAACCACTGCAAGGCGACGCCCTGCATCCAGGTGTGCCCGGTGGGCGCCTCCTACCGCACCAAGGACGGCGTGGTGATGGTGGACGGGGAGCGCTGCATCGGCTGCGCCTACTGCGTCCAGGCCTGCCCCTACGGCAGCCGCTTCCTCAACCCCACCAATCACACCGCCGAGAAGTGCACCTGGTGCTACCACCGCGTCACCAAGGGCCTGAAGCCGGCCTGCGTCGAGGTCTGCCCCACCGGCACCCGCCTGTTCGGCGACCTGAAGCGCGCCGACGACCCGGTTCGCCAGGCCATCGAGCACGACCGGGTGGCGATCCTGCAGGGGCACCTGCTCACCGAGCCGCAGTGCTACTACCTGCACCTCGACAAGGAGGTCCGGTGATGCCGGAGATCAGCGGATTCGCCTTCCCCAACGACGTCCACGTCTGGTGGAGCCTGATGATCGTGCTGTACCCGTACCTCACGGGCTTCGTGGCCGGCTCCTTCATCGTCACCTCGCTCTACCACCTCTTCGGCCGCCAGGAGTTCAAGCCCGTGGCGCGCCTCGCCATGGCGACCTCCCTCGCCTTCCTGGCGATCGCCGGCCTGCCGCTGACGCTCCACCTCGGCCACCCGTGGCGCAACTGGTTCGTCGTCGTGACGCCCCACTTCACCTCGGCCATGGCGGGCTTCGGGATCCTCTACAGCGGCTACCTCGTCATCCTGCTGCTCGAGGTCTGGTTCGTCTGGCGGCAGGAGATCATCGCCCGGGCACGCCGCAGCCGGGGGTTCATGCGCGGGATCTACAAGCTGCTCGCCCTCTACACCTACGACACCTCGCCCGAGGCGCGCGACATCGACCACCGCGCCATCACGGTGCTGGCGGCCATCGGCCTTCCCGGGGCCTGCATGCTCCACGGCTACGTGGGCTTCATCTTCGGCGCCATCAAGGCCAACCCCTGGTGGTCGACGCCGCTCATGCCGGTCATCTTCCTCATGTCCGCGGCCGTCTCCGGCATCGCGCTCCTCATCGTGCTCTACCAGGCGGTGTCGAAGTTCCAGCGGCGCCCGGCCGACCAGCCCTGCGTCTCGGCGCTGGCGCGCTGGCTGTGGTTCTTCCTCATCCTGACCATCACCCTCGAGCTGCTCGAGATCATCGTGATGGCCTACGAGAAGTCGGAGTCCTGGGTCATCATCTCCGAGCTCATCACCACGCGCCTCGAGTTCTCCTACGTCACCATGCAGATGATCGTCGGCGGCCTCATCCCGCTCATCCTGCTCGCCATCGTGGTGATGATGAACCGCTACCTGCACGAGCGGGTCCGGAACACGCTCTCCACGGCGGCGGCGCTGCTCTGCCTCCTCCAGGTCTTCGCGATGCGCTGGAACATCGTCATCGGCGGGCAGCTGCTCTCCAAGTCGCTGCGCGGCCTGCGATCGCCCTACGAGTCGGAGGTCTTCGGGCACGAGGGCATCCTCATGGCCATCGCCCTCTTCATCGCGCCCTTCGTCATCCTCTGGGTCTTCGACCGGCTGCTGGGGTTCTCGGAGCCCGAGGAGGAGGGCGGCGGGCAGGCGGAGCACGGCGCGGCGCCCGAGCGAGCCGCCAGCACCACGATGCAGCTCTGACGGGTCACTAGCCCCGGCGCTCGAGCCCCAGGCCGGCGGGGCGCTGCGGGCGAGCGCCCGGGTGGCCGGACCGGTACTCCTTCAGCCGGTACTGGATCTTGCGCACGCTGACCCCGAGGACCTCGGCGGCCCGGGCGGTGGAGCCGCCGACCACCTCCAGCGTGCGCAGGATGGCTTCCCGCTCGATCTCGAAGAGGTTGGCGCCGGGGATGAGCGCGCTCGCGGTCCGCTCCTCCGGTCTCGCCCCGTGGAGCGCCGGCGGCAGGTCCTCGGCCCCGATCTCCGGGCCGCGCGAGGCCAGGACCGCCCGCTCGACGACTTCCTCCAGCTCCCGCACGTTGCCCGGCCAATCGTAGGCGAAGAGGGCCGAGAGCGCGCCGGGCGTGATACGGCGGACGCCCTTGCCGGCCGCCCGAGCCTGGATCTCGATGAAGTGGTCGGCGAGCGCCGGGATGTCCCCCTTGCGCGCCCGGAGCGGCGGAAGGCTGACGGTCACGACGTCGAGGCGGTAGTAGAGATCGTCGCGGAAGCGGCCCGATTGGACCTCCTCGGCGAGGTCCCGCCGGCTGGCGGCCACCACCCGCACGTCGGCGCGGAGCGTCTCGGTCCCCCCCGCGCGCTCGAACTCCCCGTGCTGCAGCAAGCGCAGGAGCCTCACCTGGCAGGCCGGAGGGAGGCTCGAGACCTCGGAGAGGAAGAGGGTCCCGCCGCGCGCGCGCTCGAGGCTCCCATCCTCGCGGGCCGCGGCCTCGGCGAAGGCCCCCTTCTCGTGCCCGAAGATCGCGCTCTCGAGCAGCGACTCCGAGAGGCCGGCGCAGTTCACGCCGACGAAGGGCCGGTCGCGGCGCGGCGAGGCCTCGTGGAGGGCCTGGGCGACGAGCCGCTTGCCGGTACCGGCCTCGCCGAGGACGAGGACCGTGGCCTTGGTGGGGGCGGCCCGGCGGATGACCTCCTCGGCCGCCTGGAGCTCCGCGGCGGCGCCGACGAGCGTGGATCGGCTCCGCGCGCGTTCGCGCAGCTCGCCGCGCTCCCGCAGGAGGCGCCTCTTCTCCAGCGCCTTCTCGAGTACCACGGCCACCTGCGCGGCGTCGAGCGGCCTCGCGAGGTAGCCCTCGGCGCCCTGGCGCATGGCCGAGAGGGCGGCGTCGAGCCCGTCGGGGGCACAGCTCACGACGAGGGCGGCGTCGGAGCCCTGGCCACGCACGCGCGACACGAGCGCGGCACCGTCCGGGAGGCCCGCGTCGACGAGGCAGGCGTCCGGCGCGTGGCTCGCGAACGCCGCCATCGCCTCGCCGGCGCTGCCCGCCTCGGCGGCGTCGAAACCGCGCTCGGCCAGCGCCCCCCTGAGGTGGCCGCGCGCGGCGGAATCGCCTTCGACGATGAGGACGCGCTGCTGCTTCACCGCGGAAAGCGTTAGCAACTGGCGTACCTGGCCCGCCCTGGCGGATCCGCGCAGGCCTTGCGTTCCAGGTCCGCCGAAGCCCGAAGCACCTCGGAACGCCTCGGTGCCGGACAATCCTTCCGGGCGCTCGGGTTCGATACAACTCATTGTTGTTCGGTTGCTTTCTGGTTTGCTTCGCTTGTCGCGCCAGCGGCGTGGAGCCGGCGCCCCGCCTCATCTGCATCTTTTTCGTGCATCGGAATCGATGGATTCCATCGCGCAAGCGAACATTTGCCGAAGTGGCGCGAAGTCTGCGCGTCGGGGGCAGGCGGTGGTTGCCGCACGGCGCCTTGAAAGCGCGCTTCCGGGCGTGCTGGAGTGCCGGCACCGCTCCGAATGGAGCGGTCCGCCATGCCCACCTGGCTCCTGCCGATCCTGGCCGCGGCCGCCCTCGGGGCCGCCGTCGTTCTCGCTCGCCGGCACCTGTCGCGGACCGAGCGGTCGCTCGCCACGCTGGACCGCCGGCTCCACTGCCCGGCCTGCGGGGAGGTAGTCGCGGTGGAGGCCGTCCAGGATCGACGGACCGGCTACTTCACCGAGGTCGCCACGTGCCAGGCCCCGGGCGGCGAGGCCCAGGCCGGCTGCGGCCAGGCCTGCGTCCAGGCGCTCAACGCCCGCGCCGCGTCGAGGCTGGCGGCCCGCTCGTCCGAGGCCTGACGCCCGCAGCAAGCACCATGTCCGGGTGGGAACTCTAGCGTGGGGTCGTGGCTCTCGGGACGGATCGAGACGGTCCGGGGCGACATCACGCGCCTCGAGGTGGACGCCGTCGTCAACGCCGCCAACGCCTCGCTGCTCGGAGGCGGCGGCGTGGACGGGGCGATCCACCGGGCCGCCGGGCCGGAGCTGCTCGCCGAGTGCCGCACGCTCGGCGGCGCCCGCACCGGCGAGGTGAAGGCGACGAAGGGCTACCGGCTCCCGTCGAGGTGGGTGCTCCACGCGGTCGGCCCCGTCTGGCACGGCGGCGGCCGGGGCGAGGACGAGGCGCTGGCGCGCTGCTACCGGGAGGCGCTGCGGCTCGCCGCCGAGAAGGGCGCGCACGGCATCGCCTTCCCCGCCATCTCCACCGGCGCGTACGGCTTCCCGCTCGAGCGGGCGGCGCGCATCGCGGTGCGCGAGGTGCGGGAGGGGCTCTCGCGGCACCCGTCGATCGAGAAGGCGGTCCTGTGCTGCTTCTCGGCGGAGGACCTCGCCGTCTACGAGCGCGTCGCGGCGGAGCTGCTCGGGTAGCGCAGCCAAGGGGGCCGGCCTGGGCTTCTCCCCGCCCGGAGCGAACGGAGCTGCGTACAGGGCCCGGTCCCAGTACGCCAGCCACATGCAAGCCGGTCCAGCCAGGCGCGAAGCGACTGGCCCGGCTTGCCGGGCCTCGCGCGGGCGGGACCGCCGCGACCATCGGTGACGGAAGCGACTTTGAGCGAGGACGGGGAGAAGCCCAGGCCGGACCCCGGGGGATCCAGACGCGCCCGGCAGCTCCCGCGGAGGCAGCGCTACCGCGCCCCCGGCGCCATCGCCGGAAGCGGCAACGGCACCGCGCCGAGGGGCGGCTCGCGCTGCAGCGTGCCCTCGTGCGGCGGGTTCGCGAGCGGGAAGCGGGTGGCGCTGTCGGCGACGACGAGCCCGATGAGCAGCGCCACGAACACGAGCGAGCTCGCGAAGACGAGCCGCGTCGCACCCTTGTGGTCCCACAGCTCCATGAAGAACAGCGCCACCAGCCCGGCCTTCACGACGGCGATGGCGAGCGCCACGAGGACGTGCCACGGCTCCGGCAGGTTCAGGCGCCAGGCCGAGTAGGTGAGCGCGGTGAAGACCACCAGCACCACCCAGACGACGACGTACCGCCCCGGGCCGTGATCGGCGCCGTGCTCGGCTCGGGCGTGGGATCCTTCGGCCACGGGTCGCCTCCGTCAGATGAGGTACAGCAACGGGAAGAGGAAGATCCAGATGAGGTCGACGAGGTGCCAGTAGAGGACGCCCAGCTCCACGGGCGTGCTGTAGGCCGTCGAGTAGCCGCCGCGCAGCGTGCGCACCATGAGGAACGCGAGCACCCCCATGCCGATGAGCACGTGCAGGCCGTGGACGCCGGTCATGAGGAAGTACAGGGTGAAGAACATGCTCGCGCCGGGCAACTGCAGCTCCGGGTAGGTGTAGAAGCGGCCGGGAAGCTGGCCCTCGTGGAAGTGGTGGCCGTACTCGAAGGCCTTGATGACCATGAAGGTCGCGGCGAAGGCGAGCGTGGCGGCGAGCAGCACCGCCGAGCGCCGGGCCTGCCCGCGCCGCGCGTAGTACACCGCCAGCGCGGCCGTGAGGCTCGAGGTGAGCAGCACCAGCGTGTTGGCGGCGCCGAGGCCCGTGTGCATGAGCCGGCTCGCCTCGTCGAAGGCGTGCACGAAGAGGTAGCGGTACACCGAGTAGGCGGTGAACAACGCGGTGAAGAGCAGCACCTCGGTGGCGAGGAAGAGCCACATCCCGAGTCGCGCCGCGTTCTCCTGCGTGCGGAGGTCGGGGAAGTGATGCGCGAGGCGGGCGGCCTGGGTCTCAGGCTGCATGGGTCACCTCGGCGGCGGCCGGCACCGGTTCCTGGTACTCGTGCGGCCCATGGGTGAAGACCGGCGTACCGGGGAAGTTCTCCTTGTCGGGCGGCGAGGGGGTGTTCCACTCGTAGCCCTTCGAGCCCCACGGGTTGGGCCCGGCCACCCTGCCCCACGCCAGCGACACGACGAGGTTCACGAGCACGATGAGGAAGCCGATGGCGACGAGTGAGGCCCCGGCGGTCGAGGCGACGTTCAGCGGCCAGAAGCGCTCGGGATAGGAGTAGTACCTCCGCGGCATGCCCATGTTCCCGAGCAGGAATTGCGGGACGAAGGTGGCGGCGAACCCGAAGATGACGAGGAAGCCCCCGACCAGCGCCGGCCGTTCCGCGTAGGTCTTCCCGAACATCTTCGGCCACCAGTAGTGGAGGGCGGCGAGGAAGGCCATGACGGTCCCGGCCGCCATGACGAAGTGGAAGTGCGCGACGACGAAGTAGGTGTCCTGCCAGTGTACGTCGAGCGACACCGTCGCCAGCGCGATGCCGGTCATGCCGCCAAACACCAGGTAGAACAGGAACCCGACGATGTAGACGAATGGGGCGCTGACCTGGATGGCGCCCTTGTAGAGGGTAGCCGTCCAGTTGAAGACCTTCACCGCCGTGAAGAGCCCCACGAACATCGAGAGCACGCCGAACACGCCGGAGTCGAACGCCGACTGGCCCGACGTGAACAGGTGGTGGCCCCAGACGAAGAAGCCGACGAAGGCGATGCCCAGCGACGAGTAGGCGACCGCCTTGTAGCCGAACATGTTCTTGCGAGCGAAGGTCTGGATCACCTCGCTCACCACCGCCATCGCCGGGAGCACCATGATGTAGACGGCAGGGTGCGAGTAGAACCAGAAGAGGTGCTGGAAGAGGATGGGATCGCCGCCACGCGCCGGGTCGAAGATGCCGAAGCCGAAGACGTTCTCCACCGTGACGAGGAGCAGCGTCATGCCCAGCACCGGCGTCGCCAGCACCTGGATGACGCTCGTCGCGTAGATGGCCCACACGAAGAGCGGGAGCCGGTGCCAGGTGAGGCCCGGGGCCCGCAGCGTGTGGGTCGTCACGATGAAGTTGATACCGGTGAGGATGGAGCCCAGGCCCAGCACGAAGGCACCGAGCAGGATGGGCGCCACCTTGGTGGTGGTGGTGGTGCTGTAGGGCGTGTAGAAGGTCCAGCCGGTGTCGGCGCCGCCATGGACCATTCCGTACACGGCGATGGCTGCGCCCAGGAGGTACAGGTAGACGGTGGCCAAGTTGATGCGAGGGAAGGCCACGTCCTGCGCACCGATCATCAGCGGCAGGAAGAAGTTGCCGAAGATGCCCGGGATGGCCGGGATCATGAAGAGGAAGATCATGACCACGCCGTGCAGCGTGAACATCCGGTTGTAGGTCATCGCGTCCATGATGGTCGGGCCCGGGGTGAGGAGCTCGATCCGGATGAGGAGCGCGAAGAACCCGCCGAGCGCGAGGGCGGCGGCGGTGAGGACGAGGAACATGACCCCGATCCGCTTGTGGTCGCGGGTCGTGAGCCACGACCGGACGCCGCGGTCGGCCGTCAGGTAGTTCGGGCGGTTGTACACCGCTTCACTTGCTGGGGACGGGGACATAGACGGGACCCTGGGACGGCGGCGCGCGCACGACGTCGGTGCGCAGTGACTTCATGAACTCCACGATGGCGGCGACCTCCGGGGCGGGGATGCGCCCCTGGAAGGTGGGCATCACCGGCTGGAAGCCCGCCACGACGTCGGCGCGC
>Ga0209798_10001467_pt1 | contig 14164 bp, 11 predicted proteins | sample DOMMetBare3Fresh_FD_187475 | JGI IMG/M metagenome (GOLD analysis project Ga0209798, IMG submission 187475) | Wetland sediment microbial communities from St. Louis River estuary, USA, under dissolved organic matter induced mercury methylation -... | ecosystem: Environmental > Aquatic >...
TCGCCGAGGCGCGCTTGAGGCCGTCCATCAGGATCAGCAGCTCCATCAGGTGGTCGTTCACCGGGGGAGACGTGGGCTGGATCACGAAAACATCCACGCCGCGGACGTTGTCCCGGATCTCGACGTTCACCTCGCCGTCGCTGAACCGCTTGATGACCGCGGACCCCAGCGGGATGCAGAGGTACGCGCAGATCTCCTTCGCAAGATCCGGGTTCGCGTTCCCGGTGAACACTTTCAGTCGCGTCACACAACTCCCCTATATCCGGAGGACACTCCGCCCAAAGGATAGAATGGTATACCGAAGGGGGGGAATTGGCAAGCCCTATTCGACCTGTTGTCTTAGCCTAGCGATTATGTCCCCTCTTACTGCCAAGGGAAAATGTCCCCTCTGCGAAGGGGGTGGCCATGGAGGGGAAAATCATCATGAGCAGTAGAGAGTTCCAGCGGATGAGAGTGTTTCGGGAGGTTGCGGAAAAACGGATGACCTTGGTGGTGGCCGCCGCACTGGTCGGGATCAGCTACCGACAGGCCAAACGCCTCAAAGCACGGTTCGCTCATGCCGACGGGAAGGGGCTGATCCATCGGAACCGCGGGAGAACACCCATCAACGCGCTGCGCGAAGACATCCGGACCCGCGTCATCGAGCTCCATTCGCAACGGTACCCGGACACCAATGACACCCATTTCACGGAACTCCTCCGGGAACGGGAAGGAATCGATCTGGGACGAGAATCGGTGCGACAGATCCTGCGCGGCGCGGGGCTGCCGCCGAAGCGGCGACGCCGTCCCCCCCAACATCGCAGCCGGCGCCAACGAAAAGAGCGTATCGGCCAGATGGTCCAGTGGGATGGCAGCCCACACCCCTGGTTCGGGAAACGCCATCTTCCCTGCTGCCTCCTGGCCGCCGTGGACGACGCCACCACGACCCTCCTGACGGCCCTCTTCACCCCCGTGGAATCCTCCGAAGGATACCTGCGCCTGCTGGAGGGAATCCTGAAAACACATGGAATCCCCATGGCCATCTATCATGACCAGCACTCCAGCCTGGTACGCACCGACGGACACTGGAGCCTCCAGGAACAGATGCAGGGACGACAGTTCCCCACACACGTCGGAAGGGTGCTGGAGGAACTGGGGATCGAATCCATCCCTGCGACCAGTCCCCAGGCCAAGGGACGCATCGAGAGAACCTTCGGAACCCTCCAGGATCGCCTCATGCCCGAACTCCGACTGGCCAACATCGCAAGTATCCAATCCGCCAATGCCTGGCTTACGGCAGAGTTCATCCCCCGCTACAACGCCCGCTTCGCCCTCTCCCCGGCGGATGGAAGTTCCGCCTTCGTCTCCATCTCCAAAAAAGAAATCCAGCACCGCGTTGCCTTCGCCTATGAAGCCACCGTCGGAAACGACAATGCCGTCCGGCTCGGAGGAATCGTCATCGACATCCCCCCGGGACCGTCTCGCAGATCCTACGCGAAAGCCAACGTCCTGGTGCGGCAGCATCTCGACGGGTCATGGACCGTATCCCTGGGATCGCAACAGATTGCAGCACATTCGCCCACGCCACTGCGGGAACCCGTCCGGTCGTGGAAAGCACGGGAAAAACGCCACCAAAAAATACCCCGGGCCGACTTGCAGGTCTACATCGCCTCGAAACCGGCACTCCCATCAACAGGGACATTTTCCCTTGGCAGTTAAGGGGACCTATTGCCTTGGCTTAAACAGCCCTATTCGACCTGTTCGACCGCGCCCCCGGGGCCCAGCCCCCGGCATGGCTGGGAGGGAAGGGGTCGAACCTTCATCTGGGGCTTCAAAGGCCCCGGTCCTGCCGTTAGACGACCTCCCAGCGCACCCGCGATTTCAGTGCAGCGTCTCGCAAATACCCTGGCATTCGAGCGCCGCTGCATCCGCTCCAGCTTCGTTGCCCAAGTTCGCCGTACTCTCCCGGTACGCCTTCACTTGCGCGCCTTGCTGGCGCGGCGCATCGACGCTCTCGATGCCTCAGGCTATTTGCGAGACACTACACTCTAGCGGGCGGCCGCGACCCCGTCAAGGACGGCGCCGGTTCCCCGCTCGTACGCCCCGATCACGGCCTCCTCGATCATCCTCCGGGTCTCGTTGTCCAGGGGATGGGCGGTGTCCCGGTACGTGCCGTCCTTCGTCTTCTTGCTCGGCATGGCGACGAACAGGCCGGCGCTCCCCTGGATGATCTTGAGGTCGCGGACGACGAAGCAGTCGTCGAAGACGATCGTGGCGTATCCTTTCAGCTTCTCGTTGTCCGACACCGGAAAGACCTTCACCTCGGTGATCCGCATCCTGGCCTCCTCCCCCGAAAGGTGTTAGACGCTTCTCGCGACGAAGACCCGTCGCCCTTTTGCCCCGTCGTCCCTTGCCGACAATTTTTCCCGCGCCTCCCGCGCCGCGCCTTCCGACGTGAAGAGGCCGAACACCGCCGATCCGCTTCCCGACAGCCCCGCCGCCGCCGCCCCCGCGGTCGTCAGTTCCCGCCGGATCCCGCCGATCTCCGGACGCGAGGGGCCCCACGCCGCCTCGAAATCGTTCCGGACGATGGCCGCCACTTCCGAAAACGTCCGGAACGTCGGGACGGGAGCACAGGAGGGAGGGGCGCCCGGTTCGCGCCCAAGCCGCGCGTACCCCTCCCGCGTCGAAAGCCCGAAGGCGGGGCGCACGATGACCGCGTGAAACGGGACGTTCCACGGGAGCGGGGTGAGCCGCTCGCCGATCCCCTCGACGAGCGCCGCGCCGCCCGGCAGGAAGAACGGGACGTCCGCTCCGACGCGGATCGCCATCGCCAGCAACGCTTCCGGGGTAGGGTGTTTCCCGGTCAGGGCGATCAACCCTTTCAGCGCCGCCGCCGCGTCGGAACTTCCCCCCCCCAGCCCCGATTCGGCGGGGATCGCCTTCCGGATCCGGATCCGAACCCCGGCGGGGGTCCCCGCCCAGGCCAGGAAGAGGGCCGCGGCCTTGTGGCAGCTGTTCGCGGCATCGGTCGGGACCCACGGCGCGTCGCATTCCACGGAGATCCCCGCGGGGGCCTCCTCGACGGTCACCTCGTCGTACAGGGAGACCGGCACCATGACCGAACGGATGTGGTGGTACCCGTCGGGGCGTTTCCCGAACACCTGCAGGGAGAGATTCAACTTGGCCGGAGCGAGGAAGGAAACGGCGGAAGCCATCAAGGAGTACCTTTTCAAACGCTGTTTTCAAATTAAGTTATACGGATGGAAATCGCATGTCAAGAGAGGGTTGTGGGCACTGAGTGGGTTGCGGGCGCGAAAGGCAACACCGGGAGGGGCGACTTCGGACGCCCCTCCCGGGTGCTGGATCTCTTACCGTTTCACCTCGCCGGATCGACGGATCAGTTGATCGTGATGTTCAACCTCTTGATGATCTCGAGATAGTCCGCGGTGGCCTGCTGGATGAATTTCCCGAACTCTTCGCTCCCCTGATACATGATCGGCTGGTTCATGTTCGCCATCGCCTTCACGAACTCGGGGTCGGAGCAGACTTTCTTCAGGGTCCCCTCCAGGTATTCGATCACCTCTTTCGGGGTCCCGGCGGGCGCAGCCACACCCTTGATGGAGCCCCAGGTGGCGACATCGATCCCCTGCTCCCTCAACGTCGGAACGTCGGGGAGCGTCGGATCGCGCTGGGGGAGCGCCACCGCGAGCGCCTTGAAGCGTCCGGCCTTGATGTGGGGAATGATCTCGGACGGGTGGCCTCCGCCGATCATGAGGTGTCCTCCCGCGAGGGCCGTGGTGGCTTCGGCTCCGCCGGAAAAGGGAACCGTGACGATGTTGATGCCCGCCGCCTTGCCGAAGGAGGTGAGGGCGAGGTCGACGGCACCCGCCTTCACCGACACGGCCGTGGTCACCGGCTTCCCTTCCTTCTTCGACCACGCGACGACGTCCTTGATCGAGTTGAACGGGGAATTCGCGCCGGTGACGATGACCACGGAGTGGATGGAGAGCCGGGCCACGGGGACCAGGTCCTTCAGCGGGTCGTACGGCATCTTCTGGAGGGACGGCATGACGACGTCGTGCCCCGAACCGTACCCGAGATAAAGGGTGTAGCCGTCAGGCCGGGAGCGCACGACCCCTTCCGTGCCGACCACCCCGCCGCCGCCGGGCTTGTTCACGACGACCAGCGGCTGCTTCGAATATTTCGTCCAGAACCTCTCCACGGTCCGCGCCAGTAAATCCGTGGAGCCTCCCGCCGCCATGGGAACGATGCCGGTGATCGGTTTGGCCGGATAGGCCTCCTCGGCCATCGATGCGGCGGGGAGCATGAGGGCGGTGAACAGCAGTGCTGCCAGTACTGTGACGGTTCTTTTCATCTCTCTTCTCCTTTCAGGTTTCGAGCAACGGTTTTTTGCGGAACATCGCCAGGACCTGCCCAAGGACGAGCAGGGCGAACAGTCCGATCAGGGCCATCGAGATCGGGTGGGTCACGAAGATCATGAAGCTCCCCCCCGAAATTAAGAGCGACCGCCGCATGGACCCTTCGATCATGGGCCCCAGCACGAAGGCGAGCACCAGGGGGCCGAGCTCGAACTTCAGCTTGCGCAGCAGATACCCGAACAGCCCGAAGCCGATCAGGCTGTAGATGTCGAACACCTGTCCCTGGATGCTGTACGAGCCGATCGCGGTGAAGAGTATGATGACCGGGGCAAGGATCCCGAATGGAACCCGGACGAGCTGCACCCAGAGCCCCACGAGGGGCAGGTTCAGGACAAGGAGCATGACGTTTCCGATGTACATGGAAGCGATCACTCCCCAGAAGACTTCCGGGTGCTCCTGGATGAGAAACGGCCCCGGAGTGACTCCCTTGATCATCAGGGCGGCGAAGATCATCGCAATGGAGGCGTTGCCGGGAATGCCCAAGGTCAGCAGCGGGATGAACGACGAGCTCGACGCCGCGTTGTTCGCCGATTCGGGTCCCGCCACCCCTTCGATCGCACCCTGGCCGAACTCCTCGGGACGTTTCGACACCCTCTTCTCCACGGCGTAGGAAACCAGGGAGGAGATGACCGCGCCGCCGCCCGGGATGATGCCGATGAAGAACCCGATCAGTGTGCCGCGGAGGATCGCCATCCGGGATGCCACCCAATCCTTCATAGTGGGCCAGACCTGACCGACCTTCGTGGTGACGATCTCGCTTTTCGCGGCGGATTCGAGTCCGGTGAAGATCTCCCCCAGCCCGAACACCCCCATGGCGAGGGTCACGAAATCAAAACCGCCCTGCAACTCGATGACCCCGAAAGCGAACCGCGTCTTGCCGGAGATGGGATCGAGCCCCACCGAGGCCAGGAGGAGGCCCAGGGCCATCATGATCAGCCCTTTGACGACGGAGCCGCTCGACAGGGTCACCGCCATGAGCAGCCCCACCATGGCGAGGGAGAACTTTTCCGGAGGGCCGAAACTCAGGGCGAACCCGGCGATCTTCGGGGCGAACAGGGTCATACCCACGATCCCGATCGTGCCTGCCACGAACGAGCCGATGGCGGCGATGCCCAGCGCCGCCCCGGCCCTCCCCTTCTGCGCCATCTTGTACCCGTCGATGCAGGTGACCACCGACGACGCTTCGCCCGGGAGGTTCAGGAGGATGGATGTGGTGGAGCCGCCGTACTGCGAGCCGTAGAAGATCCCGGCCATGAGGATGATGGCGGTGACGGGCGAGCTGATGGCGTAGGTCGCGGGCAGGAGCAGCGCGATCGTGGCGGCGGGCCCCAGCCCGGGGAGCACCCCGACGGCAGTGCCGAGGATCGCCCCGATGAACGCGAACAGGACGTTCACCGGGGTCAGGGCGATGGAAAAGCCGTTGATCAGTCCCGAAAAAATCTCCATTGCCCGTTCCTTTATCCTTTCAGGAGAACCAGGAGCCTGTCGGCAGGTAGACCCTGAGCAGGTAGACGAACAGGGTATACATGGCCGCGGCGGACAGCAGGGCGATGACAGCGGTTTTCAACCACCCCTCCCGTTCGACAATTTTTTGCCACCCGACCATGAACAGGACGGTGGAAAGGGGGTAGCCCGCCCGCTCGAACAACCAGGCGTACAGGATGATGAGGAGAACTCCCGGCAACATCCTGGAGAGCAGCAGTGCCCGGTCCGGCGCACTTTCACCGCCTGCCTCACCAACCCCGCCTTTCGCGCCGCCTGCCTCCCGAGCCATTCTCCCTATAAAGGTAGAAACGAACCAGATCGCTCCCAATGCAGCAAGCGCGATGCCGATGCCATACGGGAGGAATCCGGCATCGGGGGTGATCATGAGTCCGAGTTTGAGGTAGTGCCGGGAATAGGCGGCCACGAAGACGCCGAAGACGACCAACACGACCGAGGAGATCCTCTCTGCCCGGTCCATGTCAGGCTCCCCCCTTCAGCGCGCCGACCTCGACCAGCACGTCGCGCAACTTCGCCCGGTTGGCGTCCGTGCAGCGGGCATTCGGCCGGATCGGCTCCCCGACCTGGAAGCCCAGCAGGTTCAGGGCTTCCTTGGTCACCACCGGGAAACTCCCCAGGTTGAACGCCATCCGCAGGGGAGCAAGCCTGTACTGGGCTTCCAGGGCCCCTTCCAGGTCGCCGGCCAGGAACTTCTCGTAGATCTCCACCACGAGGGCCGGAACGATGTTGGCCGTCGCGGCGACGCAGCCGACGCCTCCATATACGAGGGTCCCGAGGATCATGACGTCCCTGCCGGCCAGGACCCGGAACCCCTTGCTCCGGGTCCGGCGAATGTATTCCGCGGTCAGCACCAGGTCGCCGCTGCTGTCCTTCACTCCGACGATATTCGGCACGTCGGCGAGCCGTTCCACGAGGGACGCCGAAAGATTGACCCGCATCCGGTCCGGGTTGTTGTAGAGAAGAACGGGCAGGTCGGTCGACTCCGCGACCGCAAGGAAGTGGCGGTACAGTTCCTCGTCGTTGGGCGAGAGGAACATCGGGGGGAGGATGGTGATCGCCTGCGCCCCCAGCGATCCCGCCATCTTGGCCGTCCGGACGCACTCCTTGGTGGAAATCGCGCCGATGCCCATGTAGACGGGGACGCGGCCCGCGGCCTGGTCCAGGGTCACTGCCGCGGCGCGGCGCTGCTCCTCGCGATCGAGCGCGAAGAACTCGCCGTTGCTTCCGAGCGAGAGGATCCCGTGGACCCCTCCGGCGATCACGTGATCGACCACCCGCCGCAAGGCACCTTCATCCACCCGCTCGTCGCCGTCCACCGGGGTGATGATGGGGGGGATCACCCCGCGAACAAAACCCGTCTCCATGGCCGTTCCCCTTCAGCGCACCAGGCAGGGACGCTTGTTGTCGAATTTCCATCCCGGAATCAGATATTGCATCGCCATGGCGTCGTCGCGCGCGCCCAGTCCTTCTTTCAGATATAGCCGGTGTGCTTTTTCAATTTGCGCCATGTCCGCCTCCACTCCCAAACCAGGCGTATCGGGAACGGAGACCATGCCGTCCATGATCTTGAACGGCTCTTTCGTCAGACGCTCTTGTCCCTCCTGCCAGATCCAATGCGTGTCCAATGCGGCAATTTTCCCCGGCGCGGCGGCTCCGACATGGGTAAACATGGCCAACGAAATATCAAAATGATTGTTGGAGTGCGAGCCCCAGGTCAGCCCCCATTCGTGGCACATCTGTGCAACGCGGATCGAGCCCTGCATGGTCCAGAAGTGCGGATCGGCCAAGGGAATATCCACGGAATGCAGCTGGATCGTATGCCCCATCTGGCGCCAATCCGTGGAGATCATATTGGTGGCCGTCGGGAGTCCGGTTGCCCTTCGGAATTCGGCCATTACCTCCCGACCGGAATAGCCGTTTTCCGCACCACAAGGATCTTCCACGTACGCCAGCACATGCTTCTTGTTGCTGCACAGTCGAATGGCCTCTTCCAAAGACCAGGCGCCATTCGGATCGATGGTGATGCGGGCGTCCGGAAAGCGTTCCGCCAATGCCGTCACGGCTTCGATCTCCACGTCACCGCAAAGAACACCGCCTTTCAGCTTGAAGTCATTGAAGCCATAGCGGGCATGGGCTGCTTCGGCGAGCCGTACGACCGCCTCAGGCGTAAGCGCTTCTTCATGACGCAAGCGCATCCAGTCGTCTTTCGCATCAGGCGCCTTCAAATAGGGCAAGTCGGTCTTGTTGCGGTCCCCAACGTAGAACAGATACCCAAGCATCTCCACCGCGGTCCGCTGCTGGCCTTCACCCAGCAGCGCGGCAACCGGCACCTCCAGGAATTTCCCCAAGAGATCAAGCAATGCGGCTTCCAATGCCGTCACCGCATGGATCGTGACACGCAAATCAAAGGTTTGCAGACCGCGCCCCCCGGAGTCCCTGTCTGAGAAACGCCGGCGCACCGTATTGAGGATATTGTTGTAGGTACCGATGGACTTGCCGATTATGAGGGACTTCGCATCCTCTAATGTGTTCCGGATACGCTCGCCCCCGGGAACTTCACCTACTCCCGTATTGCCGGCGTTGTCTTCGAGGATGACGAGGTTGCGCGTGAAAAAAGGGCCGTGCGCGCCGCTCAGATTGAGCAGCATGCTGTCCTGGCCGGCGACCGGGATGACCTGCATCCCGGTAACGACCGGCGCCCCGGAGGGATGCTTCTTGATCCCCTGGCGGTTCAAGTATTGCTCCTCATGTCCCGTCGAAATGTTCCGTCAAACATGGTCCGAGCGAATAAATGGTAGCGGTATCATTTTCGGATGTCAACGGTTTTTTTATTTGCCGAAACCAATATAAAACTTCCGCATGGCATAATCCATTTATTATTCATATCATGCCTGATCTATTCAATAAATAAATTCTGGATCTCCCCGATGGAACCCCTGGCGGTTCCGATGGATGCCGCATTCTGTTGACACGGGACTATGATATCGTTACCATAATCGACGGGCGCACCATGGGTCCGCATCCTTTCGTGGAGGTTCGGCCATACGTCGATCGACCAGCGTCCTCACGCTGCGGGACGTGGCCAAACTGGCGGGCGTTTCGCCGATTACGGTCTCGCGCGTGTTCAATCGGCCGGAAATGGTGGCCCCCGGCACGTTGGAACATGTGCGCCGGGTGATCGAGCGCACCGGATATGTCCCGAATCTCCTCGCCGGAGGGCTGGCGTCCCGCAGAACCCGATTCGTGGCCGCGATCGTCCCTGCGATCTCGAACCAGATATTCTCCGAGTCCATCCAGTCCCTGACCGATCGGTTGTGGGAGAGCGGCTACCAGGTGCTGCTCGGGACGTCGGGTTACCCGACGTCCCGCGAAGAAAGCCTTCTCGCCGCCATTCTCAGCAGGCGCCCCGACGGCATATTCCTCACCGGAATCTCGCATACCTCCGGGAGCCGCCGGAGGCTTGTCGCGGCGAATATCCCGATCGTGGAAGTGTGGGACCTCACTCCGACTCCGGTCGACATGCTCGTCGGTTTCTCCCACGAGAAAGTCGGACAGGCGGTGGCCGAGTACCTCGTCGTCAGGGGGCATCGGAGATTCGGCGTGATATCGGCCGACGACGCGCGCGCGGAAGTGCGGCGCATGGGGTTTCTGTCGGTTCTCGAAAAAAACCGGATCGACGACGTGCGGACCGTCCACGTGCCGGCGCCGTCCAATTTCCGGCTGGGCCGGGAAGGACTCGCCCGCCTCCTCGAACTCGGATCCCTTCCGCGGGCGGTCTTCTGCAGTTCGGACACGCTTGCCCACGGAGTGCTGATCGAGGCGCAGGCACGCGGTTTATCCGTGCCGGGGGATCTCGCCATCGTCGGCTTCGCCGACCTCGACTTCGCGGCGCACACCTTCCCCCCGTTGTCGACGGTGCGGATCGACCGGCCCGCCATCGGCCGGCGAGCCGCGGAGGCCCTGCTGGGAAGAATCGAAGGCCGGCCCGTGGAAAGGATCGTCGACATCGGGTTTCATGTGATGGAGCGCGGTACGACCTGACGAGGGGAAACCGGAATGCCTCATGACGACGATGTCTCGATGAAGTCCTCCCCGGAACGGGCGGCCACCATCAAGGTCCATGGTCGGGACAACGTGGCGATCGTTGTCAACGCCAGGGGGTTGCCGGCGGGCACGCGGCTTGACGACGGCACCGTGCTGCTCGACACCGTTCCACAAGGCCACAAGGTCGCGCTCGCCGACATGGCGGAAGGCGCGCCGGTATTGCGATACGGAGAGGTGATCGGGCGTGCAGCCAGGACGATCGCTCGCGGAACCTGGATCGACGAGTCGCTCGTTCTCCTGCCCGAGCCTCCGGCGCTCGACGATCTGCCGCTCGCGACGGGTCCGGCGCCCGATCTGCCGCCGCTCGACGGATACGCCTTCGACGGCTATCGCAACAAGGATGGCTCCGTCGGCACGAAGAACGTGCTGGGCATCACCACCAGCGTGCAATGCGTCGCCGGCGTCACGGACTTCCTGGTCCGTCGCATCAAGGAAGAGCTGTTGCCCCGCTATTCGAACGTCGACGATGTGGTCGCGCTGAACCACGCCTACGGCTGCGGCGTCGCGATCAATGCCCCCGCCGCCATCGTGCCGATCCGCACCTTGCAGAACATCACGCGCAATCCGAATTTCGGCGGCGAGGTGATGGTCATCGGCCTCGGCTGCGAAAAGCTGGAGCCGGAACGGCTATTGCCCGCGGGGGAATCCACGGAGCCGCTCGTCCTGCGTCTCCAGGATGAAACGTTCCGCGGCTTCGGAGAAATGGTCGCCGCAATGATGGAGATGGCCGAAAAGCGGCTGTCGCGGATGGATCGCCGGCGCCGGGAACCATGCCCCGCCTCCGACCTGGTCGTCGGCGTGCAATGCGGCGGCAGCGATGCGTTTTCCGGCGTCACGGCCAATCCCGCGGTGGGGTACGCGACGGACCTCATCGTGCGGGTGGGCGGCACCGTGATGTTCTCGGAAGTGACGGAGGTCCGCGACGCGATTCATCTGCTCACCCCCCGCGCGATCGACGAATCCGTCGGACGGGCATTGCTGCGTGAAATGGCCTGGTACGATCGCTACCTGGAGAGCGGCGGGGCGGACCGCAGCGCAAACCCGGCGCCGGGGAACAAGAAGGGCGGACTGGCGAACGTGGTGGAGAAGGCGCTCGGCTCGATCGTCAAGTCCGGCAGCAGCCGGATCGTCGATGTGCTCGGACCCGGCGAGCGCGTGCGGCGAAAAGGCCTGATCTTCGCGGCGACCCCGGCCAGCGACTTCGTTTGCGGTACGCTCCAACTGGCGGCGGGCATGACCCTGCAGGTGTTCACGACCGGCCGGGGCACGCCCTACGGTCTGTCGATGGTCCCGGTGGTAAAGGTTTCCTCCAATACGCCGCTGCACAACCGCTGGGGAGACCTCATCGATCTCGACGCCGGACGCATAGCTACCGGCGAGGCGAGCATCGCCGACGTCGGCTGGGAGCTGTTCCGCCTGATTCTCGACGTCGCGAGCGGAAGAAAGCAGGTCGCCGCCGACCGGCTCGGGCTTCACAACTCCCTGGTCCTGTTCAACCCGGCTCCGGTGACCTGATCTCCCGTCGGAAGGTGAAACCCGCTTTCGGGTCGACGTCGACCGTCACCCGGTCCCCTTCGGGGAACTCCCCCTCGAGGATGCGCGTCGCGAGGGCGTCCTCGATCCGCTTCTGGAGGGCGCGCCGCAGGGGCCTGGCCCCGTAGGCGGGGTCGTACCCGATCTCCGCGATCCGGGTCTTGGCCGCGGGGGTCAGGGCGATCGTGATCTTCCTGTCCGCGAGCCGGTCGTTCAGTTCCCGCACCATGATGTCCACGATCCGGGAGAGCTCCTCCTTCCCGAGGGAGTGGAACAGGACGATCTCGTCGAGCCGGTTCAGGAACTCGGGACGGAAGGTGCGGCGAAGTTCCTCCATCACGCGGTCGCGGAGCACCTCTTCCCCCTTCCCCGCGAGTTCCTGGATCCAGTGGGAACCCACGTTGGAGGTGAGGATGACCACGGCGTTGCGGAAGTCGACGGTCCGCCCCTGCCCGTCGGTCAGCCGGCCGTCCTCGAGAACCTGCAGCAGGATGTTGAAGACGTCGGGGTGCGCCTTCTCGATCTCGTCGAACAGGATCACGGCGTACGGCTTGCGGCGGATCGCCTCGGTGAGGGCTCCCCCCTCCTCGTATCCAACGTACCCCGGCGGGGCGCCGATCATCCGGGCGACCGAATGCTTCTCCATGTACTCGGACATGTCGAGGCGGACCATGGCGGCCTCGTCGTCGAAGAGGAACTGCGCGAGGGCCCGCGCGAGTTCCGTCTTGCCGACGCCGGTCGGCCCGAGGAAGAGAAACGAGCCGATGGGACGGCGGGGATCCTTCAGCCCCGACCGGGCGCGCCGCACGGCGTTCGCCACGAGCCCGACCGCCTCCTCCTGGCCCACCACCCTCGCGGAAAGGCGCTCCTCCATCTTGAGAAGCTTCTGCACCTCGCCCTCGACCAGCCGGGATACGGGGATCCCGGTCCACCGGGAGACGATCTGGGCCACGTCCTCCTCGTCCACCTCCTCCTTGAGAAGGCGGTCCTTCGAGCGCTCCGCCGCCCGCGACGCCTCCTCGACCTGCTTTCGCAAGGCAGGGAGGACGCCGTACTTCAGTTGGGACGCCTTCTCGAGGTTCCCCTCCCTCTCCGCCTTCTGCATCTCCTGGAGGGTCTGCTCGATCCGCTCCTTGACCGCCCGGTTCCCGGTGATCTCCCGCTTCTCCGACTCCCACCGCTTCCGCAACGCGGCGATCTTCGTGGAAAGCTCCTTCAGCTCCGACTCGATTCCCGAAAGCCGCTCCCGCGACCCCGGGTCGGTCTCCTTCAGCAGCGCCTGCCGCTCGATCTCGAGCTGGGTCTTGCGACGCTCCACCTCGTCGATCTCCGTCGGGACGGAGTCGATCTCGATCTTCAGGCGCGACGCCGCCTCGTCCACCAGGTCGATCGCCTTGTCGGGGAGGAACCGGTCGGAAATGTACCGGTGGGACAGGGTGGCGGCGGCGATCAGCGCGGAATCCTTGATCCGCACGCCGTGGTGCACCTCGTAGCGGCCTTTGAGGCCCCGGAGAATGGCGATCGTGTCCTCCACGGACGGCTCGCCCACCGGAACCGGCTGGAACCGCCGCTCCAGCGCGGCGTCCTTCTCCACGTACTTGCGATATTCATCGAGGGTGGTCGCACCGACGCACCGGAGCTCCCCGCGCGCGAGGGCGGGCTTCAGCATGTTGGAAGCGTCCATCGCACCCTCCGCCTTCCCCGCCCCCACGAGGGTATGGAGTTCGTCGATGAAGAGGATCACCTTTCCCTCGGCGGCGGTGATCTCCTTCAGGACCGCCTTCAACCGGTCCTCGAACTCCCCCCGGTATTTCGCGCCGGCGATGAGGGCCCCGAGATCGAGGGCGAGCACCCGCTTCTCCTTCAACCCCTCCGGGACGTCCCCCGTCACCACCCGCTGGGCGAGCCCCTCCACGATCGCGGTCTTCCCGACGCCGGGTTCGCCGATGAGGACGGGGTTGTTCTTCGTCCGGCGGGAGAGGACCTGGATCACGCGGCGGATCTCGTCGTCCCGGCCGATGACCGGGTCGAGCTTCTGGCGCCGGGCCGCGTCGGTCAGGTCACGGCAATACTTGTCGAGGGCCTGGTACTTCGCCTCGGGATTCTCGTCGGTGATCCGCTGGGTCCCGCGGATGGCGGTCAACGCGGAGAGGAGCGCCTCGCGCGTCAATCCGAGTTTCCGCAGGAGGTCGGCCACCTTCCCGGGCTCGGACGCAAAGGCGAGGAGGAAGTGCTCTGCGGAGAGGAATTCGTCCTTGAACGCATCCGCTTCCGAGAGGGCGCGGCGGAACAACGGCTCGAGGCGGGGCGACAGTCCCCGCGTGACCGCCCCGGACACCTTCGGCAGCGACGCAAGAAGCCCCTCGGCCTCGGAGAGCAACCGTTGGGGGGAGGCCCCGGTGCGGGCGAGGAGCTCTCCCATGACGCCGCCTTCCTGGCGCAGGAAAGCGCAGAGGAGGTGCTCCCCCTCCACCTCGGCGTGACCGCGCTCCGACGCGAGGCGTACGGCGTCCTGCAGGGCTTCCTGCGATTTCACGGTCAATTTGTCGAGGGAGATCATCGTCGCCTCCACGGACGGAAGGTTGCCGACGGAAAGGACGGGG
>Ga0209798_10001468_pt1 | contig 14159 bp, 11 predicted proteins | sample DOMMetBare3Fresh_FD_187475 | JGI IMG/M metagenome (GOLD analysis project Ga0209798, IMG submission 187475) | Wetland sediment microbial communities from St. Louis River estuary, USA, under dissolved organic matter induced mercury methylation -... | ecosystem: Environmental > Aquatic >...
GGGTTGTGTGTCATCGCACCCTTGCTGCGCACGCACCTTCCGCCGCCCATTGCGTGGTCGATTCTGGCTGCGCTGGCCTGCGCGCTGCTCGTCGCATGGTGTGGCGCGGCGGTCGCGATCCAGCGCAGCCCCACGACCATCTTCACCGGCTTCATCTGGGGGGTTGCCGGCGCCGGCGCATTGAGCGCGCTGATCGCGCTGGTCCAGGTCTTCGCGCCCGACTGGCCGAACGGCGATCTCTTCGCGCGCTCGGGCCTGCCGGGCCGCGCGGTCGGCAATCTTCGGCAACCGAATCACCTGGCCAGTCTGCTGCTGTGGTCGGCCATCGCCGCGGTCGGCCTGCTCGAGCTGAGGCGAGTCGGCCGAGCGGCCTGCATCGGGCTCAGTGCGTTGCTGATCTTCGGTGTCGTGCTGAGCGGCTCGCGAACCGGTGCGCTCGGCGTGCTGGTCTTGTCGGTCTGGGGTTTGTGCGACCGGCGGCTGTCGACCTCGGCACGCGCGCTGCTGCTGGCGGCGCCGCTGTTCTACGGCCTGGCGTGGGCGGGCATGTGGGCCTGGGCACATCAGGCAGGCCATGTCTTCGGCGCCGAGGGGCGATTGAGCCTGAATTCGGGCGGCGACATCTCGAGTTCCCGGTTCGCGATCTGGTCGAACGCGTGGGACATGGTGCTGCGCGAACCACTGCTGGGCGTCGGATTCGGTGAGTTCAATCTCGCCTGGACGCTGACCGAGTTCCCGATGCGCCCCGTCGCTTTCTTCGACCACACGCACAACCTGCCGCTGCAGTTTGCGGTGGAGCTCGGGTTGCCGCTCGCCGCGGCGTTGCTTGCGCTGCTGGTGTTCGCGCTGTTCCAGGCCTGGCGCCGCTCGTGGCGTGGCGAGGGCGATCGCGGCATCGCCCAGCGCAGCGCCTTCATGCTGGTGATGATGATCTGCCTGCACAGCCTGCTTGAGTACCCGCTCTGGTATGCGTACTTCCTGCTGCCCACGGCCTTCGCGTGGGGGTTCGCGCTGGCCGGTCGCACATCCGACCCGCGACCGGCGGCGCTGTCGGGGCGCCGACCCACGTGGGCGGTGGCCGCGGTCGGATTGGCAATGACCCTCGGCGCCGCCGCATCGGTGCTCGACTACTACCAGGTGGCGCTGATCTACGAGCCGCCCGCGAACGCCGCGCCGCTGGAGGACCGCATCGCACGCGGCCAGCGCAGCCCGCTGTTCGCGCACCATGCCGACTACGCCGCGGCCACCGCCTCCGGCGAGCCCAAGGCGCCGTTGTCGTCTTCGCAGGCGCTGGCATTCCAGCGCGCGCCGCACCACCTGCTCGATGTGCGGCTGATGATCGCGTGGGCGCAGGCCCTGGCCGAGCAAGGCGATGTCGACAAGGCGCGCTGGCTCGCGGCGCGCATCCGCGAATTCCGCAATCCGGCGTCCGACGAGTTCTTCGAACCGTGCACGCAGCCGGCACAGGTGCCGCAGGCGTTCCAGTGCCAGACGCCGCTGCGCCCGTACTTCTGGCGCGAGTTCGTCGAGCCCTGATGCTGGCGGCGCTGCGCCGGTCAGTCCCCGGCCACCCAGTCGCCCGATTTGCCGCCGCGCTTTTCCAGCAGCCGGATGTCGCCCATCACCATGCCGCGGTCGACGGCCTTGCACATGTCGTACACCGTCAGCAGGCCCACCTGGACGGCGGTGAGCGCCTCCATCTCGACCCCGGTGCGCCCGAGTGTCTCGACCTGCGCGATGCAGTGCACGCAGGGCGCAGCCGCATCGAGCTCGAAGTCCACCGCCACGTGGGTGATCGGCAGCGGGTGGCACAGCGGGATCAGGTCCGCCGTGCGTTTGGTCGCCTGGATCGCGGCCACGCGCGCGACGCCGATGACGTCGCCTTTGCTGGCCAGTCCCGCGGCGATGAGGTCGAATGTGGCCCGCTGCATGCGGATGCTGCCACGCGCGCGCGCGACGCGACGGGTGACCTGCTTGGCTGCCACGTCGACCATGTGGGCCTGCCCCTGGGCGTCGAAGTGCGTCAGCGGTGAATTCTCGGCGGTCATCGGCAGAAACACTCGGGCAACAGGTCGATGCGATCATAGGCGAATGAGCCCGAACAGACGGCGCGCGCCCGCCGCGCGGCGCAACCCCTGATGAGCAAGCCGACCTCGCGCCGCGGGCCGGGCGCGTCGACGACCGGCGGCTGGCAGCGGATCGCCTGCACGGCGGTGGCGAGCGCCCTGCTGGCGGCGAGCCTGGTTGAGCCCGTGGCGGCTCAGGTGCGCCTGCCCTCGCTGGGCGAATCGGCGTCCGACGAAGTCACCGTCTCGACCGAGAAGCGCCTGGGCGAGCAGATCATGCGCGACATCCGCCGCGACCCGGACTACCTGGACGATCCCGTCCTGCTCGACTATCTGCAGGCCATCTGGCGTCCGCTGGTCGACGCGGCGCGTCAGCGCGGCGACATCACCGCGGACGTCGATGCGCTGTTCGCGTGGGAGTCGTTTCTGGTTCGCGACCGCAGCGTCAACGCGTTCGCATTGCCCGGCGGCTATGTCGGCGTGCACCTGGCGCTGATCGCGCTGACCGGCTCGCCCGACGAGCTGGCCTCGGTGCTGGCGCACGAGCTGTCGCACGTGACGCAACGGCACATCGCGCGCAGCATCACCACCGGGCAGCGCCAGGGGCTGCTGGCGATGGCCGGGCTGATCCTCGGCATCATCGCCGCCGGCCGCAGCCACAACCCCGATGCGGCGCAGGCGGCGATCGTCGGCAGCCAGGCGGCCGCCGCGCAGGGCCAGTTGAATTTCTCGCGCGACATGGAGCGCGAGGCCGATCGCATCGGTCTGGGGGTGCTGAGCCAGGCCGGTTTCGCACCCGCCGGCATGGCGTTGATGTTCGAGAAGCTCGATCAGGCCAACCGCCTCAACGACAGCGGCGCGTTCCCGTACCTGCGCAGCCACCCGCTGACCACCGAACGGGTGTCGGAGGCGCGCGCGCGCGCCGGCGTGGCGCAGGGCCGCACGGTGGGCCCGTCGCGACTGGAACACCAGCTGATGCAGGCGCGCGCGCGGGTGTTGATGGACCCATCGGTCCAGGCTTGGCGACGCACGCAGGATCTGGATGCCGAATCCGCCGGCGCGGCGCCGCGCGATCGTGTGGCGGCGCTGTACGCCAGCACGATGGCCTCGATGGTGCTGCGTGACTTCCCCCGTGCCGAGCGCGCCTGGGCCGGGGGGCAGCAGCTCAGCGCCACCGCCATCGGTACGACCGACCCGCGTGCGTTGCGCGCGTGGTCGCTGCTGGGTGTCGAGTTGGCGCTGGCGCAGGCCGATGTGCCAGGCGCCGCCCGGCGCCTGGCCAGCCTGTCCGACGAGCGCTCGCGGCCCACGTTGTTGTTGCGTGCACAACTGGCGGTTGCCGCCAACGACCCCGATCAGCTCAAGCGCCAGACCGAGGCCTTGCAGGGCTGGCTGGCCGAGCAGCGCCAGGATGCACTCGCCTGGTCGGCGCTGTCGCTGTGCACCGATCGTCTGGGCCTGAAGCTGCGCTCGGTGCGTGCCGAGGCGGAGTCGCGCGCGGCGCTGGGCGACCTGCCCGGCGCGATCGACCGCCTGCGCGCCGGACAGCGCTTGGCGCGCGGCGGCGGCGCGCAGGATTTCATCGAAGCATCGGTGATCGACTCGCGGCTGCGCGAGCTGGAGTCGCAGCGCCGCCAGCTGCTGGCCGAGCTGCGCGGCAACAAGCCCGGGCGCGATCCCGAGTAGCGCCGGCGCGCCTCAGGCCGGCGCGCGGGCGAAGACGCGTTCCACGGCCACGTCGATCACCATGCCGGCCAGGCTGTAGATGATCGAGCCGATCAGCGCCGCACCGAACCCAGCCACGTTGAAGCCTTCGCCCAGCACCGAGGCCGCCGCCCAGAACATCAACGCATTGATCACGAACAGGAACAGCCCAAGCGTCAGCAGCGTGACGGGCAGCGTCAGCAACACCAGCAACGGCCGAACGAGCGTGTTGAACAGGCCCAGCACCAGCGCCGCGATCAGCGCCGCGGAGTAGCTCGCGACGGTGACGCCCGAGTAGATCTGGGGCAGCAGCAGCAGCGCCGCGGCCAGCAGAAACCAGCGAACGATCAGCTTCATGGACACGAGCATACATCGGCCATGGCACGTCCTTCGAGGGCGCTTCGAGGGGCGCACGTGATGCGCGGCGGCGACAAAAACGCGCGCCACGAGGGAAGAAAGTGCGTTCTACGAGGGAAAAACGCTTCTCATCGCTGAAAGCTCGCGGTACTATCGCGCCCGCAGGGATCACGAGAGAAACGAGAGTTCATGCGACTCTCACCCGTACCCCGGCACATCAACAACTCACGTGATGGAGAAATCTCAAATGGCAACTGCGAAGAAGGCTGCGAAGAAGGCAGCAAAGAAGGCCCCGGCCAAGAAGGCCGCGAAGAAGGCGGCGCCCGCCAAGAAGAAGGCGGCGAAGAAGGCCCCGGCCAAGAAGGCCGCCCCGGCCAAGAAGAAAGCCCCGGCCAAGAAGGCAGCGAAGAAGAAGGCACCTGCCAAGAAGCGGGTTCCGAACGCGGCCTTCATGAGAGCCATGACCCCCAGCGCCGCGCTGGCCGCGGTCATCGGCGACAAGCCGATGCCCCGCACCGAGGTGACGAAGAAGGTGTGGGAGTACATCAAGAAGAACGGCCTGCAAGACAAGGTCAAGCGCACGATGATCAACGCCGACGCCAAGCTGAGGGAAATCTTCAAGCAGGCTCAGGTGTCGATGTTCGAGATGACCAAGCTCATCAATGCGCACCTGAAGTGATCGATCCTGCGGGCCCACGTGGCTCGCATCGTCCGATCGGGGCCGGCGTCAGCCGGCCTTTTCGTTGGCGCGGCGGACGTCGCAGTGTCTCAGCCCGCGGCCAAGCGGCGCGCCAGGAAATCCAGCCGGTCCTGTCCCCAGAACAGCTCGCCGTTCACGGCGTAGGTCGGCGCACCGAACACGCCGGCGTCGATGGCACGCTGGGTGTTCGCGTCAAAGCGCGCGCGAGTGGCCTCGCTGCCGGCCTCGGTCAGGCGCTGCGCCGGCAGGCCTTGCTCCGACACGATCGCCGCGAGCGTTGCCGCATCGGCGATGTTGCGCTCCTCGACCCATACGGCGCGCAACACAGCGCCCGCCAGACGCATGGCCGCGTCACTGCCATCGTGCTGCTCGACCGCGACGATCAGGCGCGCGGCATCGTCCGCCGCGACCGGAAAGTGCTTCGGCTTCAGCGTCAACGGCAGCTTCAACCAGTCGCTGAACCGGCGCAGTTCGACCAATCGATAGGCCTGTCGTTGCGGTGCGCGCTTGGCCAGCGGCAGCCCGCCGGAGACCGGAAACACGCGGCCATAGTCGACGGGCAACACCTCGATCGCGGCACCGGCGACGCGCGCGATGTCGGCAAAGCGCTGGTGGCCGAGGTAAGTCCACGGCGAGTTCGGCGCGAAGTAATAAGAGACATCCGGTTGCATGACGGCTCCTGGGTGGCGGATCCTGCCGCCGCGCGCCAGTGTAGGCCGCAGGTTCCCGGCGCGTGCGCCGCTCAGCGCGCCGCGGACAGCGCGGTCGACAGGAACTGGCCGGTGTAGCTGGCCGGCTGCGCCGCCACCTGCTCGGGCGTGCCCACGGCGACGATCTGGCCGCCGCCGGCGCCGCCTTCGGGCCCGAGGTCGATCACCCAGTCGGCGGTCTTGATCACATCCAGGTTGTGCTCGATCACGACGATGGTGTTGCCGGCGTCGCGCAGCCGGTGCAGCACGCGCAGCAGCATGTCGATGTCGGCAAAGTGCAGCCCGGTGGTGGGCTCGTCCAGGATGTACAGCGTGCGGCCGGTGTCGCGCTTGGACAGCTCCAGCGCCAGCTTCACGCGCTGCGCTTCGCCGCCCGACAGCGTGGTCGCGCTCTGGCCGAGGCGCACGTAGCCGAGCCCGACGTCCAGAAGTGTCTTGAGCTTGCGCGCTATGGCCGGCACCGCGCTGAAGAACGCGTGCGCCTCCTCCACGGTCAGGTCGAGCACCTGGCTGATGTTCAGGCCTTTATAGAGGATGCCGAGGGTCTCGCGGTTGTAGCGCAGGCCGCGGCAGCTGTCGCACGGCACGTACACGTCGGGCAGGAAATGCATCTCCACCTTCAGCACGCCGTCGCCCTGGCAGGCCTCGCAGCGGCCGCCCGCCACGTTGAAGCTGAAACGCCCGGCGCCATAGCCGCGTTCGCGCGCCGACGGCACCTCGGCGAACAGCTCGCGGATCGGTGTGAACAGGCCCGTGTAGGTGGCCGGATTGCTGCGCGGCGTGCGCCCGATCGGGCTCTGATCGACATCGATCACCTTGTCGAGCACCTCCAGGCCGTCGACCGCGTCGTGCGGCGCGGGCTCGAGGTGGCTCTGGTACAGGTGACGGGCCACGGCGGCGTACAGCGTGTCGTTGACCAGCGTGCTCTTGCCCGAGCCGGACACGCCGGTCACGCAGGTGAACAGGCCGAGCGGGAACTCGGCGGTGACGTTGCGCAGGTTGTTGCCCCGGGCGCCGGCCACGCGCAGGCACAGGCCGTGGTCGCCGCGTGCCGGCGTCACGCCTTCGAGCAACGACGTGTGCTGCCACGCCGTGCGCCGCGCCGGCAGCGCGATGCGTGCCCGACGGGAGAGATAGCGGCCGGTCAGCGACGCGTCGCTGGCGGCGATCTGCTCCGGCGTGCCCTGTGCGATCACCTGGCCGCCGTGCACGCCGGCGCCGGGCCCGAGGTCGATGCAATGGTCGGCGGCGCGGATCATGTCCTCGTCGTGCTCGACCACGAGCACGCTGTTGCCCAGGTCGCGCAGGTGCTTCAGCGTGCCGATCAGCCGCGCGTTGTCGCGCTGGTGCAGCCCGATGCTCGGTTCGTCGAGCACATACATCACGCCGGTCAGGCCGGAGCCGATCTGCGACGCCAGCCGGATGCGCTGCGCCTCGCCGCCCGACAGCGTGTCGGCATTGCGGTCCAGGCTCAGGTAGCTGAGGCCCACGTCGTTGAGGAACTGCAGCCGCGCCCGGATTTCGCGCACCACCTTGTCGGCGATCTCGGCTTTTGAACCCACCAGCTTCAGCGTGCCGAAGTAGGCCAGCGCCTGCGCCAGCGTCGCGCGCTCGATCTGGTAGATCGCTTGCGCCGACGAGCCGTCGGCCGCCTGCAGCAGCACATGGCGCGCCTCGCGGCGCAGCCGCGTGCCATCGCAGTGCGTGCAGGGCTTGGCGGCCTGGTAGCGCGCGAGGTCCTCGCGCACGGCCACCGAATCGGTCTCGCGAAATCGCCGCTCGAAGTTCGGAATGATGCCCTCGAAGGGATGCCAGCGCTTGACGGTGCGGACCTTGCCCTTGGCGCCTTCGGCCTGGTAGACGAAGGCCACGTCCTGGCTGCCCGAGCCATGGAGCAGCACCTGTTTGGCGGCTGGCGGCAGCTCCTCGAACGGGGTCTCGATGTCGAAGGCGTACTGTTGCGCCACGCTCTCCAGCATCGAGAAGGTGTAGCCGTTGCGCCGGTCCCAGCCTTTGACCGCGCCTGCGGCCAGACTCAACGACGGGAAGGCCACCACACGTTCCGGGTCGAACACCGTCACCTGGCCCAGTCCGTCGCAGTGCGGGCAGGCCCCCACCGGCGAGTTGAACGAGAACAGGCGCGGCTCCAGCTCGGCCAGCGCGTAGCTGCACACCGGACAGGCGAACTTGTTCGAGAACAGGTGCTCACGCGCCGGCAACGGCCGGCCCGCCGCGTCGACGCCACCGCTGTCGACCTCCAGCGCGATGGCGCGGCCATCGGCGATGCGCAGCGCGGCTTCGAAGCTCTCGGCCAGCCGCTGCTGCGTGTCGGGCCGCACGCGCAGCCGGTCGATCACGACGTCGATGTCGTGCTTCTCGGTCTTCTTCAGCTTCGGCAGGTCGGCGGCCTCGAACACCTGCGGCGGGGCGCCGCCGGCGCCGATGCGAAAGCGCACGAAGCCCTTGGCCTGCATCTCGGCGAACAGGTCGTTGAACTCGCCCTTGCGATCGCGCGCCACCGGCGCCAGCACCAGCAGCCGCGTCTCCTCGGGCAGCGCCAGCGCGGCGTCGACCATCTGGCTGACGTTCTGGGCCTGCAGCGGCAGATGGTGGTCGGGGCAGAACGGCGTGCCGGCGCGGGCGAACAGCAATCGCAGGTAGTCGTGGATCTCGGTGATCGTGCCGACGGTGGAGCGTGGGTTGTGCGAGCTCGCCTTCTGCTCGATGCTGATGGCCGGTGACAGACCTTCGATCACGTCGACGTCGGGCTTGTCCATCAGCTGCAGGAACTGCCGCGCGTAGGCCGACAGGCTCTCCACATAGCGCCGCTGGCCTTCGGCGTACAGCGTGTCGAAGGCCAGGCTCGACTTGCCCGATCCCGACAGTCCGGTGATCACCACCAGCCGGTGCTTCGGGATGTCGAGGTCGATGTTCTTCAGGTTGTGCGTGCGTGCTCCGCGCACGCTGAGGGTATCGGACGCCTGCGGTCGGCTGCGCCGCGTCGTGGCGGCACTCGCATCGGGTTCCAGGGCGGATGGTTTCGGCATCGGTCGGGCGGGCGGAACCGAGCATCTTAGACGGCCGCGCCAGTCCGGCGCATGCACCCGCCGCCGCGCTGCGCGAAGCGGTCGGCTCAGAATTCGCGCAGCCGTGCCAGCGCGTCGGCGTCCATCGGCGCATAGCGGATGCGCCCGCTGGGTTCGAGCCAACGCAGTCCTTGCGCCTCGATGCGCAGGCGGGCGATCGTCTGATCGTCGCGCCACCACCGCACCTCGGTCGCCGCGGCGCCGTCGCTGCGTTCGGCCACGTCGGTCCAACGCCCGCGCGCCGCCTGCACCAGGCGCAGCAGCCAGGCCTGGCCGTCGGCGTCGAAGGACCGCGGCGATGGTGCGTCGGCGGGCTGCCAGGTCCAGATAGCGGCCCGTGCGCCCGACTCGGCCACCGCGCGCCGCCACAGCGTGAGTGCGGGCGACGCGGCGCCAGGCGCCGTTGCCGCCGGGCCGGCTGCAGTCGCGGCGCCCTGCGAGAGGGTCTGCTTCGAACCGACTGCCACCTCTGGCGCGGCGATGATTCCGGTGGCCGACGGCGCGGCCTGCGGCTCTGTGCGGCGCCGCTCGGCGGCCACGTCGCGCGAGGTCTCGATGCTGGCGCGTGCCGAGTTGGGTGAATCGGTCGGCGGTTCGCGCATCGCGCCAGCGCGGCCCGTTGGCGCGATGTCGGCACGCGGGGCCTTCTTCAGCGACGGTGGCGCCGGCGCGGGTGCGGCAGCCGGCGCGTCGGGCTTGCGCGGCGTGACCGCCGCGGCGTCGGCCATCGCATCCTGAACGGACGAGGGCGGGGCCGTCTCGACCGGGGCCGGAATCGTCGCGGCGGGCGTGGCCGGCGCGGCCTCCTGGCGTTCGACCGCTTTCGACGATGAGCCATCGGGACGCGACGTCGGGTCCGGCAGATCCTGGTCGAACCACAGACCCAACACCAGCGCGCCGATCAGAGCGGTGGCCAGGCTGCCGGCCCAGCGCGGCGACAGCAACAGCTGCAGGCGCTCGCGCCAGGACGTGCGACGCGGAACCGGCAGGTGCACCGGCACCGGTTCTGGTGGCGCAGGCACCGGCCGGTGGACTTGTCGCGCCGCGGCGAGGATCGCCTGGCTGACGCCCGACGGCGGCGTCAGCGCGTGGTCCGGCGCGTGGCGCAGCGCCGCGCGCAGGTACTCGTCCATCGGCAGGTCCTCGGGCGACGTGCTGTCGGTCATGGCCGCGCCTTCAGGCTGGCTGCATCGAGGTACGCGCCCATGCAGGTGCGCAGCTTGCCCATCGCGTAGCGCAGGCGGCTCTTGGCGGTTTCGAAACCCACGCCCAGCGCACGCGAGATTTCGTCGAGCGCGACGCCGTCTTCATGGTGCAGCAGGAAGGCCGTCTTCTGGTGCGAGGGCAATTGCTCGAGGCATTCGAGCAGGCGGGCACCGGCGCGACGCCAGAACACCTGGTTGTCGATGGCTTCATCGGGTCGAGGCCAATGGCTCCAAGGCACGGTCTCGGGCGCGAACGGTTCGCGGTCGTCGGCGTCGTCGTCGGGAATCTGCAGCTCGCGGCCGCTGCGCCGCAGGAGGTCGATCGCCCGGTGGTGGGCCAGCGTGAACAACCAGGTGCGGAACTGCGCGCCCTGCGGCGTGTAGCGCTCCTTGGACTGCAACACGCGCAGCCAGGTGTCCTGGAACACCTCGTCGGCCTGCGCCGCACCGGCGCGACCGAGCAGGCGCCGCACGAACCGATACAGAGCAGCCTGATGGCGCTGGTACAACCACTCGAAAGCCTGCACGTCGCCGCTGGCAAACGCAGCCATCAATGCGACGTCGTCATCGTCGGCATGGGCGCTGAGAGGTCGGCTTGCGTCGTTCATCGGGGATTGCAGTCTGCCATGTCGATTTCCACCCGCCATCGAGTCTTGTACGGGCCACGAGGCCTCGCGGGGTCAATCCGCGTGCGGCCCAGCACGCCGGACACGGCGAGCGGCGTAGCATTCGTCCATGGCCAATCGACCTGACATGCCGCGGCGTCGATTCAGTGGCCGCGGGGCCGGTCCTGCGGCGGTGACGCTGGTCGCCGTCGCGCTGGTCGCTTGCGGCGGCGGTGTCTACCTGGGATTCGGGCTCGGTGGGCCGGCCGACCGGCCGCCCAGCGTGGCCCTCGCCGCCAGCGCGACCGAAGGCCTTCCAGGCGCGACAGTGCGCCTGCTCGCGGCGGCCACGGACGACTTCGGCGTCGACCGCGTGAGCTTCTACCGGCGCGAGCCCAACGGCACCGACACCTTGTTGGGTTCCGACCTCGCCGAGCCGTATCAGCTCGACGTCACGCTGCCGGCCAGCCCGGCCGGAACCGTGCTGCGCCACTTCGCGCGTGCGGTCGACGTCGCAGGCCAGAGCGCCGACAGCGCGGCCGTGGACATCACCGTGCGCTGACCGCCCAGGCGGCGGCGCTGGCGCTCAAGGCGACTGCAACACGCGCAGGATCTGCGATCCGTAGGCCTGCAGCTTCTTGGCGCCGACGCCGCTGATACCGGCCAGCGCATCCAGGGAATCCGGCTGGCCGCGCGCCATTTCGGCCAGCGTGGCGTCGTGGAACACCACATAGGCCGGCAGATTGTGTTCGCGCGCCACCTCGGCGCGCCAGGCCTTCAGCGCCAGGAAGCGTTGCTCCGCCGTTTCGTCCAGCGGCAGCGGCACGGATTTCAGGCGAGAACCGTTGCGCGGCGCCTTGGTGCGGCGCGGCGCAGCTTCGGCGGGCACGCGCAGCAACAGCGGTGTGTCGCCCCTGAGCACGGCGCGCGCCGACTCGGCCAGTTCCAGCGTGTTGTACTCCCCAGCGCTCGCCAGGTGGCCGAGCGCGATCAGCTGGCGCAGCACGCTGCGCCACTGCGCTTCGGACAGGTCGGCGCCGACCCCGAAGGTCGACAGGTCTTCGTGCCCATGCTGCAACGACTTGTCGGTGCGTTTGCCGCGCAGCACGTCGATCAGGTGGCCGGCGCCGAAGCTCAGGCCCGAGTGCTGGCGAAAGCGGTAGATGCACGACAGCGCCTTGCGCGCGGCGTCGGTGGCATCCCAGGCGGTGGGCGGCTGCAGGCAGTTGTCGCAGTTGCCGCAGGGCTCGCTCGGCTGGCCGAAGTACGACAGCAGCCGCACCCGGCGGCAGTCCAGCCCCTCGGCCAATGCCAGCAGCGCGTCGAGCTTGCCGCGCTGGATGCGCTTGAAGTCCTCGTGCGCGGTGCTGTCGTCGATCATCCGGCGTTGGTTCACCACGTCGGCCAGGCCATAGGTCATCCAGGCGTCGGCGGGCAGGCCGTCGCGGCCGGCACGACCGGTTTCCTGGTAGTAGCCCTCGATGTTCTTCGGCAGGTCCAGGTGCGCGACGAAGCGCACGTCGGGCTTGTCGATGCCCATGCCGAAGGCGATGGTGGCCACCATCACGACGCCGTCCTCGCGCAGGAAGCGATCCTGGTGCAGTTTGCGCACGCCGCTGTCCAGGCCAGCGTGATAAGGCAACGCGCCGATGCCTTGCTCCTGCAGGAACGCGGCGGTTTCCTCGACGCGCTTGCGGCTCTGGCAGTAGACGATGCCGGCGTCGCCGTCGTGGTCGTCGCGGATGAAACGCAGCAGCTGCGCGCGCGGATTGTCCTTCTCGACGATGGTGTAGCGGATGTTCGGGCGGTCGAAGCTGGCGACGAACTGGCGCGCGCGCTGCAGTTGCAGCCGCTCGATGATGTCCAGCCGGGTGTGGTGGTCGGCCGTCGCCGTCAGCGCCAGCCGGGGCACGTCGGGAAAGCGTTCGTGCAGCGCCGACAGGCCCAGGTACTCCTCGCGGAAGTCGTGGCCCCATTGGCTGACGCAATGGGCCTCGTCGATGGCAATCAGGCTGAGGCGCTGCCGCTCGTGCAGCGACGCCAGCATCGCCAGGAACCGGGGCGTCAGGATGCGCTCGGGCGCGGCGTACAGCAGCACCAGGCGCCCGGCCAGCAGCTCGCGTTCGATGTGGCGCGCCTCGTCGCCGTCGAGCGTGGAATTCAGGAAGGCCGCGTGCACGCCGCTTTCCTCGAGGGCGCCGACCTGATCGTGCATCAGCGCGATCAGCGGGCTCACCACCAGGGTCACGCCGTGGCCGGCGCGGTGGCGCGCGATCGCCGGCACCTGGTAGCACAGGCTCTTGCCACCCCCGGTGGGCATCAGCACCAGCGCATCGCCGCCGTGCAGCACGTGGTCGACCACCTCGGCCTGTTCGCCGCGGAAGGCCGCGTAGCCGAAAACCTGCTGCAGTATCGCGAGCGCGACGGTGTCGGGGGCGGTCGGCGTGCTGATCATCTGGCCGCAATGGTAGCGGTGCTCTGGGACGGCGAGCCCGGGCTCGGGGATCACACCTTCGAGGGCCCACCACGGAGGGCCCATGGATCACCCCCCGTGGCGATGGTCCGCGCGGGGCGCCTCGCTATGATGGTCGGCAACGGGACGGCGAGGGCGCTGTCCCCGCGGGACGCACACAAGGAGCTCAGCATGGCATCGGTCAACAAGGTGATCCTGATCGGCAATCTCGGCCGCGACCCCGAGGTGCGCTACACACCGAGCGGCGCGGCCGTGTGCAACGTCAGCGTCGCCACGACCCGCAACTGGAAGAGCAAGGACAGCGGCGAGAAGCAGGAGGAGACCGAATGGCACCGTGTGGTCTTCTACGACCGCTTGGCCGAGATCGCCGGCGAGTACCTGAAGAAGGGGCGCCCGATCTACGTCGAAGGCCGCCTGAAGACGCGCAAGTGGCAGGACAAGGAAGGCAAGGACAACTACACCACCGAGATCATCGCCGAGCAGATGCAGATGCTCGGCAGCCGCGAGGGCATGGGCGGCGGGGGCGGCGACGACCACGGCGAGCCGCGCAGCGCGCCAGCGCCGCGCGCGCCGGCGAGCAAGCCGGCCGCCAAGTCGTCGACCGGCTTCGACGACATGGACGACGACATCCCGTTCTGATCGGCGCCGACGAACACCGCAAACCCCGCCGCCGGCGGGGATTTTTTTTGCCCGCCGCCTTGACCGGTGCCAACGCGTGCATCGAGGCGACGACCTAACGTGTCTGCGACCGTCGGATCCGTTCGTGGTTTCGACACCGGGTCTCGTGGTTTGATACCTAGTGGGGTATATGCTAGGATACTGGCATGGGTATGACAATCGTCGGCACGCCGAAGCGACTTCGGCGCCCCTCTGGGGGGTTGGTGCTCCTGGCCTGGGTGCTGGGCGCAGGGACGTCCGCGGCCGCCGAGCCGATTGCCGTTCCGGTCGTCGTGGTCGGATCTCGGGCTGCTGGGTCGGGCTTCGAGCTCGAGGGCACGGTGCAGGCCGTGCGCCAGGCCACGCTGGCCGCGCAGGTCGGCGGCAACGTGCTGAGCCTGGCGGTCAAAGCCGGAGACCGTGTCAGGTCGGGGCAGTTGATCGCTCGCATCGACCCGCGCGATGCCCAGGCAGCGCTGCAGCGCAGCGACGCCGCGGTCGCGCAGGCCGAAGGCGTGTTGCGCGGCGCACAGCTCGCCGTCGAGCGCACGCGTGAGTTGCGCCGGCAGGGGTTCGTCAGCCAGGCTGCGCTGGAC
>Ga0209798_10001469_pt1 | contig 14155 bp, 7 predicted proteins | sample DOMMetBare3Fresh_FD_187475 | JGI IMG/M metagenome (GOLD analysis project Ga0209798, IMG submission 187475) | Wetland sediment microbial communities from St. Louis River estuary, USA, under dissolved organic matter induced mercury methylation -... | ecosystem: Environmental > Aquatic > Freshwater...
AAAATTAGAAATGTAATGGTCGGTTCGACTTCTCAGCACTTGAATGTAAAAGAATTAAGAGAGCTTCAAATACCTGTACCTCCATTAACATTACAAAGTAAATACGTTAAACGAATTAATGAACTCAATAACGTAAAAACTAACAGTCAGGCCGCACTTGCCAAACAAAACAACCTGTTTACCTCCCTCCAACACCAAGCCTTTGCCGGACAGCTATAGCCATGAGCAATTTCAGCTTTTTGCAGGAAGAATGGCTGGCGATCCATGACAATGCCAGCAAAGCAGAAAGCTACTTAAACTCCGATAGCCGGGCTGCCTGCTGGTATGCGCGGATGACGCTGGAGCAGTTGGTTAATTGGCTGTACAAGGTGGACGTCAATTTCCGGTGTTATGAAGAAAGTCTGGGCGCACGGGTGCATGATCCCAGTTTCCGGCACCATGCCGGGGAAAACATCTTCACTAAAGCCACGCTGGTGATTGCCATCGGCAACCGCGCCGCCCACGGTAAAGTGACCCGCCGCGCCGATGCCCTGACCGCCATTACCGAACTGTTCCATATTGCTTACTGGCTGGCGCGGACTTACGGCACCCGGCAACGCCCGAATCCCGCTTTGCAATTTAATCCGGCTTTGATTCCACCCGCACCGCCAGCCAAAGCGGTTTCGGTTGATGAACTCGCCCAACAGGAAGGCCGCTTAAAGCAGCAGCAAGCCGAAAATGCCGCATTAAAAGCCCAGCTGGAAGGCATGGCCGCCGTTCATGAAGAACTGGCGGCACTGCGGGCTGAAATTGCCCAAGCCAAAGCTGCAAATCAAACCGAACACGACGCGCACGATTACAACGAAGAACAAACACGCGATTACTTTATCGATTTGCTGTTGCAGGAAGCGGGTTGGCTGTTGAATAAGAAAGAAGATCGGGAGTTTGAAGTTACCGGAATGCCGACGTCGAAGTTGGCTTCGGCTCCGCTCAGCCAACGCCCCGAACGATCCCAGAGCCGAGCCGATTCAGACGGGCTTGCCCTGAGCGGAGTCGAAGGGAAGGGCTATGTCGATTATGTATTATGGGGCGATGACGGCAAACCGTTGGCGGTGGTGGAAGCCAAACGCACCCGCCGCGATGCCCGTGCCGGACAGCAGCAAGCCAAACTGTATGCCGATTGCCTGGAAGCCCGCTACCAACGCCGCCCGGTCATTTATTACACCAACGGCTATGAACACTGGTTTTGGGACGACAGCCAAGCCGCACCGCGCCGCGTGGAAGGTTTTCATAAAAAGGACGAGCTGGAATTGTTGAGGCAGCGGCGCAGCAGCCGGACTTCATTGGCGCAAGCCGTTATAGATAACCGGATTGCCGGACGCAGCTACCAGCAACAGGCCATCCGCAGCGTAACCGAAGCCATTGAACAGCACAACCAGCGCCGCAGTTTAGTAGTGATGGCAACCGGCGCCGGTAAAACCCGCACCGTCATCGCCTTGGTGGACTTGCTGGTGCAATGCAATTGGGCGAAGCGGGTGCTGTTTCTGGCGGATCGCGTTTCGTTGGTGAAGCAGGCGACCAAGGCCTTCATCAAGTTTGCGCCGAATTTGGGTGTAGTGAATTTATTGGACAACGCCACGTCTCAAGGCCGCGTTTATGTCAGCACCTATCCGACCATGCTGAACCTGATCAACGACACCCACAGCGACACCAAGTGCTTCGGCATCGGCCATTTTGATGTGGTGATCGTGGATGAAGCGCATCGCAGCATTTATGCCAAATACGGCGCGTTGTTCAGCTATTTCGACAGCTATTTAATCGGCTTGACGGCAACGCCGAAAGACGAGGTGGACCGCAATACCTATGGCCTGTTTGAACTGCAAAAAGGCGTGCCGACTTACGCCTACGATTTGGAAGAAGCCATTGCCGACGGTTATCTGGTCAAGCCGAATGCGGTTTCCGTGCCGCTGAAATTCATCCGCGAAGGCATCAAATATAAAGAGTTGAGCGAGGATGAACAGCAGCAATGGGACGAACTGGATTGGGGCGATGACGAACCGCCGGAACAAATCGATTCCGCGGCGTTAAACCAATGGTTGTTTAATGAAGCCACGGTCGATAAGGTGCTGGAGCATATGATGACCAAAGGCGAGAAGGTAGCCAGCGGCGACCGTTTGGGCAAAACCATCATCTTTGCCAAGAATAACCGGCATGCCGAGTTTATTGCCGACCGCTTTAACGCCAATTATCCCGAGTATAAAGGCTTGTTTGCGCGGGTCATCACCTTTAAAACCGAATACGCGCAAGCGCTGATCGATGATTTTTCGGTTAAAGATAAACTGCCGCATATCGCCATCAGCGTGGATATGCTGGATACCGGCATCGATGTGCCGGAAGTGGTGAACCTGGTGTTTTTTAAGCTGGTACGCAGCAAAACCAAGTTTTGGCAAATGATCGGACGCGGTACACGGCTTTGCCCGGACTTGTACGCGCCCGGTCAGGATAAGCGATTCTTCAATGTGTTCGACTACTGCCAGAATATCGAATTTTTTAATGGCGATTTTCCCGTCAGCGATCCCCCCATCCCGGAAAGCCTGGATAGCCGGTTGTTTCAAGCGCGGGTCGGTTTGCTGTTAAGTCTGGATGGCGAATCATCGAAAAACAACATAAAGGAACCGAACGTTCCTTATGACGCGGGTTTGCGTGATGATACTGCCCGTCTTTTGCACGAGATTGTCGCCAATATGTCCTTAGCCAATTTCATCGTACGGCCTAAACGCTTGTATGTGGAGAAATTCAGCCAGCGCGAGGCATGGAACACGCTCACCCAAGATGAAGCATTGGAGATGGCGAATCAGTTATCCGCTTTGCCGTCGCAACTGCGCGACACCGAAGAAGAAGCCAAACGCTTTGATTTGATGGTCTTGCGCGCCCAATTGTGCATCCTGCAAAGCAATCCGGGCTTTGACCGGCTCAAGAAAGCCATTATGGACATTGCGGGGGCGCTAGAACTGCAAGAGAGCATTCCGGCCATCCGCAAGCAAATGCCGTTGATCCAAAGCCTGCTCACCGATGACTGGTGGCAGGATGTGACGGTGGGCATGTTGGAGCATGTTAGGCGGCAATTGCGTTTGCTGGTCAAGCTGATTGAAAAAACCAAGCGGCCGATTATTTTTACCGATTTTGAAGATGAAATCGGCGAAGGCAACGCGATTGATTTACCGATGAAACCTGTCGGCCTGGATTATGAACGCTTCAAAAACAAAACCCGCGACTTCTTGCGCGAACATGAAGACCGCTTAGCCATCCAGAAGCTGCGCCGGAATCTGCCCATTACCCAAAGCGATTTGGACGAGTTGGAAAAAATCTTGCTGGAGCAGGCGGCTAACAATAATGATTTCGTCCAAAAAGCCAGGGATGAATCAGGCGGCTTGGGCTTGTTTGTGCGGTCGTTAGTCGGTTTGGAACGCACTGCCGCAGTGGAAGCCATGAGCGTGTTTTTAAACGACTCGACAGCCACCGCGAGTCAGCTAACCTTTGTCAAATTGATCGTGGAATGCCTGACCAATAACGGTACGATTTCTGATGATCTGTTTTACCAGTCGCCGTTTACCGATCATGCGCCTACCGGACCGGAAGGTATATTTCCAGCCGCAAAAATCACCCAGCTTAACGAGTTGATTCAAGACATTCGGCAACGTGCGGTGGCTTGAACACGTTCTGAATTATCAAGAAAAAAACAATTATTAAGTTTAATTAGCTGTAGGCTAGCTGAACGTTACAACAGGCAAGCATTACTTCTGCGTCGTATGGTATCAGCAGGCGATTTCAAATTTCAATTAATAGAGGTTCCCTTAACTTTATTTTGTTCTGCATGGGCAAGTTGCCTTTCGATCATGCCAAAATGACAGCCTTGTTCATGCAGAAGCCTACTGGCAGTTGTCCTCAAGTTATGCGCAGTATGCTGGCCTTGATAGCCCATGCGCCGGTTCGCTTTGCCTATCGACATTCCTGCAGATGTATTTTTCGCCATTCTTGCCTTGATTACTGACCAATTCATATTGTTGGTGGCCTGAAAACGGGTGATTATCCCTAAGTAACGCCACGGCCTGAGTGACTTAAGTCTACGATGTGGGCATCGTTCATTTTATCGGCCACTCTACTCTGCGCCATTCCGCCTTGTTCAGATCAAATTCGCTCCACTCGGCTTGAGCAAGATTGGCGGGCCGGGCAAATAGCAAGGGCATTAATTATAAGGCTGTGCAAAGGACAACATTGCCTGATAGGCATCAATATCCCTGTGCAATTATCCTAACCGTTCTGGTTCCGTTAGAGCGGGGTTATACCCTTTTACCGGACAAGGCGCGCGCGCCGCGTAAGTTTGGGTAACGTCACGCTGCTCTGCCCGTGGCGATACCGTAGCGTAGGGCTTGCCCGATCAATTGCCTGATTCATGCGGCTGTTGCTGATGCACCTCGTGCTGTGATCAGGGTAAATACCCAGTGACATTAACAGCCTTTGCCGTTGTAACGGTGTTGAAACGGTATTTAAGCCGCCACCATTTTGACCACCCTGTTGAGTTTGGCTTAACAAGAAGATGTAATCCTTTTGCGTCACACAGGAAAAAGCCTTGCCCGTTCAGGCTTTCGCGTTCTTGTGGGCATTCTTGCAAGCGGTATCGGATAACGGAATGGCTATAATGATGTTATATCCATTTATCTGCGGAAGTCGTCAAACAGCAATGAAGCCTAGGGTGCGCTTAAATGACTTTAAGTGCTGTATTTAAAGGGATTTATTGGCTTTTTTGAATTCGCTGGATGAATCGATGGCGGAGAGAGAGGGGTTCGAACCCTCGATACGTTGCCGTATACACACTTTCCAGGCGTGCGCCTTCGACCACTCGGCCATCTCTCCGATATTGCTTAAAGCGATAAGTAATTGATAATTTTAATCTATATTATTGTAGGTTGCAATGGCTTTATTCAGCGGCTTCTTCAGCAAACATTTCCAGCTCATCCCAACGCTGATAGGCCTGCTTAAGTTGAATTTCTAAGGCGCTTAATTTATTCAAGGTCTCTGCAATCACCGTTTGATTCTCTTGATAAAATTCCGGTGCGCTGATCTTTTCGTTTATAGTGGCCTGTTGGGTTTCAAGCTCTTGAATCAGCGAGGGCAATTTATCCAATTCCTGCTGGTCTTTATAGCTTAGCTTTTTCCTTTTTGGGCTTACAGTTTTTTCCGGCCTGACCGGCTCGTTGTTTTTGGGCATGGCTTCGCCCTGTTTTATCTGTTTTTGATGGGTCTGCCAATCCGTATACCCACCGACAAACTCCTCGACTCGCCCCGTGCCGTTCTGCACAAAAACACTGGTGACCACATTATCAAGAAATTCTCGGTCGTGGCTGACCAGCAATAAAGTACCATCGAAATTGACCAGTTTTTCTTCGAGCAATTCCAGCGTCTCAAGATCCAGATCATTGGTCGGTTCATCCATAACAATCAAATTGGCGGGCTTCGTAAACAAACGCGCCAAAAATAAACGGTTTTTTTCACCCCCCGATAAGCTTTTTACTGGCGAACGCGCCCTGGCCGGAGCAAACAAAAAATCAGCCAGATACGACATAACATGCCGCTTGTTACCGCCAATCTCGACATAATCGTTGCCATCTGCAACAGTATCGGCCACTGTCATGTCGGGGTCGAGTTGCTCGCGCAGTTGATCGAAGTAAGCAATTTCAAGCCGTGTACCCTGCTCTACCGAGCCACAATCGGGCTTTAATTGCTGCAACAATAACTTTAATAATGTCGATTTACCGGCACCGTTCGCGCCAATCAGGCCGATTTTGTCACCTCTTTGGATCAGCGTGGAGAAATGGCTGATAATCTGTCTGTCCCCATAACCAAAACTGATGTCCTTTACTTCAATGACTTTTTTACCCGATGCTTCACCCCTGTCGAGCGCCATTTTAGCGGTGCCTTGCAGGTTACGCCGTTGAGCACGTTCATTACGCAACTTTTCCAGCGCCCGGACCCGCCCTTCATTACGAGTACGCCGTGCTTTTACACCCTGCCGTATCCACACTTCTTCGTCGGCCAGCTTTTTATCGAATTCGGCATTCTGATTGGCTTCATCTTCCAGAGCGGCCGCTTTGCGCCGCAGAAAATCAGCATAGGTGCCTTGCCAGGAGATCAAATTGCCGCGATCCAGATCAACAATCCTGGTCGCCAGTTTTTGCAAAAAAGCGCGGTCATGGGTTACAAACAGAACCGCGCCCTGAAAATTCAATAGTTGATCTTCCAGCCAGGTTATGCTTTCAAAATCAAGATGGTTGGTTGGCTCATCCAGCAGTAATACTTCTGGCTCGATCACCAGGGCCCTGGCTAAAGCGACCCGCCGTTTCCAGCCACCGGATAATCCATTGATTTTTAGATCGCCAGGTAAATTCAGTTTGCTGAGGGTTGTTTCAACTCTTTGCTGGAAATGCCAGCCATTATGGGATTCCAATTCATGTTGTAAGTCGCCAAGTTCCTGTAATGCCCTATCGTCACTATAATCCATCGTTAAAGACAATGAATGATAACGGGTAATCCAGGCACCAAGCTCACCCAGGCCACTTGCAACTGCATCGTAGATGGTGGCGTCATCAGGCAAATCCGGGGATTGCTCCAACCACGCCAACCTTAGCTCGGGTTGTCGCCAGATTTCGCCGTGATCGGCAAGGACATTTCCAGCAATTATTTTCATCAGGGTTGACTTACCCTCGCCATTACGCCCTAACAGCCCTACTCTTTCCCCTGCCTCCAACTGGAAATCGGCATTTTTCAGTAAGGCATGAGTACCATAAGCGATCGAAATATTGGACAGACGAAGTAAAGGCATTTGAGAGTTTCTAACCAGAGTAAATAGTGCTGTATCAAAGGACTATTATACTAGGAAGAACAGCTGCAGCTTTAATGTTAATTAAGGTGTAGTAGTGTAATTATTAATAATTTCATAAGTTTTCGCATGGGCTGTGTCGCAAATTTTCTCGAATCCAAGGACAATGCTCCGCTTTTTAGCAAAGTGAAGCCCCATGATCAGTTTTAATGGCGCATACTTCCACAAAGAAATCCTGTACGCCTTTTTTTATATGTCCGTTACAGCGTATCCTATCGTGATTTGTAGAAAATTAGGGAAGAACGTGGCATTAATATTGACCATGCCACCTTTCAACCGCTGGGTGATCAATTATTCTCCCCTGATAACGGCATCAGCCCAAAAACGCAAACGAGCCAATGCTTCGTCCTGGCGGGTCGACGAGACCTACGTGAAGGTCAAGGGCAAATGGGTCTACTGGTACCGTGCCGTCGACAAATTCGGCGATACCCTTGACTTCAATGCTGTCTGAGCAGCGCGATGAAGCGGCGGCGAGTGCGTTCTTCAAACAGGTGATCGACAACAACGGCTTGGCACATAAGGTTGTCATGAAGAAAAGCGGAGCCAACTATGCGGGTATTGAAAACATCAATCTCTTGATGCTATTGGCTGGCTGGGTTGGCTTTTTTGTTGAAATATGCCAGGTCAAATATTTGAACAATATCATCGAGCAAGACCACCGGTTCATCAAGAAAATAACGAAGCCCATGATGGGGTTCAAGGCTTTCCATTCGGCTCAGGCAACCCTCGACGGTATCGAAACCGCCCACATGATCCGAAAAAAACAATTGTCAGAAGAGAACGTTCCGGCTTATTAACAATTCATGGCATTCGCAGGATATTTTTGCCCGAAGAAAGGTGATCCTCGGCTTTTCATAAAATTTGCGACACAACCATTTTGACAATCGCGCCTGACTATTTTGACTTGAATATTTGACATATCGCCCCCACCCCGCGAAGCGGTGGCGATATGATCGCTACTTTATTCACTAATTGATCCGCGTTCCAATGACCCCGCCAGGACTTGCTTTAACCGCGCAAAATTTGAATTCCGGAATCTTTGCGGAAGGATCTAATGCTTCATTGGTCAGTAAGTTGGCGCTTGCCTCGTTATAACAAAAAGCCATAAAGACACAGCCTTTTTGGATACCATTATCTGCTCTCGCAAAGGCAGAAATTCGTCCTCGGCGCGACTCAACAGTGATCACATCACCGGCTTCAACTCCAAGTTTATTCAGATCATCTGGATGGATATTAACGACTGGATCCGGCTCAATCGCATCCAGGGTCGTCGAATGACGGGTCATACTGCCAGTATGCCAATGTTCAAGCTGCCGTCCCGTAATAAATATCAATGGATACTCTTTATCCGGTAATTCGTCTGCATGAATATACTCGGCAGGAACAAATTTACCTTTCCCGGTTGCCGTAGGAAATCCATCGGTAAATATAATGGGCTCACCCGGATCGCCAATATTTTCCAGAGGATAAGTCAACGAATCTTCGTTTTCCAACCTTTCCCAAGTCATACCGGCAATACTTATCATGGCCTGACGCATTTCATTAAATACATCTTTCGGCCCGTTATAGTTCCACGTGCATCCCAGCCGATTGGCGATTTCCTGAATTATCCACAGATCCTGCCTGGCGTCTCCAGGCGGATCAACCACTTGCCTTCCAATTTGTACGCGTCTGTCGGTATTGGAAAAGGTTCCGGTTTTTTCATAGAAAGCGGATGCCGGCAAAATAACATCGGCAAATCCAGCTGTTTCGGTGAGAAAAATATCTTGAACAACCAAATGATCAAGTGCCGCGAAAGCCTCCCTCGCATGATTTTGATTGGGGTCTGACATGGCAGGATTTTCGCCTTCAATATACATGCCATAAACTTCCTTGTGCAAAATGGCATGAATCATTTCCACTGTGGTCAGGCCTCGCTTTGAATCTAATGAAACGCCCCATAGCTTTTCATATTTGGCCTGGAATGCAGGATTTTCAACCGGCTCGTAATCAGGATAAACCATAGGAATCAAGCCCACATCTGATGCACCCTGTACGTTATTTTGGCCGCGTAACGGATGTAAACCGGTGCCAGGCCTGCCTATCTGCCCGGTCATCAATGCCAGCGCGATAAGACAGCGGGCGTTGTCTGTGCCATGAATATGTTGAGAAACACCCATGCCCCAAAAAATCATCGATGCTTTTGATGTTGCATAAAGTCTGGCAACATCGCGAATGGTTTCGGCATCTATACCACAAATAGGCGCAACATGTTCCGGACTGTAATTTTTCAAATGACCCCACATCTGCTCGAAGTCTTCAGTGTTTTTCTCGATATAACCATCATTTTGAAGGCCTTCATCCAGAATAACATGCATCATGCCGTTAAGCAGTGCAACGTCGGTATCGGGGCGGAACTGTAAAACGTGGCTTGCATATTTTGCAATCGCGCTGCGATTCGGGTCCATTAAAATAATTTTGGTACCTTTTTTTGCCGCATTTTTCATGAAAGTTGCACCAACCGGATGGTTTACGGTCGGATTGGAGCCAATAATGATAATAACGTCGGCAAGACTGACATCTGAGACTGGATTGGATACCGCGCCCGAACCCAGACATTCCAGCAGGGCTACCACCGAAGATGCATGACATAGGCGAGTACAATGATCAACATTGTTTGAACCAAAACCGGTTCGTACAAGTTTCTGGAATAAGTATGCCTCCTCGTTACTGCCCTTGGCTGAACCCAGACCAGCAAGCGCTTTTTTGCCCTTTTCATCACGGATTTTTTTTAAACCATAAGCGGCAAAATCCAAAGCTTCCTCCCAGCTTGCTTCTCTAAAAACCTTATCAAGATCATTGGGGTCCAGTAACTTCGTAGTTTTAGCCACACCTGAATGTCTGATAAGTGGTTTGGTAAGGCGTAACGGATTGTCAATGTAGTTAAACCCGAAACGGCCTTTGACACAAAGACGTAAATGATTGGTATAACCGTCGCGGCCTTCGGTGTAAAGAATCTTGTTGTCTTTAACGTAGTATTTGATCAAACAACCGACACCACAATAAGGACAAGTCGAGTCAACGGTTTTGTCGGCGACTTGTAAGCCGACATTATTGGCCGGCATCAATGCGCCGGTTGGACAAGCTTGTACACATTCGCCGCAGGCCACGCAACTACTCGCGCCCATCGGGTCGGCAATATCAAAAACAATCTCAGCATGAGAGCCTCGATTTGCATAACCGATCACATCATTCATCTGCTCTTCACGGCATGCCCTGACACAGCGAGTGCACTGGATACAGGCATCCAGATTTACTGCCATCGCCGGGTGCGATAAATCAGCTGCGGGTTGAGTGCGTCCGCGAAAACGAGGCGTTCCGATGTTCAGTTTGTCCGCCCAAATATCAAGCTCGGAATCCAATCGGTAAGGTGATTTACCTTGGCTGGGCATATCGGATTTGAGTAATTCAAGTACCAATTTTTGAGATTTTATTGCCCTGTCGCTTTGCGCCTGAACTTTCATACCTTCCGTTGGTTTACGGCAACAGGAAGGAGCCAAAGTTCGTTCGCCTTCGACTTCGACCATACAAGCGCGGCAATTGCCGTCCGGGCGTAATCCGTCCTTGTAACAAAGATGAGGAATTTCCTTACCATGGCGTTTGGCGACCTGAAGAATGGTTTCGTTGTCAAAAGCAGTCATCGCTTCACCGTCCATCATGAAGTTGACTGAAGGTTTATTCAAAAATTCTGGATTAGCAGCCATCGCTTACTCTCCTGCCTAAAAACTGGTTACAATTCATCCGGGAAATATTTCATGATACAACGTAAAGGATTCGGTGCAGCCTGTCCTAACCCGCAAATTGATGCATCCATCATAACTTGTGAGAGTTCTTCCAACAGCTCTTGGTTCCAGTTTTGTTCTTTCATCAAGTCGACGGCTTTGGCTGTTCCGACCCGACACGGCGTACATTGCCCGCAAGACTCATCCTCAAAAAATTTCATGGCGTTTATAGCTAACGCTCGGGCGCTATCCTGGTTTGAGAATATCACCACGGCGGCAGAACCAATAAAGCAGCCGTATTTGTTCAGCGTATCGAAATCCATCGGAATGTTGCCCATGCTTGCAGGCAAAATTCCACCAGAAGCGCCGCCAGGAAAATAGCCGTAAAATTCATGCCCTTGCTGCATACCGCCGCAATATTCGTCTATCAGTTCGCGGACAGTAATACCAGCGGGTGCTAAATGGACGCCTGGTTTGTTGACTCTTCCGGAAATGGAAAAGGAACGCAGCCCCTTGCGGTCGTTTCTGCCATGTGAAGAAAACCATTCAGGGCCTTTTTCGATAATGTCTCTTACCCAATAACAGGTTTCCATATTATGCTCCAGCGTAGGCCGTCCGAATAACCCGACTTGGGCAAGAAAAGGTGGCCGCAACCTCGGCATGCCGCGCTTGCCTTCGATGGATTCCACCATCGCCGATTCCTCGCCGCAAATATAAGCTCCGGCACCACGGCGTAAATGTATCGGTGGCAATTTATAGGTTTCGGAAAGCGGATTATTTTGCAGCAAGGCAATTTCTTTTGTCAGAATTTCTCGGCAACCAGCATATTCATCACGCAAATAAACGTAAATTTCATCACAGCCGACTGTTAATGCAGCAATCATCATACCTTCCAGAAACCGGTGAGGATCCTGTTCCAGATAATGACGGTCTTTAAAAGTGCCAGGCTCACCCTCGTCAATGTTGACAGCCATTAAACGCGGGCCAGTGAAGCCTTTAACGATACGCCATTTTCTACCGGCTGGAAAACCTGCACCACCCAATCCACGCAAACCGGAATTTTCCATTTTTTCGATAATGCTTTCCGCGCTGATTTTACCTTCGAGGACATTCTTCAACGTTTGGTAGCCGCCCTCCTCCCTATAGTGATCGAAACCAATATAGTTGGTAACTTTTGCTTTAATGTCATTGCCAGCAACGGCTGCAGAAACAGATTCTAACGTTGCCCGATCGATAGGGTTTTGTCCTACCACGGCAACAGGAGCATGCTGACATCGCCCGACACAGGGAACTCGTTGTACCCTGACCTTGTTGCCCAAGCCATTTTTCAAGGCATGCACTAAATCATTACTTCCCATCATTTCGCAAGTTAATGATTCGCAGACGCGAACCGTTAATGAGGGGGGCGGAATTTGGCCTTCCTTAACGACATCAAAATGATGATAGAAAGAAGCGACTTCATAAACTTCGGTAGTAGCAAGATTCATTTCGTGCGCGAGAGCCACCAGATGTCTGGATGAAATATACTGGTAGCGATCCTGAATTTTATGCAAATGCTCGATCAACAAATCCCGTTGCCTGGACTCGCTGCCTAATAGGCTGCGCACCTCCGCCAATGCGCCCGGATCAACCGAATGACCCTTAGGGCCCCTGCGTTTTTTATTGGTGATTTGTTCCGGTGATATTTTTATAACTGCCACACGTTTTTCCTCATGCCTGTCCAATCATCAGAAGCAACCTTCGGCTTTGGTTCCGGTTTTTATACCTTTCACACTTAAAATTCCACCACCTTAATCACTCTGCCATTGGAGAAGATTGGGCGTAGAGGTCAAAAAACGAAATTTGAAGTGCAATGGGTATGGTTTCGTTACCAGGCGTTATGCTTATTGCCAAAATCAACGACTACTTTAACGTAGCTATAACCTCCGTTTCAAGTCATCATTCAGAAGAGGACATGAGATAACCCCCGAAAACAACTATTTTCTTATAAAAAACAATAATAAAAAAAACGCTGTTAAAAGAAAAAGCATGGCAAAATTATTCGTTGAGGACTTTCCAGATTTTGAGTGGCTCTGCGCGTTAAGACATCTTCCGGCTTTTTAAATTTAGCTACCGCCGCTTCTTAACGATAGACCCGGGCTAATATTTTATTTTAATCCGATGAAAAGGTAACCAGGAGCGATTTTTCAACGGCAGGTGAGGCATACTTTTAGGTGCCGCTAACAAGCAATGATCACCACAGTCAGACACGTTCGCTCTATGTTGTAAGACTCGGAAAACAAAAACTTGCCAAAACCCGTCTCGACATCAAGTGCTTATCCACAAACCGGAAAAGGTGTGTCGACCATCGACGTTGCTAAGGTAAACTGATCATTTTTTTTTGGTAGTGAACAGCACAATAAAAAATACCACCGTCAGAACAAACGGCAGAACTAAAAAAACGCCTTGAGGGGAATCAGTATTTTGCGTGCCTCTGCGCATTAAAGGATCTTCCGACTCCTTATAGGCACCACTTTTTACCAGAAAGCCGGTCATGTTAATTGATGTTAATGCACTATTAAGATAGGTAGCAGGATTGAATACCGCCGGATTAAAGGACGGAATATTCTTGGCAGAAGCATCGGTAAAAGTAAGACCGCCAAACAACATAATGATGATCAAGGTTGTAACTATTTTTTTCATCTTCTTTTCCTGATTGATAATTTATAAAAACATTACCTTGCTAAGGCTTTTGAGTATTTCCGGACATTCGCAGGTAAGTTTCAGTTCTTGTTAGTTTATGTATCAAAAAAGCGAGATTTGATTGTAAGCGGCTTTCGACCTCCGAAACTATGTATTTTAGGTTTCAAGAAACAGCAATTTCCAGCCATTTTCGGCTACAGTTTTCGATTTCCTCTTCCATCCTATTCCTACTCCAATCAAGCTCCTGAGCCACGATCCCGGCCAAATGAGCAATTTCCGCCCGGGTCATTTTAGTTAATACCAGCAAGGGCATTCGCCGTCTCAGAACATCTTCCAAATGTATAACCATTTCAGTACGGGCGCACAGAATCAAATCGGCGTAAATAAAAGGCAGCTCGGGAAAAATCCGTTTGGCCAGTTCAGGATTATTGTCAACCAATGCAAATAGCTTTGCAACCCTGCTAGCGTGCCTGCGTATCAGCCAATGCGCGCAAACATCATCAATACCTAGTTTCGCCGCCTCGAGCCCGGCAGATTCCTGCCATTGTTGAAAATCGGCATCCGGCAACCAGGGAAACGGGCGAGCAAAAGTCTGGCAAGGTTTGTCCCGCTTCAGGTTGTGGCAAATAGTGTCAACAATATGCGCCGCATCTTCCCGAGCTGAGGTAAACTTGCCGCCGGCCGAGACTAGCAGGCCATTGTCAGCAATCTTCAGCTCCCAATCGCGGCTCATCGCAGAAGGGGTCAATGCCTGACTCTGTTTCAGCACGCGCAATCCCGCATAACGGCCGATGAT
>Ga0209798_10001470_pt1 | contig 14155 bp, 9 predicted proteins | sample DOMMetBare3Fresh_FD_187475 | JGI IMG/M metagenome (GOLD analysis project Ga0209798, IMG submission 187475) | Wetland sediment microbial communities from St. Louis River estuary, USA, under dissolved organic matter induced mercury methylation -... | ecosystem: Environmental > Aquatic > Freshwater...
GGCCAGGCGAGGATGCACAACCTGTTCCATCTGCAGGGCCGGGACCACACCGACACGAGCTCCATCATCTGCGGCGACATCGCCGCCATCGCCAAGGTCGATGAAGCCCTGACCGGCGCCACGATCCACTCGCCAGGGCACAACATCACGCTTGCGCCGATCGACTACCCGAAGCCGGTCATGGAGATCGCCATCACCCCTCACTCCAATCAGGACGAGGACAAGCTGTCGACTGCCCTCGCCCGGATCCTGGAGGAGGATCCCACGCTCTCGGTAGAGCATCGAGCCGAGACCAACGAGACCATCCTCTCGGGTCTGGGAGACGCCCACCTCGATGTGACCATCCAGAAGATCGCCAGGAAGTTCGGGGTCCACGTCGACACCGCCCCCGCCCGCATCCCGTACCGAGAGACGATCACCACCACTGCCGAGGCCGAGGGGAAACACAAGAAGCAGTCAGGCGGACGGGGCCAGTTCGCGGTGGCGGTGGTTCGATTTGCCCCCTTGCCCCGGGGCGCCGGGTATGAGTACATCGACTCGATCAAGGGCGGCACCATCCCCCGTCAGTTCATCCCGGCGGTCGACAAAGGCGTCCAGGAGGCGCTGACCAGGGGAATCGTGGCCGGATACCCGGTCGTCGATATCGCCGCGGAGGTGCTGGACGGCAAGTTCCACTCGGTCGACTCGGACGAACTGAGCTTCCGGATGGCGGGAATCCAGGCCGTCAAGGCCGCCGCCGCCGCCCTCCGCCCGGTGCTCCTCGAGCCGATCATGCGGATGACGGTGCGGGTTCCGGAAGACCACACCGGGGATATCATGGGCGACATCAATGCCAAACGCGGACGCGTCCTCGGGATGGACACCGACGGGGTCATGCGAGTGATCACAGCCGAGGTGCCGATGGCCGAGGTCCAGAGATACGCTGTCGACCTGCGATCGATGACCAGCGGCCGGGGCAACTTCGAGATCACGTTCGATCATTATTCGGAGGTTCCAAACCAGGAGGCGCAGCGCATCATCGCTGCGGCCGCCAACCACGGGTAGGAAGCAGAGGAGTTGACGATGCCAGAGGCGGTAATCCGGTACGGCGACAAGGAGATCACGTTTCCGGTCGTCGAGGCCACGGAGGGGGATTCGGCGATCGACATCTCCAATCTGCGGTCCGAACTGGGTCTGATCACCATCGACCGGGGGTTCGCCAACACCGCCGAGAGCAAGTCGTCGGTGAGTTACCTCGACGGTGAGGCGGGGGTTCTCCGCTACCGCGGTTACCCGATCGAGCAGGTGGCCGAGAAGGGCGAGTTCCTGGAGGTGGCGTATCTGCTGCTCAACGGCGAACTCCCGGCCCCGGCCGAACTGGATGCGTTTCGGGACTCGATCACTCACCACACCCTGCTGCGCGAGGACATGAAGAAGCTGTTCGAGGCCTTTCCTCACGAGGCACATCCGATGCAGATCCTGGCCTCGGCCACCACCGCTCTCGCCACCTACTACCCCGATGCCCTCGATCCGAAGGATCCGGAGGCAGTCAGGATCTCGTCTCGCCGACTGCTGGCCAAACTCCCGACGATGGTGGCCTGGGCCTACAAGTACCGGGTTCACCAGCCCTACGTGTATCCCCGCAACGACCTCGACTACGCCTCGAACTTCCTCCACATGATGTTCTCGGTGCCGAGCGAGCCATACATCCCCAACCCGGTGGTGGTCAAAGCGCTGAATGTGCTTCTGATCCTCCATGCAGATCATGGCCAGAACTGCTCGGCTACCGCGGTTCGACTGGTCGGCTCGGGCGAGGCCAACATCTTCTCGTCCGTGTCGGCTGGAGTCCATGCCCTGTCGGGGCCGCTGCACGGCGGCGCCAATCAGGAGGTCCTCGAGATGCTCGAGCGGATCGTGGCCGATGGCGGAGATGTGAGCAGTTACGTGGCCCGGGCCAAGGACAAGAACGATTCTTTCCGGTTGATGGGTTTCGGGCATCGGGTCTACAAGAATTTCGACCCGCGAGCCCGCATCATCAAGAAGATGAGCGACGAGGTCCTCAAGGAGTTGGGGGTCGACGACCCGTTGCTGGATGTCGCACTGCAGCTCGAAGACGTGGCGTTGCGCGACGACTACTTCCTCGAACGCCGGCTCTATCCGAATGTCGACTTCTACTCGGGAATCCTCTACCGGGCGATGGGCTTTCCCACCGACCTGTTCACCGTGCTCTTCGCGCTCGGTCGGCTTCCCGGCTGGCTTTCCCAGTGGGCCGAGATGTCATTCGATCCATCATCGAAGATCTTTCGACCACGCGCCGTCTACGCCGGCTCGGCTCCTCGCGACTGGCAGCCTCTCGACCAGCGTTGACGATTCACCCGGACCCTTCGATCGCCTCCGAGTAGATGTCTCCCACCGCCGAACCGTCGACTGCGTCCAATTGGACCAGCGCCCGCCGAGTGGGCGGGTTTTCGGCCGAGTAGACGATCACCTGCCAGCGGGGCCTGGCCCGAACACCGGCGAAGGAGACAGCGGCCGAAGCATGACCCACCGGGAACTCCACTCGGGAGGCGGCGATGGCCAGTGCCTCCTCCTGATCGATCTCCAGCGGCCAGGCGGCCAGCCAGTGCCACACCGCCAATCCGGCGGCGACGATGCCGCCGATCCACCACGGGCGAGGGGAAATGAACGTCGCCGCCAGCAGTCCAGCCGCCAGCCCTGTGTAGATCCAGGCGGCCACTCGTCTGCGGCGTGGGTCTGGAAACCGGTAGTCCCCCACCAAATCGGCATTGAGTTCCTCGGGAACCGCCTCTTGCTCCGCGGTCTCCGGCGAGATGTAGATACCCTGCCGGTCGATCCCCCGGTCCTCGCCGGTCATGCGCCGACCATCGGCGGCCTCGCCGCCTCCACCACTTCGGCGATGAGGTCGTCGAGGGGCACATTGCGCCGTTCGCTGTCTTCCCCATAACGACGCACGCCAACCGTCCCCGCCTCGACATCCTTGTCCCCCACCACCAGCACCATCGGGTGCTTTTGGGTGATCGCCCTTCGGATCTTCTCCCCCACCGACTCGTCGCTCCGATCGACCTCCACCCGGATACCGGCCCGGCGGAGGCGATCGCCTACACCTTCAGCATGCTCGAGGTGGCGGTCCGCCACTGAGATCACCGTGACCTGGATCGGAGCCAGCCAGATCGGAAAGGCACCGGCGTAGTGCTCGGTGAGCACGCCCATGAAGCGCTCGATCGACCCGGCCTTGGCGCAGTGGATCATCACCGGGCGTTCGGCGCTGTTGCCCGCCCCGGCGTATTCGAGACCAAAGCGCTGCGGGAGGTTGAAGTCGACCTGGATGGTCGACATCTGCCAGCGCCGTCCGATGGCGTCCTTGACGTGGATGTCGATCTTCGGCCCGTAGAAGGCGCCCTCCCCGGCTGCGAGACGGTAGGGCTGACCCGCCCGTTCGAGTGCCTCGGCCAGCGCCCGCTCGGCGGTTTCCCACTGATCGACCTCGCCAACGTACTTCTCAGGACGGGTCGACAGGTCGGCTTCGATATCGGTGAACCCGAAGTCACGGAGCCAGGTCATCACGAAGTCCAGATGCATTCCGAGCTCGCCGTCGAGCTGATCGGGCCGGCAGAACACATGGGAGTCGTCCTGGGTGAAACCCCTCGCCCGCAACGTACCGTGGATGACTCCGGATCTCTCGTACCGGTAGACGCCGCCCAGCTCGGAGAGGCGGACCGGCAGCTCACGGTAGGAACGGGGCCGGCTCCGGTAGATGAGGATGTGGAAGGGGCAGTTCATCGGCTTGACCCGGTAGTTGTCGCCCTCGTCCATCTCCATGGGCGGGTACATGTTCTCTGAGTACCAGCCGAGGTGTCCGGAGATCTCCCACAGCGCCTCCTTGGCGAGATGGGGGGAGAAGACGAACTCGAAGCCGTATCGCTCGTGCAGCGCCCGGCTGTGGTCCTCGACGAGTTTGCGCACCATCCCGCCCTTCGGGTGCCAGACGACGAGCCCTGACCCGAGCTCGCGGGGGAAACTGAAGAGATCGAGCTCGGGACCGAGACGGCGGTGGTCACGCCGCTCGGCCTCCTCCAATCGGTGCAGATGATCGGCCATCGCCTGGGTCGACTCCCAGGCGGTTCCATAGATGCGCTGGAGTTGGGGTCGTTTCTCGTCTCCCCTCCAGTACGCACCGGCTGAACGCAGCAACTTGAACGCCTTGAGCCTCCCGGTCGAGGGCAGATGGGGGCCGCGACACAGATCCACGAACGACTGGTTCCGGTACACGGTGACGGCCTCCTCGCCAGCCTCCACCTCGTCGGGATCGACAGACTCGATGATCTCGCGTTTGAACGGGTGGCGGTCGAACACCTCGAGGGCGGACTCCCGGCTCATCGCCTCCCTGACGAAGGGTTGGTCCTGGGCGATGATCTCCGCCATTCGCTCCTCGACCGCCTCCAGGTCCTCGGGGGTGAAGGGACGGCCGATGTCGAAGTCGTAGTAGAACCCGTCTTCGATGGCTGGGCCGATGGCAAAGGTCGCTCCCTCGAACAAGCCGAGGACCGCCTGGGCCAGGATGTGGGCGGCCGAGTGACGGAGGACATGGCGCCCCTCCGGTGTGTTTTCGGTGACGATGCCGACCCGTCCCCCATGAGGAAGAGGACGGCTCAGATCGTAGAGTTGCCCGTCGAGTTGGATCGCCACGGCGGCCTTGGCCAATCGGGGCCCGATCGCCTCCGCCACCTGGAGGCCGGTCACACCCTCAGGGTGCTGGACGATCGATCCATCGGGAAGTTCTATGTCGAGTGGCACGTTGGTTCTCGCTAGGCTGTTGGTTGGCAAACCAGGGTAACCGTCCCCCGGGACCGTCCGGAGTGAGCATCCGGGCCACGGGGCGAGGCCCGCCACAGACGCCCGCTCGAAACGAAGGGTTGAATTTCGATGACTGCAGCTGCGATGGTCGCTTCTTTGGCACCCACCGCGACGTTGAAGACGCTGTCGGCGTCCGTCAACCAGGTTTTTCGTCTGATCGAAGAGTCCGGGGAAACCTCGATCATCAAGGTGTACTCCAGCCCGGCCCGGGAGCGACGCGAGCGGCATGCTCTCGAGGCACTGGCCGGGGTGCATGGTGTCCCGCAGATCATCGAACGCGGCTCGAACGAGTCGATGCCGTGGATCAAGCTGACCGATGGCGGAGTGTGGAATGTTGCCTCGTTGCCCAAGAACCTGACGGTGGTCCGCACCTGTGGACAGGTTCTGCGGGCGATTCACGACTCGAAAGCCAATATCACGAACCTCGACTCGGGCATCGACAGCGAGTACGTCGCAACCCACTTCCACTCTACGCTCGATCGACTCGAGCGCTACCGGCGCCGGCTGGGGATGCCCGCCGACGTGCTCGAGAAGGCAAAGCAATCGTCGAACACCCCGATCGCCAGCGCGCCGGTCCCGTCCCACACCCGGCCCCATCCCCGCAACTTCCTCGTCAATGATCGGAGCGAAGTCTCCATGATCGAATGGGAGTACGCCACCCTGGCACCACCCGAGTGGGACCTCAGCCTCGCTACCTGGCGCTTCAGCCGCGAAATCGGCGAGGACGCCGCCACCGCCCTGTGGCAAGGATACGGTGCCTCGTTCCCGGCCGACAGGCTTCTCCCCTGGATCGCCTACCACTCATCGATGATGATGCTCGAGGCGGCCGAGCGACGGGACGGCCGCCTCGGCGATCTGTCGTATCTGGTCGACGATCTCGCCCGCGCCGTCGGCTGAGCGAACTCGCGAAATCCCAAGCTGTTGCCCATCGGTCTCCTAGCGTTTGCTCAGCGTTCAGGAGGAGTCGATGCTCGAAGCGTTTCGGTCAGTCGTGCCACCGGCGGGTCGCCGCGGCAGGCATGCGGAGTTGCCGGCCAGATCCCCTTCCTCGGGCCATGACAGGTCGGCCCGACTGTTCGAGGTGACGGCTGCCGCCGGCGACCTGCCGTGTCCGTGGTGCAAGACGCCGTCCTCCGAGGCCGATCCCCGTTGTCCCGGGTGCGGCCGCCGCTTCGGTTGAGAGATGGTCACTGCTGGGGGATGACCCCCCGGCACCCCCCAAATGCCCGCGTGCGCCTCGCCTTCCTGAGTTTCGGACCACCCTGGCCGAGGGTTCAAGGTGGAAGTTCAGAGTTCGTGGGTCGCCTTCACCTCTGAACCTTCACCATTCAACCCCCGCTGGCCGCGCCAACCGAACCTGGCGCCCCTCACCCGCCCAGGACGAGGACGAACGAGCGATCCACATGATCCAGACTGAACCCGAGCCGGTCGTAGAGTGACACCGCCCGATGGTTGACCCGATCCACGTAGAGGACCGCCTCCCGGCAGCCCTGGCTTTGGATGTGGTGTAGGCCTGCCAGCACCAGCGCCTCTCCCAGCCCGGCTTCCTGGGCATCCGGATGGACCGCGATGATGTAGATCTCACCGGTCCGCTCGTCGTGGAGCTTCGTCCAGCAGAACCCCACCAGCGAATCGGATCGCCACGCCAGGAGGAACCCCGCTGGTTCGAACCACGGTTGGCGGAGGCGGTCTTCGAGGATCGAACGAGTCCACGCCCCGTTCTCAGGATGCTCGGCGAAGGCGGCATTGTTCGTCAGAAGCCAGGCCTCTTCGTCCACACCCCTTCGGAAAGGGCGCAAGACGATGTCGTCCGCAAACTGCGCCTCCTCGAGGTTGTTCAGCGCCGCCGTCATCTGGAGCAATTCCCGTTCGACGGTGAAGCCGGAGTCCACGAGCGCCTCGACCACATGGCGTTGGAATGCCCAGACTCTGACCTGGTGGCCGCCACCGCTCGTCACCCGTTCCACTCCCGTGTCGATCACCGAGCGCAAGACCTCGGGATGGCGGTGGAGGGGGTGCACCACGAGTTCCATGGTCCAGGTGTGGTCGGGCCGGGGGGCGAGTGCGACGTAGGCGACCAACTCGTCGCCGATCTCACCCACCAGTCCGGTCTCGATGTCGGTTTCGGCGTGGAGCAGTTCGAGGTACTTGTGCTCGCCAATCGGCCGGTGCCCGTCCGCCCGTTCCGCCAATTCGAACAGGTTGTGGAGGGGGTCGACGTCGATGGGTCTGGCCACCGGTCTGAATCTCATCGAAGATCACGGTAACCGCCCCGGCGGGATCTAAGCTGAACGCTCGTGAGTGTCGGTCTCGTCCTGGGAGGAGGCGGCGTCACCGGGGCGGCCTACGAGATGGCCGCCTTGATGGCGCTCGAAATCGCGACTGGTTGGAGCCCCAATCAGGCCGACGTCGTGGTGGGCACCTCGGCAGGCTCGTTCGTGGCCGCCCTCCTCCGAAACGACAGCCTCGATCTCGATTCCCTGGTCCACCCGGGAGACAGCCGGATCGACGTCGCCGAGCGGATTTCGGCCCACTTGTTCAGCCGCAAACCCGGAGTGAAGATCACCCGCTGGATCCGGCACGGAATCGTTCCCGGGGTTCGCAAGCCTGGCCTCACCTTGCTCCTCGGCTCTCCTGCCCCGTGGGAGCCGAGCGGGTTGGCCGACTGGGTTCGCTCCCAGATCGGTGACGAGGCGGCAGCAGCGTGGCCCGATCGGCCGACCCTGATCACGGCTTTCGACATCCAGGCCCGCCGAAGAGTGGCGTTCGGCACCGTTGGTGCCCCGGAGGTCGGCCTGGCCGATGCGGTGACGGCTTCGACCGCGATTCCGGTTGTCTTCCAACCGTGGGAGATCGATGGCCGGACCTATGTGGACGGTGGGGTGGTTTCCGGCACCCACGCCGACCTGGTCCTGGGGTCTCCCACCCCGCTCGACCTGGTGCTGGTGCTGGCCCCGCTGGCCGCCGACGAGGATCGAGACGGCGCCTGGTTCCATGAGCGGGTCTTCGACCGGGTGGGTCGAACCGCCCTCGAATCCGAAATCGAGGAGATCCGCTCTGCCTGGCCTGGCACGGACATCCTGGTCCTGCGCCCCACCCCACACGTGCTGACGGCTATGCGGCCGAATTACATGGATCCCAAGCGGGCGGTGCCCACCTTCATCCGCACGGTCGTCTCGATGCGTCGCACTCTCGCCCACCCCGACATCTGGCCGCTTCTCGATCATCACCTCGTTCGCTCCGGGGCGAACGCCGTTGGCAACCGACTTCGCGGTTGAGAACGAGAACACATTGCTCGCCCCGAAACTGGGCGCCGCTTTCCCTGTCTGACGGTCGTCGACAGAGGTCAGCCGTGGTGGCCACGCATCGGTTGACCCGGCTGTACCGGACCGATGCGGTAGGGACGCATCATCTCGTTGTCTTCGTGTTCGACGATGTGGCAATGCCAAACGTACTGGCCGGCCGCCGTGAACCTGGCGCGGACCCGCGTCACCTGGCCGGGGTAGGCCGTGACGGTGTCCTTGAAGCCGGTTTCCCACGGCTCCGGTGGTGAGACGATGCCATCCAGTTGGAGGGGGCTCACTACCTCTCCCTCCGGGCCAACCAGGAGACCTTCCCGGCTCATGACCTCGAACACCGTTTCGTGGACGTGGATCGGATGGGCGTCACCGGTGGTGTTGTAGAACTCCCAGATCTCCGTAGCACCCAGCTCCGGGTTCTCCGTGATTTCCTCCGCCCACTTCCGCTCCGTCCAGACACCAGCATCAACAGTCCCGAGCAAGGCCTCGACCGGGCCCTCCAGTTCTTCACCGCTGGCGTCTAACCCCATGCCCATCTTCTCGATGAGAGCAAGCGGGCGGGTCACCGTCGCCGCCGGCAACGGAGTGATCGCCGGCAACTGGATGAACTGCGGGGGCGTCGTCCGATCGACTGTCACCGCCGGGGTCACCTTGAACTGGAGAATCTGACCGGTGCCGTCCGGGTCCGCCGGTTGGAAATCCACCTCGGGAGTTCCCCCTCCAAAGGGCTCGTCGGGTCCAACGTTTCTGAGCACATGAGTACCAGGCGGCACGTTCGTGAAGTCGACGATGACATCTGCTCGCTCCGCCAATCCGAGGAGCAGCCGATTGCCGTGATCATTGGTGATGTCGACTGGTGCCGCCAGGAATCCCCCCTCGTTGCCAATCGCCCACACTTCGACGCCCCGGATGTCATTGAAGTCGAGGATGAGAAACCTCGACTGGCATCCATTGAGGAACCGGAACCGGTAGCGGCGCCGCTCCACGGTGTGGAACGGCCAGGTGTTGCCGTTCACGATCATCATGTTCCCGAAGAACTCCGGATTCCAGATGGGCGAGAAGTCTCCGTCCGGGATGAGTTCGCCGACGATCCCGTCGAAGAACGCCCGACTGTCCGGGTAGAACAACGAACCATCCGAGTTGAAGGACCGGTCCTGGATGGCGATGGGGATCTCGTAGTACGTCTTGTTGCTGGGGAATCGATCGTTTTCCTTGGGGGCCGGACCGGGGAGCACGGCGCCGGCTCCAGTCCGGGAGTCGAGCACCGCGTCGTCGGGGCCGCCCCGGATGATGTAGAAGCCCGCCGGGCCTGCATAGACATTCACACGGGTCATACCGAGGGTGTGATCGTGGTACCACTTGGTCGAGGCCCGATCCGGATTCGGGTACTCGAACACCGCATATCCGGGCCCCCATACCGCTCCGAACTTGCCGGCAGCCTTCCGGGCAAAGAAGTCGTACCACGTGCCCTCGGTGGCGTAGTCGTCGGGTATGTTCCCTGCGTCGGGCAGGTACCACGCCTCGGCGTAGCCGTCGCTCTCATCACCCACCCCGACTGCGCCGTGAACGTGAGTGACCATCGGCACCGGACCGGAATAGGCCATGGGCCGTGCCGTGAAACTCGGTCTGCTGTCACGTCCATCCTGGCCACCGGGCGGGTTGGCCCAATGGAGGGTCTGGTCGACAGGAAGCAGGTGAGGGAGGTAGTCCCCGTTCGCATCGACGAGGGCGTTGACCCACTTGATCCGGACCGGTCGACCTTGCTGGGCCTCGATGGTCAGCGAGGGGGCGTTGTGGATGAGCAGGCCCCGCTTGCTCGCCGCGGCGACCGCCCCGTAGCCCCAGACCTTGGTGGAAGGCAGGCCGGCCGGAAGAATCTGCTGGCTGAACTGCTTCAGCGAGATCTCGTAATAGTCGGCGCTCCTGCCGCCCTGGCGTGTGATGGTCCCCGCCTTTGGCATCACCGGCGGAACCAGCAACGGCGAGACGAATTTTGGGACCGCCAGCGGATCGAGCGTCCCGCCCGGAATGGCCGCCAAGAACGGCTTCCCCGTATACCCGATCCTCATCATCACCCCAGGCCCGACTATCACCCCTGCCGAGGTCATGGCGGCACCCTTCAGGAACTGCCTACGCGTCTGCACCCTCGCCTCCCAGCGTCATGCAAGCTGCCTTGCAGCCTGCGTCCTGCCCCCTTCTGTCGTGACAATATCCCGAAGGCGCCTGTGCTCGCCGCCAACCATTGGACCCTACTTGGCGGCAAAAGTCCCTCTCCTACGGTCAGGACCTTCGGTAGCCGCCGACAATCACGGCATCCAGTCGATCCGCCCGCGATACTTGGCCACGGCCGGGCGACGATCGGGCCGCCCGCGTGGTAGTCATCGACAAGAGGAGGCGATATGACTACAAACGTCCAATCGGGCGCGGGTCTGGACCGGTACTTCCGGATCTCGGAACGCAACAGCTCGGTCGGCACCGAAGTCCGGGCCGGGTTCACGACGTTCATGGTGATGGCCTACATCATCTTCGTGAACGCCGGGATCTTGTCGGCGGCGGGGTTCGACCCGGTGGCGGTGGCCACGGGGACCGCCCTGATCGCCGGGATCCTGACGATTGCGATGGGCGTGTTCTCGAACTACCCGCTGGCGATGGCGGCCGGGCTGGGCATCAACGGAGCCGTGGCGTTCGGGCTGGTCCTCTCCCAAGGGCTCACCCCGGCCGGGGCGATGGGGGTGATCGTGCTCGAGGGCATCGTTGTCACCGTCCTGGTGCTCGCCGGCTTCCGGGAGGCGGTGATGAATGCCGTGCCAATCGGTCTCAAGCGGGCGATCGGCGTCGGGATCGGGTTGTTCATCCTGTTCATCGGCTTCGTCAACGGCGGTTTGATTCGCCAACCGGCCGGTGACGGGCCCGTTCCGGTTGAGTTCGTGTTCCCCAACAGTGCCGCCGCCGCGGTCACCCTGATCGGCTTGCTCGTCACCATCGCCCTGTGGGTGAAGAAAGTCCCGGGGGCTCTGCTCCTCAGCATCCTCACCACGACGGTCATCGCACTCTTGCTGGGCGTCCAGAAACTCCCCGAGAGCTTCACGGTCAGCCCGAGCTTTGCCTCACTCGGTGATTTCGACCTGGGGAACGTGTTCGCCGTCCTCGGTGGCCTGTCGGCGGTGCTGACGATCTTCAGCTTCATGCTCACCGACTTCTTCGACACGATGGGCACCGCCACCGCCATCGCCGAGCAGGCCGGGTTGGCCGAAGAGGACGGAACGGTCCCCGACATCGGCAAGCTGCTGCTGGTCGACTCGCTGGGTGCGGTGGCCGGCGGACTCGGCGGTGTCAGTTCCAACACGAGCTACATCGAGAGCAGCGCCGGTGTGGCCGAAGGCGGGCGCACCGGGTTGACGGCCGTGGTGACCGGGGTCCTGTTCCTGCTCGCCATCCTGATAGCGCCGATCGCCGGGATCATCCCCGCCCAGGCGACAGCTCCGGTCCTGATCTTCGTCGGGTTCCTGATGACCGGGTTGTTGAAGGACATCGACTTCGCCGATGTCGAGGAGGGACTCCCCGCCTTGCTGGCGCTGGTGCTGATGCCACTCACCTATTCGATCACGGTCGGCATCGGCGCCGGGTTCGTCGTCCACGTCCTCATCAAGGTCCTTCGCGGCAAGACCTCCGAGGTTCCAGTGCTGATGTGGATCGTGGCCGCAGGATTCGTGGTGTATTTCGCCCAGAGCCTGTTGGGCGACATCGTCGCCTGACGAGTTGGTTGAGGGGGCGGCCGGTGCTGCCCCCTCAACCGCTCAACGTGTCCAGCTCGGCCAGCCAGATCGCCTTCTCGTCCTCGCCGGCGAACGAGGAGAGGATCGAGTTGCGGGCGATGGCAATGGTCTGGTCCTTGGTGAGGTCCCAGGCCACCGCCGCCTGGAAGTAGTTCTCGGCGATGTATCCCCCGAAATAGGCCGGGTCGTCCGAGTTGATCGAAACGATCGCCCCCCGCTCGAGCAACCCGGGCAGGTTGTGGTCGGTCAGGCGGTCGAACACCCGCAGCTTGATGTTCGACAGTGGACACATCGTCAGCGGCACTTGCTCGGCGATCAACCGGTCGACGAGGGCAGGATCGTCGGTGGCCCGCACCCCGTGATCGATACGTTCGGCTCCGAGTCGGTCGAGGGCCTCTTGGATGTACTCGGGAGGCCCTTCCTCCCCGGCATGTGCCACCCGCCGCAGCCCGGCTTCGTCAGCCAGTCGGTACACGTCGGCGAAAAGCCCGGGAGGGAATCCGACCTCTGACGAGTCCAACCCGACCCCCAAAATTGTCGGGAGATACGGTCGGGCGGACTCGAAGGTGGCGAGGGCATGAGAGGCCGGCAGATGCCGAACGAAACACATGATGAGCCCCACCGAGATCTCGTCCTCTACCTCGTGGACGGCATCGAGGAACCCGGGCATGAACACCTCGAACCCGACGTCCCGTTCGGTGTGGATCTGCGGATCGAAGAAGATTTCGGCCCTCCGCGCCCCGTCGTCGATCGCCCGTCGCAGGTAGGCCGCCATCAGGTCGTGGAAGTCCTCCCTGGTCACGAGCACCGAGACGGCCTGGTAGTAGATATCGAGAAACGACTGCAGGTCGGTGAACTCGTACGCCGCCCGCACCGCGTCCACGTCCCGGTAGGGAACGGCCAGACCATTGCGACGGGCCAAGGCGAACATCAACTCCGGTTCGAGCGTGCCCTCGATGTGAACGTGCAACTCGGCTTTGGGGATCTGTCGGATGAACTCTCGCGTCATTTCCATCGGTTCAGGATTGCACATTCGGGCACCGTTTTGCTCCCACGGCTTCAATGCGCGCCGGTTACGCCCAACCCTGACTACTCCCAAGGGCTGACCCCCCAGCACCCCCCAAGGCGGCCGGTGCCCGGTTCTGTTTCTCCCTCCGCAGGGGTGAGTACCCCGAAGGGGGGAGGGGGCACGGTCCGACACTGGTCTGACGCGTCCTGAGCACCGTCGCCCAGAACCTCTCCGTCACCGAACGGAAACCCCGCCAACACGCGGTCCCGTGTCAGTGCAAGGGGATGAACCCCGGGCGCCCAACGAGGAGCCTCCCGAGGGGAGGGAGCAAAGGCGCATCCCCAACCGTGGCCTCGTGAGGTTGAGACCGGCGGTCGACCCTCAGCTCACCGGGAGCGAGAGGGAGAAGCAGGCGCCGCCCAGGCGTTCCGAGGGCCGGTAGGTGAGGTCACCACCGTGGGCTCTAGCGAGCGAACGGGCGATGGCCAGACCCAGACCGGAGCCGGGGGTTCGCTCGTCGGCGGCGTGGGCGCCGCGCTCGAACTCGTGCCATATCGTCTCCTGATAGCGCCTGGGGATTCCGGGGCCATCGTCGTGCACGTCGACGGTGACGGAGGCACCTTGCCGGCTCCCCACCACGACCACGTTGCGACCCCCGTACTTGGCGGCGTTGGAGAGGAGGTTGACCAGCACCTGCCTCACCCGGACCGGATCGCACTCCAGCCACAGGGCCGGCTCGACTTCGACCGCGATCTGGGGATTGATACCGGCGACTTCGATGGCATCGGCGACGATCGGGCCCAGGTCGACGTAGGTCCGGGCAAGATCGGTCCTGCCCAGATTCCCCCTCGCCACCTCCACCAGATCGGACACGATCCGGTTGAGATGACCGGTTTGCTGGTGAACCACCTCGATCATCTCCTTGCGTTCTTCGGGGGGAATCGACCCGTCGGCCAGGAGCGAAGTGAACCCGTAAACGGCGGCCAGGGGTGTTCGCAGCTCATGGGAGACGGAGGCGACCAGATTGCGCCGCTGGGTCTCCACCTCACGCCGGCCTTCGGCGATGGCGATGGTCTGGCGGAGGACGATCAATCCGAGCACGATGATCGTTCCCACGTCGATGAACTTGTGCCGACCTCCCCCATGGTGTCGGAGGCGACATCGCCGAGACGTGACCAATCCGGATCGGTCTCGGTGGGGGCAAAGGCGAAGATCGT